>Ga0207648_10004233_pt1 | contig 14833 bp, 12 predicted proteins | sample KBSMisM32_FD_184310 | JGI IMG/M metagenome (GOLD analysis project Ga0207648, IMG submission 184310) | Miscanthus rhizosphere microbial communities from Kellogg Biological Station, Michigan, USA - KBS Miscanthus M3-2 (SPAdes) (version 2) | ecosystem: Host-associated > Plants > Roots >...
TCGTACAGCGCGTTGGTTTCGTCGAGGCCGTGCACGACCTCGTCGAACGTCGACGTGCGGCGCGCGAGGTCGAGCATCGGCCGCACGGTCTTGGGCGCGTCGCTGTAGTACCACGGGTTGAGCATGTCGACGCCGGCGAGCTCGTGCTTCGGCGCCGGCTCGTAGCGCGTGCCGCGCAGCCATGCGTCGATGTGGCGCGCGGCCTTCTTGCCGTGGCCGACGCCGACCGTGACGGTGCGCTCGGACGGAACCATGTCGCCGCCCGCGAAGATGCCCGGGTGCCCGGTCATCATCGTGGGCCCGACGACGACCGTGCCGTCCTTCATCGCGAGCCCGGGGATGCCGTCGAGCAACGACAGGTCGACGTCCTGCCCGAGGGCGAGCACCAGCGAATCCGATTCCAGCGTCTCGACCTCGCCGGTCGGCTGCGGGAAGCCCTTGTCGTCGAGCGCCATCTTCTCGACGGTCAGCGTGCCTTCGTCGGACATGCTGCGGATCGTCGACAGCCACTTGAACAGGACGCCCTCCTCGAGCGCTTCCTCGACCTCGAAATCGTGCGCGGGCATCCTCTCGCGCGTGCGCCGGTACACGATGATCGCCTCGCTCGCGCCCAGCCGCTTCGCGGTGCGCGCGACGTCGAGCGCGGTGTTGCCGCCGCCGTAGACGACGACACGCCGGCCGAGCATCGGCTTGTCCTGGCCCTCCATGCTGCGCAGCACCTGGACCGCGTCGAGGATGTGCGCCGCCTCGCCCGCGGGGATGTAGGCGCGCTTCGCGAGGTGCGCGCCGACCGCGAGGAACGCCGCGTCGAACCCGCCCTGCTTCATCGTGTACAGGAGGTCCGAGACCTTGCGGTCGAGCTCGAGCTCGACGCCCATGTCGAGGATGCGCGCGACCTCGCCATCCAGGATGTCGCGCGGCAGCCGGTACTTCGGGATGCCGAAGCGCATCATGCCGCCCGCGTAAGGACCCGCCTCGACGATCTTCACGGCGTGGCCGAGCCGGCGCAGGTGGTAGGCCGCGGACAATCCGGACGGGCCGGCGCCGACGACCAGCACGCGCTTGCCGCTCTCCTGCGCGGGCTTCGCGAACTTCCACCCTTTCCTGAGCGCCTCGTCGCCGAGAAAGCGCTCGACCGAGTTGATGCCGACCGATTCGTCGAGCTTGCCGCGGTTGCACGCGGACTCGCACGGGTGGTAGCACACGCGCCCCATGATCGCGGGCAGCGGGTTGTCCTCGGTCAGCACGCGCCACGCGAGCTCGTAGTCGCCCGATTCGGCGGGGTACAGCCAGCCCTGGATGTTCTCGCCCGCGGGGCACGCGTGGTTGCACGGCGGCAGCCGGTCGAGGTAGACCGGGCGCTGCGTGCGCCACGCCCCCGTCTTGTTGGCGAGGCTCGAGCCGACGTCGAGCGTGATCGCAAAGGGCTTGTGCATTACGTGGCTTTCAGTCGAGCAGCGCGTACTCGGCGATGTTCGCGTCGGCGGTCGCCTGGATCTGCGCGATGCGCACGGCGTCCGGCGGGTTTCCGAACAGATGCGCGAAGCGCTTCTGCAGCTTCAGGTAGTCGGTGACCGGGACTTGCCGGCGGATCGGCGTCCGCGACGTCACGCGGCCGTGGTGCGCCTCGAACAGCGGGAAGAGCCCCGACTCGACCGCAAGCCGCGCGATCCTGATCGTGTCCTCGGGCGCCGATCCCCACCCCAGCGGGCAGGGCACGAGGATGTGGATGTAGCGCGCGCCTTCGACGGACATCGCGTAGGTGACCTTCTGCTCGAGGTCGCGCAGGTTCGACACGCTCGCCGTCGCGACGTACGGAATGCGGTGCGCCATCGCCAGGCGCGGCATGTTCTTGCCGGTGCCGAACACGTTGCCTGGCGAGGGCCCGACTGCGGGCGTGGTCGCGGTGCGCGCGGCCGGTGGCGTCGCGCTCGAGCGCTGCACGCCGGTGTTCATGTACGCCTCGTTGTCGTAGCAGATGTAGAGGACGTCGTCGTTGCGCTCGAACATGCCGGACAAGCAGCCGAACCCGATGTCGGTGGTCCCGCCGTCGCCGCCCTGCGCGATGACCCGGACGCCGTCGCGCTTGAGCGCCCGCTGCGCGGCCGCCACGCCCGACGCCACCGCGGCGGCGTTGCCGAACAGCGAATGGATCCACGGCACCTGCCACGAGGTTTCCGGGTAGGGCGTCGAGAACACCTCGAGGCATCCGGTCGCGTTCACCGCGATCAGCTGGTTCTGCGTGGCGCGCATCGCCGCGTCGATCGCGTAGCGCGCGCCGAGCGCCTCGCCGCAGCCCTGGCAGGCGCGGTGGCCGGAGTTGAGCGAGTTGGTGCGGTGCATGTCCGACTGCACCGCGCGCTGGGTCTCCGCCAGCAGGCGATTGCCGACGGTGAACGTCCCGGTCTGGTAGAACTTGACGGGCGTGAGGCTCACGGCGTGTCCTTTCAGCCGATGCGCGACGCCACCGTGCCGAGGCGGCGCAGCAGCGCCTCGGCCGTGGGCCCGCTCCGGCGTACGCGGCTCTCGCGCTCGAGTTCGAAGCTGACGAGGTCGGCGTCGAGATCGAGGAAGGTCACCTGCTGGAGCTCGTCGCGCCCTGCGTCCTCGAACAGCTTGCGCAGCGATGCGCGCGTGATCGCGCGTCCGCCGAGGCCCGCGATGACGGTGTAGCCGTGCAGGACGACGCCCGAGAGCGACTTGCGCACGCCGTCGGACACGATGCCGCCCAGGCCCACGGCGAGGCACTTCTCGAGGACCACCACGCGCTTCGCATGGCGCAGCGCCTCGCGCAGGACCGCGAGCGGGAATGGGCGGAACGACAGGATCGACACCGAGCCGATCGCGGTGCCCTCGGCGCGCATCTCGTCCACCACCTCCTGGATCGTGCCGTTCACCGACCCCAGCGCGACGACGATCGTCTCGGCGCCTTCGGTCCGGTAGGGACGGATGAGGCCGCCGGACGGGCGCCCGAAGGCCGTCGCGAACTCGGCGGCGAGCTGCGGGATCAAGCCGAGCGCCCGCAGCTGGCGGTGATGCGACAGGTAGCGCACTTCCGTGAACGCTTCGGGTCCCACCATCGCGCCGATGCTGACCGGCTCGCGCGGGTCGAGGATCTGTCGCGGCAGGTAAGGCGGCAGGTAAGCGTCGACCTCGGCCTGCGTCGGCACGTCGACGCGGTCGTAGGCGTGGGTCAGGATGAACCCGTCCATGCACACCATCACGGGGCACGACAGCTCCTCGGCGAGCCTGAACGCCTGGATGTGCAGGTCGAGCGCCTCCTGGTTGTCGTCGGCGTAGAGCTGGATCCACCCGGCGTCGCGCATCGACATGCTGTCCGAGTGGTCGTTCCAGATGTTGATCGGCGCGCCGATCGCGCGGTTGCCGATCGTCATCACGATCGGGAGCCCGAGCCCGGCGGCGTTGTACACGGCCTCCGCCATGAACAGGAGTCCCTGGCTGCTGGTCGCCGTGTAGCTGCGCACGCCTGCCGCCGAGGCGCCGATCGCGACCGAAAGCGCCGCGAATTCCGACTCGACGTTGATGAACTCGCAGCCCGCGAGATCGCCCGTTTTCACCATCTCGCCAAGGCCCTCGACGATATGGGTCTGCGGCGTGATCGGGTACGCGCAGATCACCTGCGGACGGCACAGCGCGACCGCCTCCGCGACCGCGCGTGAGCCTTCGATCTGCTTAAGCATCGACCGCCTCCCTGGCCCGGCTCGCGAGGTCGAACGCGGCTTGCGCGGCCGCGACGTTGCGCTCGGCGACCGGCCCGGGGAATTTCTCGCGGATCGCCTGCAGGAGCGACGGAAGGCCGATGACGCCGGTCAGCGCGGCGAACGCGCCGAGCAGCGGCACGTTCGGCACCTTGCGGCCGACGTGCTCGAGCGCGAGGTCGGTGGCCGGAATCGCGTGCAGCCGGTACTGCTGGATGCCGCGCGCGAACCCCGCGAGGCCGAGCTCGTCGGCGCCCTTGGTTGCGTTGATCAGGATGCAGGCTCGCGGGCGCAGGCCGTTGAACAGGTCGACCTGGTGCAGGAGCGTCGCGTCCTGGATGATCAGCGCGTCCGGCTCGAGCACCGGCTCGCGCAGGCGGATCGGCTTGTCGTCGATCCGGCAGAACGCCATGACGGGCGCGCCCATGCGCTCGGACCCGAAGCTCGGGAACGCCTGCGCGTGCCGCCCTTCGATGAAGGCCGAGACCGAGAGGAGCTCGGCGCCGGACACCACGCCCTGCCCGCCTCGTCCGTGAATGCGTATCTGGAACATCCGTGCCCTCGTCCCCTTCGTCCCATTCTGGGTCCAGGGGCGGGCGCGACCTTGATGCAGGTCAAGATCGCCGGCGGGATAGGCAGCTAGGTTGCGGCGAAGACGCTAACGGACGCCATGGACCGCACCAGCCCGCTGATCTCGCATGTCGGCCTTGCCGAGGGCGGCCGTGCGAGCCGCTGGCCCGCGCGGCTCGATCTCGCGCAGAGCGCGAGCGGCCTGCTGCTCGTGCTGTTCATGTGGGCCCACATGTTCTTCGTGTCGTCGATCCTGCTCGGCAGCGACGCCATGTGGACGGTGACGAAGTTCTTCGAGGGCTACTACCTGTTCGGACGGTCGTACCCGGTCATCGTCTCGGTCGCGGTCGCGCTCGTGCTGGCGCTCCTCGCCGTGCACGCGGTGCTCGCCACGCGCAAGTTCCCCGGCGGCTACCGGCAGTACCGCGCGTTCCGCAGCCACATGCGGATGATGCGCCACGAGGACACGACGCTGTGGTTCTGGCAGGCGTTCACCGGGTTCGCGCTGTTCTTCCTCGCGTCGATGCACCTCTACGTGATGCTCGCGCACCCGGAGCGCATCGGCCCGTACGAGTCCGCGGACCGCGTGTGGAGCGAGCACTACTGGCCGCTCTACATCCTGCTGCTGCTCGCCGTCGAGCTGCACGGCGGCATCGGCCTGTACCGGCTCGCCGTGAAGTGGGGCTGGCTCGCCTCGCCCGACCCGGACGCGACGCGCCGGCGCCTGAAGCGCCTCAAGTGGGCGATCACCGCGTTCTTCCTCGTGCTCGGCTTCGCCACGCTCGCCGCCTACGTCAAGATCGGCATCGAGCACGCCGACCGCGCCGGCGAGCGCTACGTCCCGGCCTCCATGCGATGAAGATCGTCTACACCGACGTGCTGGTCGTCGGCGGCGGCCTCGCCGGGCTGCGCGTCGCGATCGCCGCCAAGCGCCGCGGCCACGACGCGCTCATCCTGTCGCTCGTGCCGCCCAAGCGCTCGCATTCGGCCGCCGCGCAGGGCGGCATGCAGGCGAGCCTCGCCAACGTCACCAAGGGCGCCGGCGACAACGAGGACGTGCATTTCGAGGACACCGTGCGCGGCAGCGACTGGGGCGCCGACCAGCGCGTCGTGCGCATGTTCGTGAACACCGCCCCGAAGGCGGTTCGCGAGCTCGCCGCGTGGGGCGTGCCGTGGAGCCGCGTGCGCAAGGGCGACCGGAGCGTGATCATCAACGGCCAGCCGGTGACGATCACCGAGCGCGACGACGCGCACGGCCTCGTCGCGCAGCGCGACTTCGGCGGCACCAAGAAATGGCGCACCTGCTACGTCTCCGACGGCACCGGCCACGCGATGCTTTACGCGGTGAGCGATCGCGCGATCGCGCACGAGATTCCCGTGCACGAGCGGACCGAGGCACTCTCACTCATCCACGACGGCGCACGCTGCTTCGGCGCCATCGTGCGCGACCTGGTCGGCGGCGGGCTTACCGCGTACGTCGCCAAGGCCACGGTCGTCGCGAGCGGCGGCGCCGGTCGCCTGTACCGCGCGACGACGAATGCGGTGATCTGCGAAGGCACCGGCGCGGCGATCGCGCTCGAGACCGGCGTCGCGGTGCTCGGCAACATGGAGGCGGTGCAGTTCCACCCGACCGCGATCTTCCCGGCGGGCATCCTCGTGACCGAGGGCTGCCGGGGCGACGGGGGCCTGTTGCGCGATGCCGACGGCCATCGCTTCATGCCCGACTACGAGCCGGAGAAAAAGGAGCTCGCGTCGCGCGACGTCGTGAGCCGGCGCATGGAGCAGCACATGCACGCGGGCAAGGGCGTGCGCTCGCGCTTCGGCGAGCACCTGTGGCTCGACATCACGCTGCTCGGCCAGAAGCACATCGACACCAACCTCCGCGAGGTAAAGGAGATCTGCCGGTACTTCCTCGGCGTCGACCCGGTCAAGGAGTGGATCCCGGTCCGGCCGGCGCAGCACTACACGATGGGGGGTGTCCGCACCGATCACACCGGCCAGTCGCCGACGCTCAAGGGGCTCTTCGCGGCCGGCGAGGCGGCGTGCTGGGACATGCACGGCTTCAACCGCCTCGGCGGCAACTCGGTCGCGGAGACCGTCGTCGCGGGCATGATCGTCGGCGAGTACGTGGCCGACTGGTGCGATGGCGTGTCGAGCGACATCGGGTTGTCGACCGCCCTCGTGCACGAGTTCCTCGGGCGCGAGCAGGGGCGCATCGACGCACTGCTCCAGTCCACCGGCCCCGAGCACGCCCACGCGATCCGCACGCGCATGCAGGAGATCATGACCGACAAGGTCGGCATCTTCCGCACCGGCGCGGAGCTCGCGGCGGCCGTCGACGAGCTGCAGGATCTGTTGCGCCGCAGCCGACGCATCGGGCTGCGCTACCGGGCCGCCGGCGCGAACCCGGAGCTCGTCGCCGCCTATCGCACGCAGAAGATGCTCAAGGTCGCGCTGTGCGTCGCCCAAGGCGCGCTCATGCGCACCGAGAGCCGCGGCGCGCACTACCGCCACGACCACCCGCGCCGCGACGACGGGCAGTGGCTGAAGCGCACGCTCGCCGCCTGGAAGCACGACGACGACACGCTGCCCACGCTCTCGTACGAAGCGCTCGACGTGATGGCGATGGAGTTGCCGCCCGGCTGGCGCGGCTACGGTGCGAAGGACTACATCGACCACCCGGACACCGCGCGTCGCGCGGCCGAGGTCGAGGCGCGCAAAACCGAGCTCGCGACCGCCGACCGGCTGGCCGTCCAGTCGGCGCTGATGCCCTACGAGCACCTGCTGCCCGAGCGGTACCGCGGGCTCAACGAGCGCCTCGACGAGCCGCTGCCGTCGCGCGCCACCGCATGAACGACGTCACGGTCCCTGCTCCCTCCGCGCCGGTCGCGACGGCGTCGGCCGCGCCGCGCCGACTCACGATCCGCATCGTCCGCTACAACCCGCAGGAGCCGGGCAGCCGGCCGCGGCTGCAGTCGTACGCGCTCGACGAGGCGGACGGCATGACGCTGTTCATCGCGCTCAACGAAATCCGGGAAACGCAGGACGCGTCGCTGCATTTCGACTTCGTGTGCCGCGCCGGGATCTGCGGAAGCTGCGCGATGGTCATCGACGGGCGGCCCGGACTCGCGTGCCGCACGCTGACCAAGTCGCTCGATGCGACGATCACGCTCGCCCCGCTGCCGGTATTCGAGCTCATCGCCGACCTGTCGGTGAACACGGGGAAGTGGATGCGGGCGATGTCCGAGCGGCTCGACGCCTGGGTGCACATGAAGGAGGCCGAGGTCGACCTCAGCCGCCTCGAGCAGCGCATGGAACCCGATCTCGCGCAGGCGATCTACGAGCTCGACCGCTGCATCGAATGCGGCTGCTGCGTCGCCGGGTGCGGCACGGTCCGGATGCGGCCGGACTTCGTGGGCGCCGTGGGGCTCAACAAGATCGCGCGCTTCCGGCTCGACCCGCGCGACGGGCGCGACGACGAGGCATACTACGAGCTCGTCGGCAACGACGATGGCGTGTTCGGGTGCATGTCGCTGCTCGGCTGCCACGACGTGTGCCCGAAGCAGCTGCCGCTCGCGACCCAGATCGCGTTCGTCCGCCGCAAGATGGTCGCCACGGGCCTCAAGTGACCAAGGGTTGTCCCGGATCAAGGAAAGCCCGCTCGAGCAGCCGAGAATGGGCTGCACATCGGGTCAAGGAGGGATCATGAAGCTCGTCAAATGGATGCTGGTCGTCGCTGCGATCGCGCTCGTCGCGCCCGCGCAGGCGCAACAGCCGATCGTCATCAAGTTCAGCCACGTCGTCGCCGTCGACACGCCGAAGGGCAAGGGCGCCGAGCGGTTCAAGCAGCTCGCCGAGGAACGCACGAAGGGCCGCGTCAAGGTCGAGGTCTACCCGAACAGCTCGCTGTTCAAGGACGGCGAGGAGATGGAGGCGCTGCAGCTCGGGTCGGTGCAGATGCTCGCACCCTCGCTCGCGAAGTTCGGGCCGCTCGGCGTCCGCGATTTCGAGGTGTTCGACCTGCCGTACGTGTTCGACAACTACGACGAGCTGCACAAGGTCACCAACGGCCCGACCGGCGCGATGCTGTTCAAGAAGCTGGAGCCCAAGGGAATCGTCGGCCTCGCCTATTGGGACAACGGCTTCAAGGTGATGAGCGCCAACCGCCCGATCCGCACGCCCGCCGACTACAAGGGCCTCAAGATGCGCATCCAGTCGTCGAAGGTGCTGGGCGACGAGATCAAGGCGCTCGGGGGGATCCCGCAGGTCATGGCGTTCTCCGAGGTCTACCAGGCGTTGCAGACCGGCGTCGTCGACGGCACCGAGAACCCGCCGTCGAACTTCTACACGCAGAAGATGCACGAGGTGCAGAAGTACCTCGCCCTCACCGACCACGGCTACCTCGGGTACGCGGTCATCGCGAACAAGAAGTTCTGGGACGGGTTGCCGCCTGACATCCGCGCCGCGCTCGAGAGCGCGATGAAGGACGCGACGGTGTACGCCGACGACATCGCGAAGAAGGAGAACGAAGACGCGCTGGAGGCCGTGCGCAAGAGCGGCAAGACCCAGGTGATCGCGCTGACGGCCGAGGAGAAGGCCGCGATGCGCAAGGCGCTCGTCACGGTGCACAAGGAGAACGAGTCGCGCGTCGGCAAGGAGACGATCTCCGCCGTGTACCAGGCGACCGGGTTCAAGCCGTAGCCGCCGCGTGAAGATCCTCGACCGTCTCGAGGAGGTGATCATCGCGTGCCTGATGGGCGCGGCGACGCTCCTCATCTTCGTGGCGGTCGTGCACCGCTACACCGCGGGCCTGCCGATCCCGGGCCTGCAGGATGCGCTCCTGCGGATCGACCTGTCGTGGGCGCAGGAGCTCTGCATCTACATGTTCGTGTGGATGGCGAAGTTCGGCGCCGCGTACGGGGTACGCACCGGCATCCACGTCGGCGTCGACGTGCTCATCAATCGCCTGCCGCCGGGCACCCGCAAGCTCTACGTGCTGTTCGGCCTGCTTGCCGGCGCGACGTTCACCGCCATCGTCGGGACGCTCGGCGCCACGTTCGTCTGGGACATCGCGCACACGGACTCGGTGTCGCCCGACCTCGAGCTGCCGAAGTGGATCGTGTACGCGTGCATCCCGCTCGGCAGCTACCTGATGTGCTTCCGCTTCCTGCAGGTCGCCTGGGCGTTCTGGAAGACCGGCGAGCTGCCGCACCACGACGTCGCGCACGTCGAGGGCATCGAGGACATCAACCCCTACGCGATGGCCGACAACCTGCATCCGGCCGGCGTCAAGGAGGCCCCGCGATGAGCACCCTCGCCGTCGCACCGGGTCCCGACGCCCCGCGCTGGCCGGCGCTGGTCCCGATCCTCATGATCGGGATCCCGGTGCTGCTCAAGCTCGCGGGCGTGCCGATCGCCAACGCGTGGATCATCTTCGCGCTGCTGTTCGGCCTGATGCTGACCGGCATGCCGATCTCGATCTCGCTCGGCCTCACCGTGCTCACGTACCTGTTCGCGATGACGACCGTGCCGATCGAGTCGGTGGCGCTCAAGCTCTTCACCGGCATCGAGAAGTTCGAGATCATGGCGATCCCGTTCTTCATTCTCGCGGGCAATTTCCTCACCCACGGCGGCGTCGCGCGGCGGATGATCAACTTCGCTTCGGCGATGGTCGGCCACTGGCACGGCGGCCTCGGCCTCGCGGGCGTCATGGCGTGCGCGCTGTTCGCCGCCGTGTCGGGCAGCTCGCCCGCGACCGTCGTCGCCATCGGCTCGATCATCCTGCCGGCGATGTTGGCGAAAGGCTTCCCGGCGCGGTTCGGCGCGGGTGTCATCACGACCTCCGGCGCGCTCGGCATCCTGATCCCGCCTTCGATCGTGATGGTGATGTACGCGGTCGCGACCAACACGTCGGTGGGCGCGCTGTTCATCGCCGGCATCGTCCCCGGCATCGCGCTGGCCATGTGTCTCGGCCTCACCACGTGGTGGCGCGCGCGCAAGAACGACTACCCGCGCCAGCCCAAGGCCTCGTGGGGCGAACGCTGGCGCACGTTCCGCGAGAGCATCTGGGGCCTGCTCCTGATCGTCGTCGTCATCGGCGGGATCTACACGGGCATCTTCACGCCGACCGAGGCGGCGGCGATGAGCGCGGTGTACGCGTTCCTCGTCGCGATCTTCGTCTACAAGGACATGCCGCTTTCGAAGGTGCCGAAGGTGCTCCTCGACAGCGCGAACATGAGCGCGATGCTCCTGTACATCATCACGAACGCGGTGATGTTCAGCTACCTCATGACCTCCGAGCAGATTCCGCAGGAGCTCGCCGCGTGGATGCTCGACAAGGGCCTGGGCGTCGTCGCGTTCCTGCTGTTCGTCAACATCGTGCTGCTGCTCGCCGGCAACGTGATGGAGCCCTCGTCGATCGTGCTGATCATGGCGCCGATCCTGTTCCCGGTCGCGATGAAGCTCGGCATCGACCCGGTGCATTTCGGCATCCTGATGGTCGTCAACATGGAGGTCGGCATGTGCCACCCGCCGGTGGGGCTCAACCTCTATGTCGCCTCGGGCATCACGAAGATGGGGATCACCGAGCTCACGGTCGCGGTGTGGCCGTGGCTCCTGACGATGCTGGGGTTCCTGCTCGTGGTCACCTACTGGCCCGGGCTGACGCTGTGGCTGCCCAGGACGCTCGGCATGGCGTAAAGCCGTGAGCCCGACCGGGATCACGCTGCTTCTGCTTTGCGCGTTCGCCGGCTTCGCGTGGCTCGCCGCGCGCAAGCTCGTCATCCTGCGGCACCTGAAGCCCGAGCCGCGCTGGGATGCGCCGGTCTCGCGCCTGAAGACCGTCCTGGTCAACGGCTTCCTGCAGCGCCGCATGATCCGCGGCGAACGGAAGCCCGGCGTGATGCACGCGGTGATCTTCGCCGGATTCCTGATCCTGCTGTTCCGCAAGCTCGAGCTCATCGCCATCGGGTACGACGAGGGGGCGACCTGGCCCGGCATCGCCGGCCTGCTCTTCGCCGGGGTCAAGGACTTGGTCGAGCTCGGCGTGCTCGCGGCGTGCGGTTACGCGCTCTACCGCCGCCTCGTGCAGAAGCCCAGGCGGCTCGAGCGCAACCGGGAAGCGCTCGTCATCCTGTCGCTGATCGTCGCGATCATGGTCACCGACTTCGCCTTCGACGCGTTCCGGTTCGCATTGCTCGCGGCCTCCGATCCCGCGCTCGCCGCCGAGCGCGAGTACGCGATCGTCGGCGGCGCCCTGGCGTCGCTCGCGGCGCCGCTGCCTCCCACGCTGATCGTCGCCGGCTATCACGGCTTCTACTGGCTCGCGCTGCTGCTCGTCTTCACGTTCCTGGTGATCCTGCCGACCGGCGAGCACTTCCATATCGTGACCGCGCTCCCGGCGCTCTACGTCCGGCGCGGGCGTCCGGCCAATGTCGTTCCCTACGTCGACCTCGAGCGCGCGATGGCGGACGACGGCGGCTCGATGACCGTCGGCGCGCGCAGCGCGCGCGACCTCACGTGGAAGGAAGGCCTCGACGCGTTCACCTGCACCGAATGCGGGCGCTGCAAGGACGCGTGCCCCACCTTTCTCACCGGCAAGCCGCTGTCGCTCAAGGCGGTGCACGACAGCGTGAAACGCCACCTCGTCGAGCAGCGCGGGCCGCTGATCGCCGACGCGCCCGACGAGGCCTTGCCGCCGCTGGTCCCGGGCGTGATCGGCGAGGACACGCTCTGGGCGTGCACCACCTGCGGCTATTGCGAAGCCGCGTGCCCGATCGAGCTCGAGCACCTTCCCAAGTTCTACCGGCTGCGCCAGCACCGCGTGATGATGGACGGCGAGTTCCCCCACGAGCTGCGCGGCGTCTTCTCGGCGTACGAGGTCCAGAGCAACCCGTGGGGATTGCCCGCCGATACGCGCGGCGACTGGGCCGTCGCGGCCGGCGTGCCGCTTGTGCGCGACGCCGCGCACGTGGCCGAGGTCGACTATCTCTTCTACGTCGGCTCGGCCGAATCGTTCGACGCGCGCGGGCAGAGGATCGCCGCCGCGTTCGCGCGCGTCATGCGCGCGGCCGGCGTGAGCATCGCGGTGCTGGGGGCGCGGGAGACGTCGACGGGCGAGTGCGTGCGGCGCGCCGGAAACGAGATGCTGTTCCAGCAGCTCGCGGCCACGTTGGTCGCGACGCTGGCCGAGTTCGGCGTGCGCCGGATCGTCACTTGCGACCCTCATGCCTACAACACGCTGCGAAACGAATACCCCGCGTTCGGCGGCCACTACGAAGTCGTCCACCACACGCAGCTCATCGCGCGGCTGATCGCGGAAGGCCGGCTGAAGCTTCGCCGCGAGCTCGAGCGGGTGCTGTACCACGATCCCTGCTACCTCGGGCGCCACAACGGCGAGTACGACGCACCGCGGGCGATCCTGCGAGCGCTCGTGCGCGACGCGCCGATCGAGTTCGCGCTGTCGCGCGAGAAGGCAATGTGCTGCGGCGCGGGCGGCGGCCGCATGTGGATGGAAGAGACGATCGGCAAGCGCATCAACATCGCGCGCGTCGAGCAGGCGCTGCCCCTCGCGCCGCGTGTCATCGCCACCGCGTGCCCGTATTGCAACGTCATGGTGTCGGACGGCACCAAGGCGTTGCCGCAGGCGGAGACGATCGACACGCGCGACATCGCCGAGCTCGTCGACGAGGCCCTCGTGACCTGACAGGCCGTTGACGCCGATCAATACGCACCGCCTCCGGCCGGTTCATCCTGGTTCCAGGCACACGACAGGAGCGAACCATGAGAAGGCAACTTTCGACGATGATCCTGGCCGGCGCACTGGCCCTTTCCCCCGTGGCGATGGCGCAGCCGGGCGCCCCCGACAATGCCGCGTTCGACCGGCATGTGGTCGAGATGCAGGACGCGATGAACAAGATGCACGCGCAGATGGCGCTCATCCAGGCGACGCAGGACCCGCAGGAGCGCAAGCGCCTGCTCGACCAGCACTGGGCGTCGATGCAAGCGTCGATGGAGACGATGCACGGCATGTGGGGGCCGGGCATGATGGGCTGCTACGGACCGACCGGCCAGGCCGGTGGTCACGGCATGGGCGCGGGCCACGGGATGGGCGGCCCGATGATGAACGGCGCGATGATGCAGGGCCCCGCGGCGCACGCGTGCATGGACAAGCTCACGCCCGAGCAGATGAGGCAGCGGCAATCGATGTCCGAGCGCTACCTCGGCATGCAGCAGATGATGATGGACCACGTCATGTGGCACCAGCACTGGACCACGATGCCGGGTACCGCGGTCAAGCCTTAGCCGCCCTGGTCAGAACGTCACCGCGCTGCCGCCCACGGCGTGGGACAGCAGCGACGCCAATCCCCTGACGTGGACCTCGCGCCGCCGCCTGCCGGGCTGCGAGCAGGTTGCATCGCACGCGGAACAGAGCTGCAGCTCTCCGCCGGCTTCGACGAACGAATCGATCAGGTCCGCGAGCGCCGGGAATCCCGGCGCGTGCACCCGCTCCGCGTGCCCGTCGTAGGCCCAGAATGCGCCATCGCCGAGCAGGAAGACGATCGTGTCCAGGTCCATCGCCTGCGCCGCGCAGGCGGCTGCGAGCGCAAGGGTGGCGCGCATGCCGCCATCCTCGGCGCCGCTGGCGAGAATGACCGCGTACTGGTTGCGGAAGCGGCGCGCCGGCGAGGTCGACGGCGATGATTGCAATTCGGCAAGCTGCATGGTGGCGCTCCTTCGTGGGTTGTCGTCAAAACGCTCGTGCAAGCAGGCCGGCCCCGGAGACGATCAGGAGCAGGCTGACGGCCGAGTGGAACTGTCGCGTGGTCATGCGGCGGTACAGCGCGAAGCCGCCCATCGCCCCCAGCAGGGCGAACGGGACGAAGCTCGCATCGCGCAGCACGTTGGATTGCGGCGGCGCGCTCCACGCCAGGCACGCAACGGTCACGAGCTGCATTGCCAGGATGAAGGGCTGAAAGACGGCGCGCTGCTGCTCCTTGTCCCAGCCGCGCATCGAGCACCAGATGGTCACGACGAGCCCCGGCGCGCCCGACAGGCCGCCCACCACGCCGCCGAGCGCGCCGGCCAGCACGTCGTGCCACGCCGCGGCGCGAACCGGGCGGCCTTGTCGACGCAGCAGCGCGTAGGCGCCGTAGCCGACCACGATCGCGCCGAGCACGGTCGCATACAGCCTGGCGTCGATGTGGATCAGGATCGCGACGCCGAGCGGCGTCGTCAGCGCGCCTGCCGCCAGCATCGGCGCAAGCCCGCGCCAACGTATCGACGCGCGCAGCTGCCAGACCGCGTAGGCCTGCATGGCGATCGAGCACAGCGCCATCGTCGTCACCGCCTGCACGGGATCGAACCGGAGGTAGGCCAGCGCGCTGCCGGCGATGACGGCGAACGCGAACCCGGCGATGCTCGACACGAGCGCCGCCAGCAGGACGACCGCCGCCGCCGCGCCGTCGGCCTCGGGCGAGGCGATCATCCGTGTCGACGCGAGGGCGACCAACGCGGCGATCATCGATATCGTGAGGCCTTTCGAG
>Ga0207648_10004235_pt1 | contig 14825 bp, 10 predicted proteins | sample KBSMisM32_FD_184310 | JGI IMG/M metagenome (GOLD analysis project Ga0207648, IMG submission 184310) | Miscanthus rhizosphere microbial communities from Kellogg Biological Station, Michigan, USA - KBS Miscanthus M3-2 (SPAdes) (version 2) | ecosystem: Host-associated > Plants > Roots >...
CGCTCGCCAGGTTGACGAATCCGAGCTGGAAGAGAGCCTGCGGGTCTTCCAGCTGCACCGCGAAGTCATCCCACTGCATGAAGTACACAGCGAGGTTGAATCGCACAGTATTGTCCAGCCATTCCGATTTCAGGCCGACTTCGTAATTCTTCAGCTCATCGGACGTGTAGTCGCGCGGCAGGACCGAGTCGACCTTCAGCGGGTTGCTGCCGCCGACCCGGAACCCTTCCGAGTATGTGGCGTACACCAGACGATCTTCATCGAAGTGGTAGGTCATGTTCAGCTTGACCACCGTCCCGTCCTCGCTGGTCGCCTGATTGCCGTCGAGAGTCCTGAGGCCCTCGGGCTGCTCCTGAATCTGCACGAACTTTCGGTCATAGTCGAACCAGCGTGCGCCGGCCGTGATCGTGAAGTTCTCCGTCAGGTCGAAGGACAGCTCGCCGAACACCGCGACCTGCTCGAGCTCAGTGTCGTAGCGGCCGAGGAACCAGCGCTCCGTCGGTTGGAGGAAGTCGTATATGCCCGAGAGGTAGTAGAACGCCTGCGTGTCCTCGTAGTCGCGTATGAAACTGTCGAACTCCGTGTGGCCCTTCTCCTCGCTGTAGAAGGCCCCTACCAGCCAGGCCCAGCGACTCTCCGAATCGCCTGGCGACTGCAGCCGGGCCTCGAACGTGGTGATCTCCGTCTGTTCGTCGTTGGTCGCGAAACCGCGCGGATCGCCGCCGCCGGGTTCGTCGACGCCGCTCCAATCGTAGAACACGTAGGTAGCGTAGTTGCGCGAGAAAGTGAACTCGTAATCCGTGGCATCCGCCTCGTAGCGAAAATCACGATCAAAGTACGAGGCCGAGAGAATCAGGTCGCCAAACGACGTCGATGCGTTGAGCGTGAGCCCGACCTGGTACCACTTGTCGTCGAGGTTTTCGTCCTCGAACCGGACCTGATTGAGATCGCCGACCCCGAAATTGACGTCGCCGTGCCCGTCGGTGCTCAGGTCCTGGAACAATGCACCCAGCGTGACGTCAACGTCGTCCGTGACGTCCCAGCGCAACGCAGCGCGGGCACCGCTGGTCTGCGAGGAATTGACGTCGTCGTCGACCTGGTCCGCGTTGTCGAACGTGCCTTCCCCAGGAAACGTCTGACCACGCGGGCTTTCGCTCAGGACGTTGTCGATGAATCCGGCGTCCTCCGCCGTGAACCCCACGAGCCGCAGGGCCAGGCGGTCCGCGATCAGTGGCACGTTCAACATCGCGCTCACGTCATAGCCCGTGCCGCCATCCTGGATGGACGACACCTGTCCGTCGACCCAGGCGTCGAAATCCGAGGGGTCCGGCTTGTTGGTAATGACGCGCAGCGTCCCAGACTGCGAGCTCGCCCCATATAGCGTGCCCTGCGGGCCGCGCAGCGCCTCGAGCCGCTCGATGTCGATCAGTCGGGGATCGGGATTCCGCCCGCTCTGCGTGATCGGCTGCTCGTCGAGATATAGCGCGGAAGACGAGACGGCGCCGAACTGGAGTCCGGACGAGGCGACCCCGCGGAACACGATGGTCGTGCCCCCGGGCTCGCGCACACCCAGCGAAAGGCCTGGGATGAACTTGGCGTAGTCGTCCATCTGCTTCAGGCCGCGCATCTCGATAGCTTCGGTACCGAACGCGCTGATGGACTCCGGAACGTTTTGCAGGTTCTCGGCACGCCGTGTCGCAGTCACTACGATGGTTTCCAACCCGCCCGAGGTCTGGGCCGATGCCGCGCCGGCAACGCCGAGCGTCGCCGAGATCGCTGCAGCCAGTCCCAGAGAATCTCGCCCTGGCGTCTCGCGCTTGGTATCGGACATGCGACTCCCCCTCGTTGTTCCAGCGATACTAACCGTGATCACCGCACGGGCAAAGCACCGTGCGGCGGCAAACCACGCTCGTCGGCCGGGCGATCCGCGTGCGGTGGCCACGCCCCGCGGATGATGGCGACGTACCAGCTCAAGAACCGACCGGTGAAATCTTCCATCGGCGAGAGCGGCCCCGGCACGTAGAAGCGCGAGTCCACCCCGGCCTGGTTCCGCTCGATGATCGTCTTGTCCGCGATCGTCGTGACGTCCCAGAGCCAGGTCAGCTCCGCCCTGTCGTAGTCGGTGCCTTCTCGCGCCGACTCGTTGACCAGCCAGGTGATCTCGCAGTCGGTGCTGCGAAGCCCGCGCGGCGTGAACCGGTACAGCACCACGTGATCGCAGTACGCGAGCCCAAAGGTCGTCGGGCCCAGATGCAGGTCCGTCGTGCCGCCATCGTACCCAGTGATCGATCCAAGCAGCGGAGCCACGGGCTTCCCATCCCGGCTGCCCGTGAGATGGCCGCGGAGCAGCGGGTACCGGTCGAAACCCCGGTCGACGCCCAGGTCGCCGGATGCGAGCCATGACTTACGGATCGTGTGTTGCGTGAGCCCGACTTCGGGTGCGCGCTGCATGACCGCCGCCAGCATGGCTTCCAACTGCTCCGACGGGACCGCCCGTCCATGCGCTACCGAGTATTCGGGGTGCGCCGGTCCGCAGTGATAGCACTCGCAGTAGTTTTCGATCGCAAGCTTCCAGTTCGAGGTGATCGGGTAGTTCTGGCGGTGAGCGACCTTCGCACGGTCGAGGCCATAGGGCCGGAGCGGCGCGCCGAGATCGCCTTCGATAGCATCGAAGGGCGGCGGCTCGTCGGTGAAGCTGACGAAAATGAGCCCCATGAATACCCGTGTATGCAGGCGCCGCAGCCCCAGCTGCGACCGGTCGAAGCCCTGCGGCATGTGACCTGCCGCACGGAGCCCGCCATCGAGCCCGTAGGTCCAGCCGTGGTAACGGCACACCAGGCGCGATTCATGCCCGGTCGGCTGGTCGCAGATTCGCGAGCCGCGGTGCCGGCAGACGTTCATCATCGCGTTGATACCGCCCTCCGCGTTGCGGATGACGATCACCGACTCGCCCGCGATCTCGAACAGGAAATAGTCGCCGCGGGCCGGCACCTGGCTCTGGTGCCCGACGTAGAGCCACGAGCGCATGAAAATGCCGCGGATCTCCGTCTCGTACACTTCCGGATCGCGATACAGCTCCCCGGGCAGCGCGTGGTCGCCGTCCCAGTTTCCGAGGATCGCCTTGACGTTTGCCACCGCCGTTCGCCTCCTGAGACTCTTTACGACGACGCCGCGCCCTCGCGCCGACGCGTCAGCAGCGCGGCGGTCACGACCCCGACCGCAACCAGCGCGATGATGATGGTCGCGATCGCATTGATGTCCGGTGTCACCCCCAGCCGCACCTTCGCGAAGATCAGCATCGGCAGGGTAGTCGCCCCCGGACCCGATACGAAGCTCGAGATGACGAGATCGTCCAGCGACAGGGTGAACGCGAGCAGCCAGCCCGAAACCAGCGCCGGGAGCAGCATCGGCACCGTGATGTCAAAGAAAACGGCGAGCGGCCGACCGCCGAGGTCCATCGCCGCTTCCTCGAGCGACTCGTCCATGCCGGCGAGACGCGAGCGCACGACCACGGCAACATAGGCCATCGAGAAGGTGATGTGGGCCATGGTGATCGTGGTCGCCCCGCGGGTCGCGGGCCAGCCGATCCACTCCGCCATCGATATGAACAGGAAAAGGAGCGACAGACCCGTGATGATCTCGGGCATCACCAGCGGTGCAGTGATCATGCCGGCGAGGAGCAGCCGGCCGCGCAATCGCGTGAGTCGCTGCATGGCGAGCGCGACGAGCGCACCCAGGCAGGTGGCGACGGTCGCGCTCACCGCCGCGATCCGCAGGCTCAGGAGCGCGGCCTCGAGCACCTCCTGGTCTTCGAGCAGGTGCGCGTACCACCGGAGGGAAAAGCCGCCCCACAGCGTCACCAGTCTCGAGTCGTTGAACGAGTAGATCATCACCGACAGGATCGGCAAGTAGAGAAACGCGTAGCCGAACGCCACGATGCCGAGGAGCCCGAGCGAGCGGCGTCTCATCGCGCAGCCTCCTGCTCCCGGGTCTCGACGCGCTGGAACCAGACGATCGGGGCCACCAGCAGCAGCACCAGGATGATCGACACGGCGGAAGCGACCGGCCAGTCGCGGCTGATGAAGAACTCGTCCCACAGGACACGGCCGATCATCAGCGTGTCGGCGCCACCCAGGAGCGCAGGGATCGTGAACTCGCCGACGGCGGGAATGAACACCAGCAAGCAGCCACCGACGATGCCCGGTACCGACAAGGGGAGCGTGACGTCGATAAAGGCCTGCCAGCGGCGCGCCCCCAGGTCCGCGGCCGCGTCGAGCAGGTCAATATCGAGCCGTTCGAGGTTCGCGTAGAGAGGAAGGATCATGAACGGCAGATAGGAGTAGACGATCCCGAGGTACACCGCGAAATCGTTGTAGAGCATGGTGAGGGGCTTGTCGATCACGCCAAGGTAGAGGAGAACGTCGTTGATGACGCCGCGGTTGTTGAGCAGGCCTATCCACGCATAGACGCGCAGCAGGAAAGAAATCCAGAAGGGCAGGATCACGGCCAGAAGCAGCACCTGGCGGCGTCGCGCGGGCTGACGCGCGATGTAGTACGCCATCGGATAACCGATCAGCAGGCAGAGCAGCGTGCCGATCGCTGCCATCTTGAGCGACGAGAGATAGATGATCCCGTAGTACCCGTCCTGGAACAGGAAGGCGTAGTTCTCGAAGGTCAGCTTGATCCCCTCGATGCCGCGTTGCCCCCACTCGAACAGCGGCGTAAACGGTGGCTGGGCCACGAGCGGTTCGGCAACGCTGATCTTGAGGATGATCAGGAAGGGCGTGAGGAAGAACAGGAGCAGCCAGACATAGGGGAACGCGACCGCCCGCTGCAACCAGCGTTGCGCGCGGCCGCCGAGCGTTGTGGTCTCGTCGCTCATTCTCGCAGCAGGATGGTGCTCGCCACGTCCCAGGACAGGTACACCTCGTCGTCCCATTCCACGGTCAGGCTCGCCGAGCGCCGCAGGTTCTGGGCGCTCACCTGGACGACGGCGCCGCTCGGCAACCGCACGCGATACAGCGACTGGTCGCCGAAATAACCGAGGTCCCAGACGACGCCCTTGAGCACGTTGCGATCCGTGCCATCCGGCGGCTGCCGGCTGATCGTGATCTTCTCGGGACGGACCGCTACGCAGATATTAGTGCCGGCCGCGAGCGCTTCCTCCGAATGGGCGGCGAGGTCGGCGGCGAGCGATTCGCAGCGCAACGAAAGGCGTCCGTTCGCGCCGCCGGTCACGCGACCGTCGATCAGATTGATGTTGCCGACAAAGTCCGCGACATACCTGTTGGCGGGGTATTCGTAGACCTCACCGGGGGTGCCGACCTGCGCGATCCGCCCCTGCGCCATCACCGCGATGCGGCTCGCAAGCGTCATCGCCTCGTCCTGGTCGTGGGTAACCACGACGAAGGTCGTGCCGAGCTGGTACTGCAGGTTCGAGAGCTCGAACTGCGTGTGCTCGCGCAGTTTCTTGTCGAGCGCCGCGAGCGGTTCGTCGAGCAGCAGCAGTTTCGGCCGCTTGACCAGCGCGCGGCCGAGCGCGACGCGTTGCTGTTCCCCACCGGAGAGCTTGTCGGGCTTGCGGCTGGCAAGCGGCTCGAGCTTTACGAGCGCAAGCATCTCGGCAACGCGCTCGCGGATTCTGGCCGCCGGAACGCCCTCCTTCTTAAGGCCGTAGCCGACGTTCTGCGCGACCGTCATGTGCGGAAAGAGCGCGTACGACTGGAACATCAGGTTGACGGGCCGCTCGTAGGGCGGCACGTGCGTCATGTCGACGCCGTCGATCAGGATTCTCCCCGAGGTTGCCTCCTCGAATCCGGCGAGCAGCCTGAGCAACGTGGACTTACCACAGCCGGAGCTGCCGAGGATCGCGAACAGCTCGTTGCGGCGGATATCCAGGGAGACGGTGTCAACCGCTGTGACTCCGTCGAAGCGCTTCGTCAGCTCCTGGATCTGGACGAGGGGAGCGCCGACTGGGTCCCGCGCACTATTGGCCTGCCGGGCCTGGAGCGCCGTTTGCTTCGAGCCGCCGTTTGCGATGTCTTTCACCGTTGAATCACAGGCCTGTCTTGACGCGCGACCACAGCCTCGATCGCATGCGCTCTTCCTTCGGGCTGTGCAGGTATCCCTTGCGCAGCGTGTCACGGACTTCGTCAGGCGGGTAAACGGCGGGGTCGTCGCGTACCTCGGGCAGCAGGAACGGCCGCGCCTTGCGGTTCGGCGCCGCATAGCGCGTCTCGTTGCTGATAGCCGCGATGACCTCCGGCCGCAACAGGTAGTTGAGAAAGAGATGTGCGTTATCCGGATGGGGGGCATCGGCGGGGATGAACCACAGGTCGAACCATGCCAGGGTCCCTTCGCGCGGCGTCGTATAGGCGAGCTCGACCGGCCGGCCGACCTGCCTCGCACGCCACATCGCCTGGGCATAATCGCCCGACCAGCTCATCGCGATGCACACTTCCTCGTTCGGCAGGTCGATCAGCATCTTCGCGGAGCTGAAGTAGCGGACATACGGGCGCACGCTCTTCAGCACCGCCTCGGCGTCGCGCAGGTCCTTTGGATCGAGGCTGTTCGGATCGCGCCCCAGGTGAAGCATCACCATGGGGACCACGTCGGTCGGCTCATCGAGAAACGTGATGCCGCAGTCGGCGAACCGGCTCGCGATCTTCGGATCGAAGATCATGTCGCCGCTGGTGACCGGCGCGTCGGGCATCCGCTCGCGGATCATCTTCACGTTGTACGTGAAGCCCGTCGTGCCCCAGAGGTAAGGCACGCCGTAACGGTTGCCGGGGTCGTTTTCCTGCAGGGCATCGAGCACCCAGGGGTCGAGATTGTTCCAGTTGGTGAGCTTCCGGCGGTCGAGCGGCCGGTAGATCCCGATCGGGATGAGACGCGCCGAATAGCGCTCGGCATGCACCACGACGTCGTAACCCGTCCGGCCCGCGAGCAGCCGGGCTTCCGCCATCTCCGTCGAATCGTAGGTGTCGTAGTTGACCTTGATGCCGTATTCGGCCTCGAAGTCGGCGATCGTGTTGGGCGCTATGTAATCGGGCCAGGTGAAAACGTTCAGGACCTTCGCCTCCGGCGCAGCGACTGCCGCGGCGGTCTGCGACGCGAGCGCAACGCCGAGGATGACCGGCCGGAGCCACAACACGGGCTACATGCCCTCCAGGCCGCGCTTCAGCAGCGCGCGCGCGATGATGAGGCGCTGGATCTCGCTTGTGCCTTCCCAGATCCGGTCCACACGCAGCTCCCGGAAGAAACGCTCGGCGGCATTCTCGCGCATATAGCCCCGGCCGCCGAGGATCTGCACGACGCGGTCCGCGATCCGGTTCGCGGCCTCGGACGCGTACAGCTTCGCAACCGAGCAACGCGCATGCAGCGAGCGCAGGTCCTCACCGTCGTCGTGTGCCCGCGCCGCCTCGTAGGTGATCAGCCGCGCCGCCCACAACTCCGTGACGCTGTCGGCGAGCATGGCCTGGATCAGCTGGCGTTCGGACAGCGGTTCGCCCCCTACCATGCGCGTCGAGGCGAACGCGGTGGCCTCCTCGATGAGGCGGCTGGCCGCTCCGCAGCAGCGCGCCGCGATCATCAGCCGCTCACGGCGGAACCAGCTGTGCGAGTACTGCATGCCGTCGCCCTCGGTCCCGAGCCGCTGCGACTCGGGCACCAGGACGTCGTTGAAGCGATAGATCGGATGATGATCGCTGAAGGTGTGGCTGAAGGCCGGTGTGCGAACCAGCTCGATGCCGGGCTGGTCGCCATCGATGAAGAAGAGCGCGTGCGAGCCGGCGTGGGGCCCGTCGGCGAGCCGTGCCTGGAGAATGAAGAAGTCCGCGTGGTTCGCGCTCGTGACGTACCACTTCTCGCCCGAGATCCGGTAGCCGTCCGGCGCGCGCCGGGCGGTGGTTTCGATTGTTACGTCGGAGCCCGACCCGCTCTCCGTGATCGCATAGCATTCCTTGCGCTTGCCGCTCATGAGCGGCAGGACAAAGCGCTGCAGCTGTTCGTCAGTGCAGGCCTCGAACATCCAGCGATGCGGCTCGGAGAAACACCAGCAGAGCGCATTGGTGACCCGACCGAGCTGTTCCCAGACGGCGACCTGCTCCACGACGCGCGCGTTGCGCCCGCCGTATTCGACCGGGACGTCCATGGCGCTGAAGCCGTGCTCGATCGCAAGCCGCTTGTGGCGGGCCTTGACCTCCGGTGGCAGGCGGCCCTCGTTGAGCTCCGCCTCCACTTCCCAGGGAATCAGTTCCTCGGTGGCGAACCGCGCCGCACGCGCGCGCCACGACTCCGCCGCCTGGTCGAGTGAAATCCGCAAGGCCGTCTACCTCCGCCCGGTCGCCGCGGGCCGCTGGAAATGCCTGGGAAACGCGTCGGCCAGGTAGGTCAAGCTGATCCGCCGCGCCAGGTCCCGGGTCATCGATTCCGGACGCACCAGCAGGTCGAGCCACAGACCATCGGTCAGGGCCGAAAGACCGTCGGCGACGAGGGCCGGGTCGACCTCCGGATACCCGCCGTGCTCGCAGAGCTGCGCACACAGTACGCGCACCATGTCGTCGTAGGACCGGTCCCGCTCGGAGCAGATGCGGCGGTAGGTCGGGCGGAACCTCCGCTCGCCCCAGAATGCAAACCACACCGCGAGCTTGCTCCGCTCGCAAATCCCGCGCTGGAAGTCGAGCTCGACCATCGCCGTCAAGCCCGCCTCGGGCGAACCCTCCGTGCGGGCGGCTGCCTCGTGACAGGCATTGCGGTACTCGTCGGCCAGGTACCGCAGGGTTTCGGTCAGCAGCCGTTCCTTGGTCTTGAAATGAAGGTTGATGATTCCCTGGCTCAGACCCGCCTCGCGCGCAACGGTCGCGATGGTCGTGTCCGCGAGCCCGCGGTTCGCCACTGAGCGGATCGTGGCGTCGATCAGCTGCTTGCGCCGTTCCGCGGGGGGAGCTGTGCGCCGCCGCGGTGCGGCGCGCCGTACCGCCTTGCTCGTCAGGGGTGCAACTCCTGAATTATCAAACACTTACATCCTACCATGCAGGCCGGTGCGGCCAATGGTACCGGTTCCGCTGTGCAATGCAATGAATGAATGGCTATTCAGTGAGCGTGGACGGCGGGGGCCGTTTTGTGGGAGCCTGTGCGCCTCCCACAGGACAAAAACCAGCCAGGAGGCCAGGCCATGGCACGCAGCCTCACGCGATCGAACGCCCATTTCCGCAAGGCCGTAACGCGCCTGCCGCTCGGCGTATCGTCCAATTTCCGCTACTGGGGCGAGGACAAGACGATCTACGTCGCCGGCGCAAAGGGCGCCCGCCTCCGCGACATCGACGGCAACGAGTACATCGACTACCGGATGGCCTATGGGCCCTGCATCCTGGGCTACGCCGACCCGCGGGTGGACGCGGCAGCGAAGGCCGGCATCGAGATGGGCGGCGTATTCGCCCTCTCGACCGAACGAGAGTACGCGGTTGCCAACCGGATTGGAAAGATGGTGCCGGCTGCCGAGCTCGTCCGGTTCTCCAATTCCGGGACGGAGGCAGTCATGGCCGCGCTCCGCCTCGCGCGCGCCTACACCGGCAAGGACTCCTACGTGGTCGTCGAGGGTGGCTATCACGGCGTATTCGACGCCGCGCTCTGGTACACGCCGATCGAGGACTGGAAGCCTTCCTCCGGCGATCCGCCACTCGTGCCCTACAGCGCCGGCGTCCCGAGCATTCTGCGCGGCCTGCTGCACGCGGTGCCGATGAACGACGCCGACCGCCTCGAGAGTATCTTCAAGGCTTACGGGCACGAGATCGCGGCTTTCATGATCGAGCCGATCATGGGCAACTGCTGCTCCATTTCCGCGACCCGCGAGTACCTGCGCGATGCACGCGCGCTCTGCGACCGCTACGGCATCCTGATGATCGTCGATGAGGTCAAGACCGGTTTCCGCGTCGCGCGCGGCGGCGTGCAGGAGTTGATGGGCGTCAAGGCGGATCTCTGCACCTTTGCCAAGGCAATGGGCAACGGCTACCCGATCAGCGTGGTCGCAGGGCGCGAGGACATCATGCGCAAGCTCGGCGACGGCGTCGTGCACGGCGGCACCTTCACCTGCCATTCGGTGGCGCTCGCCGCCGCCGAGAAGACGCTCGAGATCCTCGACGAAACCCCGGCGCTGCGGTCGATCGCGGAGTACGGCACGAAGATGCGCAGCGGGATCAGCCAGATCCTCGCGCAGCGTGGCATCCGCCATTCGTTTACCGGCCATCCCTCGATGAGCGGGCTGTTCTTCAGCGAGACTCCGCCCCACGACTACCGCGACTGGGCCCGGAGCGATTACACTTTCTACGAAGCACTGGCTCCGGAACTGCACGACCTTGGTGTGCTCTGCGAGCCGGATTCCCGCGAGCCCTGGTTCGTCTGCGAGGCGCACGATCAGCGCTGTCTCGACGAGACGCTGCAGCGGCTCGAAGAGGCAGTCGATCGGGTTGTTCGCAAGCAGCCGAGCCCGGAGCCGGCGCGGTGCGCAAGCTAGGCGGAAATAGATGGTGACGAACTACGATGCGATCGTGGTCGGCGCGGGCCACAATGGCCTTACGAACGCTGCCTACCTCGCCCGGGCCGGCCTCAAGGTCCTGGTACTCGAGCGCAACCCGTATATCGGCGGCGCCGCGGTGAGCCGCGAGATCCAGGAAGGCTGGATCTACTCGAACTGCTCCTACGTCTGCAGCCTGCTTCGGCCGGAGCTGTTCCGCGACCTCGAGCTCGCGAAACACGGGCTCCAGGTCGTGCCATACGGTGGCGGCGTCACCTTTACGCGCACGGGCGACATCCTCGGCAACTACACCGACGACGCCGTCCAGCGGCGCGAGTTCGCGCGCCACAACGCCCGGGACGGGGACGCCTATCATCGGTATTCGACCGAGGTGATGCGTCAGTGCAAGTTCATTCGCCCGCTGCTGCTGCGCACGCCGCCGGATCCGACCTCGTTCAAGCCCCGCGATATCCGCGAGATGATCTATCTCGGCAAGGAGTTCGCGAAGCTCGGCGAGCAGGTCATCTACGACATGATCCGCTTCTACTCGATGAGCATCGCCGACTTCCTCGGCGAGTACTTCGAGTCCGACCTGGTCAAAGCGCACCTCTCCGGGAGCGGCATCATCGGTTCCGCCATGGGCGTGTACTCGCCGGGTACGGCGTACGTGCTGCTGCATCACTACATGGGCGACGTCGATGGCTCGATCGGCGCGTGGGGCTTCGCTCGCGGCGGGATGGGCTCGGTGTCCAAGGCGATCGCATCGTCGTTCAAGGCGCACGGCGGGGAAATCGTCACCGACGCGCCTGTCGAGCGTGTGCTGGTGCGCAACGGCCGGGTGACCGGGGTCGCGACCGCGAACGGCAACGAGTACCGCGCGAACATCGTCGTGTCGAATCTCGACCCGAAGCGCACCTTCCTCAAGCTCTTCGACGAGAAGGACCTGCCCCCCGCATTTCTCAAGCGTGCCCGCGAGTTCAAGATCCGCGGTTCCTCGGGCAAGCTCAACATCGCGCTCGAGGGCCTGCCCGAGTTCCCGGCGCTCGGCCGCGACAATCCGCTGCGCTTCGGCGACATGCATTTCCTCGATTCGCTCGAGCGCTACGAGCGCGCGTACGACGACTGGAAGAACGGCACCTGGTCGAAGGACCCGTACCTCGACCTGCTGATCCCGTCGATGACCGACCCGACCATGGCGCCGCCGGGCAAGCACTTCATGTCGGTCTTCGTGCAATACGTCCCACCCAAGATCCACGGCCGCGACTGGACCGACGAGGACCGTGACGGCTTTCGCGACACGGTGCTCGACCAGATCGCGCGCTACAGCCCCAACTTCCGACAGCTCATCCGCCACGTCGAGGTACGCACGCCGCGCGAGCTCGAGAACGAGGTGGGCCTGACCGAGGGCAACATCTTCCAGGGCGAGCTGACGATGGACCAGCTGCTGTTCAATCGCCCTTTCCCCGGTTTCGCGCAATACCGCGGGCCGACGAAGGGCTTCTACATGTGCGGCTCGGGAACGCACCCGGGCGGCGGCGTCATGGCGGCGCCGGGCGCGAATGCTGCGCGCGAGATCCTGCTCGATCTGCGCAAACCAAATCTCATCCCTCAGGGTTGGCAGGATGACTGACCGCAATCGAATCGTCGTTATCGGCGCCGGGCACAACGGCCTGGTGTGCGCCGCGTACCTGGCGAAAGCGGGGCGCGAGGTGGTGGTGCTCGAGGCCGCCGATCGCGTCGGCGGCGCGGCGGTGACACGCGAGTTCGCACCCGGCTATCGCGTATCGGCCGGTGCGCACCTGCTGTATCTGCTCGACGCAACGGTGCGGCGCGAGCTCGACCTCGCATCGCACGGACTCAAGGCGGCGCGCTCGAACCTGAAGACCGTGGCGCTCGGGCGCGAGGGCGAGCACCTCGTGCTCGACGACGGCCGTCTCGAGTCCGGGACCGTGTCCGCGGATGACCGCGCGGCGTTGCCCGGTCATCATGCCCGGATGCTGCGTTTCGCGCGGATTCTCGCGAAGCAGCACGGCCGGCGCCCGCCCAGGATACTGGGGGGCGGTCGCTCTGACACGATCGCAGCCGCGATGCTCGGTTTCGATATCCGGCGCCTCGGCCGCGACGATATGCGCGAATTCCTGCGCATCGCCGGTATCAACGTCTTCGACGTGCTCGAGGAAACCTTCGACACGCCGCTGTTGAAGGGTGCACTGGCCCTGGATGCGGTGCTCGGCACCAATCTCGGGCCGCGGTCGAACAACTCCGTGCTTGCGCTGCTGCATCGACTGAGCGGGCAGTCGCTGGACGCCACGAGCCGGCCGTGGCTGCCGGAAGGCGGCATGGGCGCCGTCACAGATGCGCTCGCAGCTGCGGCCCGTGCGCACGGCGCGACGGTGCGGACGGGGAGCCCGGTCACGCGCATCACGCTCGATGGAGACCGGGCCTCCGGTGTCGAGCTCGCGAGCGGCGAGGTGATCCGCGCCGGCACCGTCGTTTCGAACGCCGATCCCGCGCGGACGCTTCTCACGCTGCTCGGCGCCCGCCATCTCGACACCGGGTTCGCGCAGCGTATCCGGCATCTGCGCTCCAAGGGCACCGCGGCCAAGCTGCACCTGGCCCTCGACGACCTGCCCGAGTTCACCCGGCTGCCCCCGATGCTCGCCGGCGAGCGGCTCGTGATTGCGCCCGACCTCGTCTACATCGAGCACGCATTCGACCATTCCAAGTACGGGGAATGCTCGCCGGAGCCCGTGCTCGAGATCACGATACCCACCGTCCACGACCGGACGCTCGCGCCCGAGGGCCGGCACGTGCTCTCAGGCATAGTGCAATACGCGCCGTACGACGCGCGGGCTAACACCGAGGAAGCCCGGGCGGCGTTCCTGGAGCGGACGCTTGCGGTACTGGACCGTTATTCGCCAAACCTGCGCCGGCGCATCGTCGCCGCCGAGCTGCTGTTGCCATTCGACATCGAGCGCGAGTTCCGGATCACCGGCGGCCACTGGCATCACGCCGAGCTGGCGCTCGACCAGATGCTGATGCTGCGTCCCGTCCCCGGTGCCGCGCAGTACGCGATGCCCGTCAACGGTCTCTATCTCTGCGGCGCGGGCTGTCACCCGGGCGGCGGCGTGATGGGTGCGGCGGGCAGGAATGCCGCGCAGGCGGTACTCGGCGTGGAGCGCGCGGCATGAAGCACAAGGAGCATTACCGCACGGCGGTCTACGCGACCCCCTTTCACCCGCGCACTTCGCAGTTGAACCTGCTGAACGAGTGGCACCGCTGGAAGGACTACACCACCGCCGATGCGTATTACGACGAGGCGCTGGAGTATTCCGCTATCCGCAATGCCTGCGCGGTGTTCGACCTGACCCCGATGACCAAGCACCGGATCACCGGACCGGACGCCCTTGCCTTCCTGAACCGCCTGGTCACCCGCGATGTCGCCAAGATCAAGCCGGGCAAGGTGGGTTACTGCGTCTGGTGCGATGACAACGGCCAGGTCATCGACGACGGAACGATCTTCCACCTGCGCGAAGGCGACTATCGCCTCTGCTCGCAGGAGCGTCAGCTCGACTGGTTGTCCCGCTCGGCGCTCGGCTTCGACGTGTCGTTCGTCGAGGACACGCACGAGGTGGCGGCGCTTGCGCTGCAGGGGCCGACGAGCTGCGCGGTGTTGAAGAAGATGGGCTGTGCCGGAATCGAGAGGCTGGCACCGTTCGGCATCACCTACTTCCCGTTTGCCGGCACCGAGCTGATGGTGTCACGCACCGGTTTCACCGGAGATCTCGGCTACGAGCTTTGGATCGCACCGGCCCAGGCCGTCGAGCTCTGGGACAAGCTCTTTGCCGCCGGCGCTGATCACGGCATCCGGCCGATGGGCACACATGCGCTCGAGGTGTCGCGCATCGAGGCTGGCTTCATCCAGGCGGGTGTCGATTTCCACCCGGCGGACTCCGCGGTGAGGCTCGACCGGTCGCGCTCGCCCTTCGAGCTCGATCTCGGCCGGCTGGTTGACTTCAACAAGCCTTTCTTCAACGGTCGGCGCGCGCTGCTCGAGGAGCAGAAGCGCGGATCACGCTTCCGCTTCGTGCGGCTCGACATCGAAGGCAACAAGCCCGCGAAGTCCTCGTATATCTACGACAGCCGCAGGAACGTGGTCGGGACGGTGACCTCGGCCGAGTGGTCACCGTCGGCAAAGTCGAACATCGCACTCGCGTCGCTGCACATGCCCTGGGGACGTCCGGGCGATGAGCTCTGGGCCGAGATCTATTACCAGCGCGAGCTCAAGTGGGCCCGCGTGATGGCGCGCTGT
>Ga0207648_10004238_pt1 | contig 14821 bp, 12 predicted proteins | sample KBSMisM32_FD_184310 | JGI IMG/M metagenome (GOLD analysis project Ga0207648, IMG submission 184310) | Miscanthus rhizosphere microbial communities from Kellogg Biological Station, Michigan, USA - KBS Miscanthus M3-2 (SPAdes) (version 2) | ecosystem: Host-associated > Plants > Roots >...
TGGCGCGGCTCGGCACCGATCGCCTCGATCTCTATCTGATTCACGAGCCGGATCCCGACACGCCGCTCGAAGAGACGCTGCGCGCGCTCGACGATGTCGTGCGCGCCGGCAAGGTCCTCTACGTGGGCGCGAGCAACATCGAGACATGGCGGCTGGCGCGCAGCCTCTGGATCAGCGACGTGCGCCGGCTGGTGCGCTTCGACTGGGTGCAGAACTCCTACAGCCTGCTCGATCGCTCGGCGGAGCGGGAGATGTTCCCGCTGTGCGCGGAGTGCGGCGTCGGCTTCACGGCGTTCAGCCCGCTCGCCGGCGGATGGCTGAGCGGCAAGTACCGCGCGGCGGGGACCTATCCGGAGGGCTCGCGCATGACGCTCCGCCCCGAACCCTACCGGCACCTGGAATCGGCGCACGTGTTCCGCGCGCTCGACGGCTTCGAGCGCGCCGCGCAGGATCGATCGGTGGCGATGCCGGCGCTGGCGATCGCGTGGGTCCTGCACCAGCCGCGCGTCGACGCCGCGATTGCCGGCCCGCGCACGCCCGCCCACCTCGACGCCGCCCTGGCGGCGCTGGCGATCCGCTTGTCGGACGACGAGGCGGCAGAGCTCTCCGCGCTGTTCTGAGTAACGGAGACCGACGACCGACGACCGACGACAGGATTAGTGCGTATCGTGGCGATCGGGACGGCCGCCCGCGGCGCGCCGCAGGCCGGCTTCGATCGCGTCGAGATGGCGGCGCACGTCCTGGAGCCGCTCGGCAATCGGCGGCGCGACCTGCGGCATCACGTCGGCGAGCAGCAGATGCGCGAGCGAGAGCAGCTGCCCGGCGTCGGCGTGCAGCGCGCGCGCCATGCCGCGGCGCTCGTACTCGACGGGAGAATCGAGGCGCACGCGCGGCCTGCGCCGCCGCCGCGTGACCAGCTGGCCGGTGGCGATGAAGTGCCCGATGCCGCCGTCGCCGTTGCGGATCGGCGTGATCGTCTCCTCGAGGTCGTACAGCCGGCCGTCGCGCCGGCGGTTGGTCAGGATCGCGTGGAACGTCCGGCCGGACAGGATGGTCCTCCACAGCCGATCGTAGAAGCGCGGCGTGTGCGCACCGGACCGCACCAGGCTGGTCTTGCGCCCGATGCACTCCTCGCGCGCGAAGCCGGTGATCTCGAGGAACGCCGGGTTCACGTACTCGATGATGCCGTCGCGATCGGTGATGATGACCGAGTCGGTCGTGTGTTCGATCGCGTGCGCAAGAGGGGTCAGCACATCAGCCGCCCCTTGAGGATAGTGCCGCGCCGTCGGCGGCTGCAGTGGGAGTATAGGGGGGACGGCGGCCCGGAAAACCCCGGCATCGCCGCTCGGGAATCGCGACGCCCGTTGCGAATCTGTTGCGGCGCGCTCCATTTTGCAATCGACCGGCCCTCAGCGGACCGCGGGAACAAGGAAATACAGGCAAATCAACGGCCGCGCTGGCACAGCCCTTGAGGTTGACGATCGGCAACATGCCCACGTCGCTTTTCGCGCTCCTCGTCCTGTCCGGTGCCGCGCTCTACTTCATGACGCCCGCGGAGCGGAAGCGGCTGCTCGAGAACGCCATCGCCCTGGCGCGGCAGGCCGTCGGTTACGTCGCGCAATCGGCGACGTCGAAAGACCCGTTCGACGAGTTCCTGCGCGCACGCACGGGATTCCCGATCGTGATGCCGTTCATCGCCGCCACCTATCTCATCGTGTTCACGATGATGCTGTTCGACCGCAGCGCCGGCAGCGACGCCGAGCGGCTGATCGCGTGGGGCGCCAACTTCGCGCCTCGCACCGTCAACGGCGAGTGGTGGCGGCTGCTGACGTCGACGTTCGTGCACGCCAGCTTCTTTCAGCTCGTCGCGTCGATCGCCGGCCTGGTGCCGGCCGGGCTCATCCTCGAGCGCGCGATCGGCCGCGTGTCGTTCGCCTGCGTCTACATCGCCGCGGCGCTGGTCGCCGGCATCGTCACCCTGTGGACCGCGCCGGGGATGAGCATCGGCGTCGGCGCGTCGGGCGCCATCTGCGGCATCTACGGGCTGCTGCTCGCCTCGATCGGGTGGGCGATCGTCGGGCAGCCGCGCGTCTCGGTCCCGATGTCGACCGTGACGCAGCTCGGCGGCGGCGCGGCGATCTTCCTTCTCGGCGTGCTCGCGGGCGATCAGGTCGGCACGCGCAGCGAGCTGGCCGGCTTCGCGGTCGGGGTCGCGGCCGGGATCGCGATCGCGCGCGGCGTGACGCGCGAGAAGCCGGCGATCAAGCGAGGGCTGGTCACCGTCGCGGCGGCGGCGCTGGTCACCGTGGCGATGTCCTTCCCGCTCGGCGTCGTCATCGACGCCCGCCCCGAGATCGTCCGCATCGCGTCGTTCGAGGAGCGCACCGCCGCGGCCTACGACGTGGCGGTGGACAAGTTCAAGCGCGGGCGGCTCACGCCCGACGCGCTCAGCCAGATCATCGACCGGACGATCCTGCCGGAGCTGGAGTCGATCCAGGGCCGCGTCAAGGCGCTGCGCGGCGTGCCGCGCGAGCAGGCGCCGCTGGTGGCGGCGGCCAGCGAATACTGCAAGCTGCGCGAGGAGTCCTGGCGCCGCCGATCGGAAGCGCTGCACAAGCGGAACATGAAAATGTTGCGCGACGCCGAACTCTCGGAACGGGCCGCGCTCGACGCCTTCCAGAAGATGCGCGCGTCGTAATCGGGCACCACGTTCCGATATTGCCTTGACATCCGCACGGCCTCCGGAGCAGGATCGCGCATCCCTCGCCCAACTCAGGAGGACGCATGAAACTGTGCGCAGCCATCATCTGTGTGTCGATGCTCGCCGCCGGGACGCTCCAGCTTCAGGCCCAGGACTCCTTCGTGCTCTACGACACCTTCCCCGACGGCGCGTTGTCGCCCGATCTCTGGACCGGCGCCGAGCGCGGCCCGATCCTCGATCTCGTCCGCGCGGTCAAGGGAGGCGAACTGCGGCTCGAGAGCCGCACCTACGGCAACACGCGTGAAGACGCGGGCGTCCGCAACAGCCAGGTCGACTCGGGATTGCGCCGTGACGGCAAGCTCACCGCGATCCGGGCCCGCCTCCACGTCGATCGCGCCAGCGTGACGGCCTGCGCCGCCAACCCGGCGCCGTCCGAGACCGCGGCGCAGATCTTCGGCGCCTTCTTCAACACCGGCGAGGCCACGCCGAAGAGCCACGTCAACGACGTCGCCGCCCGGCTGACCGTCGGCCGAGCCAGCAATTCGCTCGATCCGGCGGACCGTCTGCGGGTGACCGCGACGGTGTTACAGTGCCAGAACGACGATTGCTCGGACGCGGTGACGCTGTCGTCGAACGACCTGGGGACGGTGGCGGTTGGCGCCACGACCACCCTGTTCGTCCGGTGGCTGCCCGGCAACCACGCCTTCGAGTTCAGGAAGGACACCGATCGCGTGCAGGTGAACTACTCGGTGCCGGACGTCACGGCTCCGGGGAACCCCGAGAAGCTGCTCGGCCTGGTCAGCGCGGTCGCCAATTGCTCGCTGGCGCCACGGCCCCAGGCCTCGATCGCGGCGGCTTTCAATACCGTCAGCGTGAACGCCTCGGCCGTCCAGTAGCGCGAGCGAGCGTCGCGAGCGAGCCACGCGAACGGAGCGGGGGAAGGGGTCCCCGCGAGTGAGCGTGTAAGGGGGTCCGGGGGACGAATGTCCCCCGGATGATGTCGTCTTCTTCGGTCCAATTTCGATTATGGATAGAGGGAGAACGATCGAAGTGAACGCCATACTCGAGGCACCGGCGACGCGGCCCGCCAGGGCCGTGGACGCCGATGCCCTGTTCGATTCGCTGTACGCCGAGCTGCACCGGATCGCCCGCCGCGAGCTGCATCGCCAGGGGCCCGGCGCCGGGCTCGGCGTCACGACGCTCCTCCACGAGGCCTACCTGACGATGTCGGGGCGGGACGGGACCGTGTTCGCCGACCACGCGCGGTTCATGGGCTACGCGGCGCGGGTGATGCGCGGCCTGATCATCGACGACGTCCGGCGTCGCCGCTCGCAGAAGCGCGGCGGCCTGTTCGAGCTGACCTCGCTCGTCGGCGACCACGCCGACCGCGTCGCGGAACCGCTCGCCCTGGTCCAAATCAGCGACGCGCTCGACGAGCTGGCCGGCGTGGAACCGGAGCTGGCCGAGATCATCGACCTGAAGTTCTTCTGCGGGTTCTCGTTCGCCGAGATTGCCGCGATGCGCGGCGTCTCGGAGCGCACGGTCCAGCGCGCCTGGGAAAAGGGCCGCCTCTATCTCTACCACGCGATCGCGGGCACGGATCCGATCGCCGGCAGCCCCGATGCCCCGCCTGAGCGCTGATCGCTGGCGCACGCTGAGCCCCTACCTCGACGAGGCGCTCGAGATCCCCGGCGAGCAGCGCGCGACGTGGCTGGCGCGCATCGCGTCGCGCGACGCCACGCTCGGCGCCGATCTGCGCCGGCTCCTCACCGATCACGAGGCGGTGCACGCGTCGCAGTTTCTCGAGAACGTGGTGCTGCCGCCGCGCGGCGCGCCGTCGGCGTCGCTCGCCGGCCAGGTGCTGGGCGCCTACCGGCTGGTCTCGCTCATCGGCCAGGGCGGGGCCGGCAGCGTGTGGCTGGCGGAGCGCTGCGACGGCCGCTTCGAAGGGCGCGCCGCCGTCAAGCTGCTCAACGTCGCGTGGCTCGGGCGCGCCGCCGAGGAGCGCTTCCGCCGCGAGGGGCACATCCTCGCGCGCGTCACGCACCCGCACATCGCGCACCTGATCGACGCGGGCATGTCCCCCACGGGACAGCCCTACCTGATCCTCGAGCACGTCGACGGCGTCGCCATCGACCAGTATTGCGACGAGCGCGCGCTGTGGGTCGACGACCGGCTGCGGCTCTTTCTCGACGTGCTCGCGGCGGTCGCGCACGCGCACGCCAACCTGATCGTCCACCGCGACATCAAGCCGGTGAACGTGCTGGTCAGCGTCGACGGCCAGGTCAAGCTGCTCGACTTCGGCATCGCCAAGCTGGTGGAGTCGCAGGACGAGTGGAGCGCGGTTCGCGAGGGGGAGTCCGGCGCGCTGACGCGCGACGGCGTCACGGCGTTGACGCCGGAATACGCCGCACCGGAGCAGCTGACCGGCGCGCCGATCACGACCGCCACCGACGTCTACGCGCTCGGCGTGCTGCTCTACGTGCTGCTGACCGGGCGCCACCCGGCGGGATCCGAGCTGCGATCGCCGGCCACGCTCGTCCGCGCCATCGTCGACACCGAGCCGATGCGCGCGTCGGACGCGGTGGTCGATCCGCGCGAGCCGGCGGAGGCGCGCGACCGGCACGCGACGCAGTGCGGCGGCAGCACCCCGGCGCGGCTGCGCCGAATGCTGCGCGGCGACCTCGACACCATCGTCGCCAAGGCCCTGAAGAAGAACCCGGCCGACCGCTACACCTCGGTGATGGCGCTGGCCGACGACCTGCGCCGCTACCTGCGGCACGAGCCGATCGGCGCGCGTCCCGACACGGTGTCCTACCGCACCGTCCGCTTCGTGCAGCGGCACGCGCGGGCGCTGGCGCTGACGACGCTGGTCGTGGTGCTGCTCGGCGGATCGACGGCGTACTACACCGCCCGTCTCGCCGCCGAGCGCGATCGCGCGCAGCGCGAGGCCGTGAAGGCGGCGAAGGTCAGCGAGCTGGTGACCGGCCTGCTGACCAGCGCCGATCCGTACCAGATCCGCACGACCCAGGGTGAGCAGACGCCGCGCGGCCTGCTCGACGCCGCCGCCACGCAGGTGCAGACGGAGCTGGCCCGCGAGCCGGAGCTGCAGTCGCAAATCCTCACCGTGATGGGGCGCACCTACCGTCGTCTCGGCGTGTTCGACCGCGCGCAGGCGCTGCTCGAGCAGGCGCTCGACAGCGGCCGCCGTGTGTTCGGGCCCGAGCACGTGCGCGTCGCGCAGACGCTGCACGATCTCGGCGTCGTCCGCGGCGATCGCGGCGACTACGACGCGGCGGCGCGGACGCTCGAAGAGGCGCTCGCCATGCGGCGCAAGCTGCTCGGTGCGGAGAACCCCGACGTCGCGGTGACGCTCGCCGAGCTCGGACGCGTCTACCAGGACCAGGGCTTCAACCGGCGGGCGGAGCCGCTCCAGCGCGAGGCGCTGCGGATCCGGCGGACGGCGCTCGGCGAGGAGGACCGCGAGACCGCGGTGAGCCTGAGCGATCTCGGATCGGTCCTGCGCCTGAACGGCGATCTCGCCGGCGCCGAAACCCTGCTGCGCCAGTCGCTCGCGGTGAACCTGAAGACGCGCGGCGAGGATCATCCGAACACCTCGGCGACGATCCACGCGCTGGCGTTGATTGCGGCGACGCGCGGCGACTACCGGACCGCGGAAAGCCAGCTGCGCCACGTGCTCGAGATCGATCGCCGCTCGCTCGGCGAGCGGCATCCGGTCGTGGCGATGACGCTGAACAACCTGGCGCGGACGCTGTCGCGCCAGGGGCGCCACGCCGAGGCCGCGGCGGCGCTGCAGCAGGCGGTCGACATCGCGCGCGCCACGCTCGGCAGCAGCCATCAGCTCGCGGCGATCTACACCATCAACCTCGCCGCCGAAGACATCGCGCTGGGCGACGCTGCCGCCGCCGAGCCGCTCCTGCGCGAGGCGCTCGCCGTCCGCGCGCACGCGCCCGGCATCGTCCCCACGCGCCGCCGCACCTTCGCCGAGGACGACTGGAGCGTGGACGCAGCAACCAAGCTGCTCGACGCCGCCAGTCACCGGTAGGTCGGTGGCTTCCGGCTGCAGCCGGAAGGTCCTGTCGCCTTTCCCCCCGCGAATCCGATTCTCCTGGCAGGAAAAGGAGAATCGCGAATGCAGATTGTCGGATTGCTTGCCACGAGTGTCGCTCTTGCCGTCATACCTCCCGCCGTCCCCGCAAACCTCCAGGTGGAGAATGCGAAGGCGTTCCTGATCGCGCACGCATCGGGTACCCAGAACTACATCTGCCTGCCGTCCGCGACCGGTGTCGCGTGGACGCTCTTCGGCCCCCAGGCCACGCTGTTCGACGAGGACCAGCGGCAGATCATCACGCACTTCCTCAGCGCCAATCCCGGCGAGAACGGCACGCTGCGGCCGACGTGGCAGCACTCGCGCGACACGAGCGCGGTGTGGGCGGCGGCGGTCGAGACCTCGTCGGACTCCGCCTACGTCGCGCCCGGCGCGATCCCGTGGCTGAAGCTGCGCGTGATGGGCGCGCAGGCCGGCCCCGCCGACGGCGACAAGCTCGCGAGCGCGAGCTTCATCCAGCGCGTGAATACCGCGGGCGGCGCGGCGCCGGCGACCGGCTGCTCGTCGTCAACCGACATCGGCCGCAGGGCACTGGTGCCCTACGCCGCCGACTACGTCTTCTACCGGAACCGGTCGGACGCCGAGTGAGGGTGCAACGATGAAGCGAATTGCCTATTTCGTCTACGGCTCGGTCGCGTACCTGATCTTCCTGGGCACGTTCCTCTATGCCATCGCCTTCGTCGGCGGCCTCGGCGCGCCGACGTCGCTCGACGGCGAGCCGCGCGGACCGCTCGCCCTGTCACTCGCCATCGACGCGGGCCTGCTCGCGATCTTCGCGGTGCAGCACAGCGTCATGGCGCGTCGGTGGTTCAAAGAGTGGTGGACCCAGTTCGTGCCGCACGAGATCGAGCGCTCGACCTATGTGCTCTGCGCCAGCCTGGCGCTGATGCTGCTGCTCTGGCAGTGGCGTCCGCTCGGCGGCGTCGTGTGGTCGGTCCGGAACCCGGCGGGCGCGGCGGTGCTGCAGATGCTCTTCGCGGCGGGCTGGACGCTGGTGCTCGTCGTCACGTTCCTGATCAACCACTTCGACCTGTTCGGGCTGCGCCAGGTGTGGTACGCGCTGATCGGGCGGCCGCTGCCGAAGGTGTCGTTCAAGACGCCCGGGCCCTACCGGGTCGTCCGCCATCCGCTCTACTTCGGCTTCGTGCTGGCGTTCTGGATGACGCCGACGATGACGCTGGCGCACCTCGTCTTCGCGATCGCGACCACCGCCTACATCGTCCTGGCGATCCAGTTCGAGGAGCGGGATCTCGTCGCCGAGCACGGCGCCGCCTACGAGACCTACCGGCGGCGCGTGCCGATGCTGCTGCCGGGCGCGCCGGCCCGCGCCGCAGGCGTCACCGCACCCATTTCGCGGTGAGGACGGCGCCGAGGCCGGCACCGATGGGCATCCCGTATGCCGCTCCGGTCAGGCATTCACTGTTGCTGGTCATGGCGTCGAAGGCGCTTCCGGCCAGGATGCCGGCCAGCGATCCGAGCACCGCGCCGGCGAAAATGGCCGTCGCGCGCGTCGCCTTCGAATTGCCGCCGGAACGGCGGGTCGTCGCCGGGCCCCGTTGCTTCGATATCGGGGTCAGTCCGCGGGAAGCCGGCAGTGACTGATGTCTGGCGGCCGCGGCGATCGCGGTCGACAATGGCGCCCCCGGGAGGGCGCCGACGATTGTCCGGGGTTGCGGCGCCGCCGCGTGACCCGACGGACCGGTCATCGTCGCGGCGGTCAGCAGGAGCGTGAACAGGATCGGCACGGCTCAACCTCCTGCCGCACAAGGCGCAGGACGCGGCCGGACCGGCTCAGGCGACGGGTTCCGTGTCGGGGACGCCGCGAGGCTTCAGAAACGGCATCATCGCCCGCAGGCGGGCGCCGACCTGCTCGATCGGGTGGTCGTGCTCCCGCCGGCGGACGTCGTTGAACCACGGACGGCCCTTGGCATCCTCCGCGATCCAGCGGCGCGCGTAGGTGCCGTTCTGGATCTCGGCCAGGATGCGGCGCATCTCGGCGCGCGTCTCCTCGGTGACGATGCGCGGACCGGCGGAATAGTCGCCGTGCTCCGCGGTGTCGCTGATCGAGTAGCGCATGTAGCTGAGGCCGCCCTGATACATCAGGTCCACGATCAGCTTCAGCTCGTGGAGGCATTCGAAATACGCGACCTCGGGCTGGTAGCCGGCGTTGGTCAGCGTCTCGAAGCCGGCCTTCACGAGCGCGCTGACGCCGCCGCACAGCACGGCCTGCTCGCCGAACAGATCCGTCTCGGTCTCTTCCGCGAAGGTGGTCTCGAGCACGCCGGCGCGCGTCACGCCGATCGCCTTTGCATACGACAGCGCCAGCGCGTGGGCGCGGCCCGAGGCGTCCTGGTGGACGGCGAGCAGCGCCGGCGTCCCCGCGCCTTCCTGGTAGAGCTCGCGCACGCGGTGGCCCGGCGACTTGGGCGCGATCATCGAGACGTCGATGTCGGGCGGGAGATCGAGCGTGCCGAAGCGGACGTTGAAACCGTGCGCGAACATCAGCGTGTCGCCGGCCGAGAGATGGGGGCGGATGGCGCGGGCGTAGAGCGATGCCTGCGCCGTGTCGGGCACGAGCACCATGATCACGTTCGCCCAGGCGCAGGCCTGCTCCGGCTCGAGCACGGAAATGCCGTCGGCGTGCGCCTTCGCGCGCGAGCCGCTGGTTGCGGGTAGCCCGACGCGCACGTCGACGCCGCTGTCACGCAGATTGAGCGCGTGCGCATGTCCCTGCGATCCATAGCCGAGGACCGCGACGCGCCGTCCGCGCACCAGATCCAGATTCGCGTCCGCGTCGTAGTAAACCTTCGCCATTACGTCTCCTTTAGACCGAGCACGAGAGTCCGTCCGCGGCGCCCGCTGCGCCCGCCCCGAGCGACGTCGAGGGGCCCGGCGCGACCTGCCACGTCTCGGCCGCCGACCCACGATCCATCGCGACACGCCCCGTCCGCACCATCTCGAGCACGCCGTAGGGACGCAGCACCTCGACCAGGCCGTCGACCTTGGCCTCGGACGCGCAGATCTCGACGACGAGCGACGCCGGGGCGACGTCCACGATCCGCCCGTCGAACACCTGCACCAGCTGCATGACGGCGGCGCGGCTCTCGTGCGACGCCGCGACGCGAATCAGCGCCAGGTCGCGCACGACCGCGGGGCGTTCGCTGAGATCCTCGACGCGGACGACCGGAATCAGCTTCTCGAGCAGCGCCCGGATCCGCGCCGCCCCGGTGGGATCGGTCGGCACCACGATGGTCATGCGGGAAATGCCCGCCGATTCGGAGTTCCCGACGCTCAGAGAATGAATATTGAAGCCGCGGCGGCGGAACAGCGACGAGACGCGGTTCAGCACGCCCGGCTGATCTTCGACGTAGACGGCAAATGTGTGATGTTTCATGACCGTTACCCGTTACCCGCTACTGTGGCCGGTGCTCTCGTGTCCTCTCAGTCGGAGGCGGTTTCGACGATCGGGTTGGGCCGGCGGATCATCGCGTGCAGATCCGCTCCGGCCGGGACCATCGGGTAGACGGTGTCTTCCTGCTCGACGCGGAAGTCGATCAGGGCCGGCCCGTCGTGCCGCCGCGCGGCGCCGATCGCCTCGTCCACGTCAGCGCGCGCGCACACCGCCTGCGCGTGGATGCCGAACGCCTCCGCCAGCTTGACGAAGTCCGGCCCCGAGAGCGGCGTCGCCGCGTAGCGGCGCTCGTAGAAGAACTGCTGCCACTGGCGCACCATGCCGAGGAACCCGTTGTTGATCACCGCCACCTTGATGGCGATCCCCTCCTGCACCGCCGTCGCCAGCTCGCACATCGTCATCTGGAAGCCGCCGTCGCCGACGACGGCCCAGACCTCCGCCTCGGGGCGCGCGCGCTTGGCGCCGATCGCCGCCGGCACCGCGAAGCCCATCGTGCCGAGGCCGCCGGAAGTAATCAGCGAGCGGGGGCGATCGTGGTGGTAGTACTGCGCCTCCCACATCTGGTGCTGGCCGACGTCGGTGACGACGATGCAGTCGTCGTCGCGGGTGGCGCGCCACAGGTCGTTGATCACGTGCGCCGCGTAGAGGTGCCCGTCGTCGGGCAGCGACTGGATGTCGCGGACCGCCGAGTCGCCGCGCGCCGTGGCGATCTCGCGGAGCCAGTCGGCGCGCGTGCCCGAGGGAACCAGCGGCAGCAGGCGCTCGAGCACCGCGCGGAGATCGCCGACGAGGGCGACGTCCACCGTCACGTTCTTGTTGATCTCGGACGGATCGATCTCGATGTGGATCTTGCGCGCGTGCGGCGCGTAGGTCTTGAGGTTGCCGGTGACGCGGTCGTCGAAGCGCATGCCGCAGGCGATGAGCAGGTCGGCCTGCTGAATCGCGAGGTTGACCCAGGCCTCGCCGTGCATGCCCATCATCCCGAGATTGAGCGGATGCGACGCGGGGAAGCCGCCGATGCCGAGCAGCGTGGCGGCAACCGGTGTTCCCGTCCGCTCGGCGAGCGCGCGCAGCTCCGTTTCCGCGCCCGAGACCAGCACGCCGTGTCCCGCGAGGATCACCGGGCGCCGCGCGGTGGCGATGAGCGCCGCCGCTTTCGAGATGTCCGATTCGGGCGGCACCGGCACGTCGCGGCGGTGGCGCGGGTCGGGTGACGCCGCCTCCCACGAGAACTCGCACGAGCCCTGCTGCGCGTCCTTCGTGATGTCGATCAGGACCGGGCCGGGGCGTCCCGACGTGGCGATGAGAAACGCCTCGCGGACCGCGGCCGCCACGTCGTCAGGCCGGGTGACGAGGTAGTTGTGCTTCGTCACCGGCAGCGTGATGCCGGTGATGTCGATCTCCTGGAAGGCGTCGGTGCCGATCAACCGGCTGCCCACCTGCCCGGTGATGCAGACGATCGGCGACGAGTCGAGCATGGCAGTGGCGATGCCGGTGACCATGTTGGTGGCGCCGGGGCCGGAGGTGGCGATGGCGACCCCGACGCGGCCGCTGGCGCGCGCGTAGCCGTCGGCCATGTGCGTGGCCCCCTGCTCGTGCCGCACCAGCGTGTGCCGGATCGGATACTCGAGCATCGCGTCGTAGGCCGGCAGGATCGCGCCGCCCGGATAGCCGAAGACTTCCGTGACGCCTTCGCGCACGAGCGACTCCCAAAGGATCCGCGCCCCGGTCAGCGTCATACTGCCGCCACCTTGCCTTCCGCTTTTTGCGTCGTGGCTCCGGCCAGGGTCACCGCGCCGTCGCTGGCAGAGGTGACGAGGTGCGCGTACTTGGCCATCACGCCGCTGGTGAACCGCGGCGGCGGTGGTTCCCACGCGGCGCGGCGCGCGTCGAGACGTTCGGCGGACACGTCGAGGTGAATCGACCGCGAGGCGGCGTCGAGCGAGATGACGTCGCCGTCGCGCACCAGCGCAATCGCCCCTCCGGATGCGGCTTCGGGGGCGACGTGGCCGACCATCAGTCCGCGCGTCGCGCCGGAGAACCGTCCGTCGGTGACCAGCGCGACCGTGTCGCCGAGCCCCGCGCCGATGAGCGCGGCGGTCACCGCCAGCATCTCCCGCATGCCCGGGCCGCCGCGCGGCCCTTCGTAGCGGATCACCACCGCGTCGCCGGCGGCGATGCGGCCGGCCTGCACCGCGGCAAACGCCGCTTCCTCCGAGTCGAAGACCCGCGCCGGCCCGCTGAACGATCGGCGGTTGTGGCCGCTCAGCTTGACGACGCAGCCGTCGGGCGCAAGATTGCCGCGCAGAATCACCAGCCCGCCGGACGGCTTCAGCGGCGACGCCGCGGGGCGCACGACTTCCTGCCCCGGACGCTCGACCGCGGTCGCGGCTTCTTCGCCAATCGTGCGGCCGGTGACGGTCATCGCGCCCGCGTGCAGCGCGCCGAGCTCCACCAGGCGCTTCGCCACCAGGCGCGTGCCGCCGGCCTCGTGCAGATCGGTCGCGACGAAGCGGCCGCCCGGCTTGAGATCGGCAATCACCGGCACGCGCGCGTTGACGCGATCGAAGTCGTCGAGGCCGAGCGCGACCCCCGCCTCGCGGGCAATGGCGACCAGGTGCAGCACGGCGTTGGTCGATCCGCCGGTGGCGGCGACCGAGGCGATGGCGTTCTCGAGCGCCTCGCGCGTGACGATCTGCGAGGGGCGTCGGCCGGCGCGCAGCACCTCCATCACCAGCCGTCCGGTCGCGCGCGCGACGTCGGCCTTGCCCGGATCGGTCGCCGGCACGTCGCCGCTGCCGATCGCGGCGAGGCCGAGGAACTCGCTGGCGGTGGCCATGGTGTTGGCGGTGAACTGGCCGCCGCAGGCCCCCGCGGCCGGGCAGGCGCGCTCCTCGAGCGCGCACAGCGCGGCGTCGGTCATGCGCCCGGCGGCGTGCGTGCCGATCGCTTCGTAGACGTCCTGGATGGTGACGTGGTGCCCTTCGTAGTCTCCCGGCGCGATCGACCCGCCGTAGAGCATCACGCCGGGAATGTCGAGGCGCGCCAGCGCCATCGCCGCGGCCGGAATGGTCTTGTCGCAGCCGACGAGAATCACGATCGCGTCGAAGAGATTGCCGCGCGCGACCAGCTCGATCGAATCGGCGATGACCTCGCGGCTGACCAGCGAGGCGCGCATGCCGGGCGAGCCCATGGTGATGCCGTCGGAGATCGAGACGGTGTTGAACTCCATCGGCGTGCCGCCGGCCTCGCGCACGCCGTCCTTGACCGCGGCGGCGAGCTCGCGCAGGTGCAGGTTGCAGGGGCCGATCTCGGTCCAGGTGTTGGCCAGGCCGACGATGGGGCGGTCGAGCGCGTCACGGTCGAAGCCGGCGGCGCGCAGCATGGCCCGCGCCCCGGCGCGGCTGGGACCGCTGGTGATCGCGCCGCTCTGCCATTTGCCGGTGGAGGAAGAGTCGTGGCTCACTGTGAGAGGATAATCTCCGCCGCGAGCCCTATTTGTCAAACTTATAATCTTTTTTCGATCATAAGTCTCGCTTATTTTGCCGCGCTGCAGCCGTCCGCCGCCGGCGCCCCCGACGCGGCGGCGTCGCGGAAGCGCTGCTGCTGCTCGGCGAAGCGCCGCGCCGCGTCCTTGGCCTCGTCGCTCTGCACCGCGCCGGCAATCGCGGCGCGGATGGCCGGCCCCATCGCCTGCAGGTCGGTTTCCGCCTTCGCGTCGGCCGGCACCATCTGGAACCGCAAGTTGCCCATCTCGTCGAGCGACTGCATGCCCCATCGCACCCGCCGCGGCGGGCTGCACGGGTTGCGCGGATTGTCGGCCGAGTTGTCGTAGGCGATCGCCACCTCGATGCGCGTGCCCTTCGGCAGCGGCACCGGCTCCTTGTAGAAGTAGCGATCCTGCCAGTTGAAGTCCCAGTCCTGGATCCACAGCATCGGCTTCGTCGTCCCGTCAGGCAGCGTCGCCGTCGCCTTGAACTCCTTGCCGAGATAATGCGCGTGCGCCATCACCGACAGCACGATCATGTCGGCGGGGAGCGTCAGCGTGCCGGTGATCGTGAAGTGCTTCTCTCCCGGCGGGATGTCGAGCCCCGAGGTCAGGCCGAACAGCCCCGGCACGCCCATCTCGCGGATGCGCCGTTGCGGCGGCCCTGCCGCGAAGTAGAGGCCGATCGTCGACCGCTCGCGTTCGGGCTTGCCGGTCGGATGCAGGTGGAGCTGCAGCACGAAGTCCGAGCCCTTCGGCAGCGGCAGCGCGAGCCCCTCGGGGAGCGCGCGCGGCGTCGCGCCGACCGCCCACGCGCCCAGCTCGCCGGCCGGCGCGAACCCCGGCACGAACGCGACCGGCATCGCGCCGCGATAGCCGGGCTGGCCGTCGGCGTTCACCAGCTTCGCGGCGGCGCCGCCGCGGATGTACTGGAAGAGCGAGTGATGCACGACCGTCCGCGTGCCGGGGCGGTACTCGATCGCCTTGATCCACCGGTCCTCGGTCATCCCGGTCGGCAGCACGAAATTGCGGTAGACGTCGGGGCCGCCCGCCGGCACCTCGAACGCGTCGGGCATCTCGAGAATCAGATCC
>Ga0207648_10004239_pt1 | contig 14817 bp, 9 predicted proteins | sample KBSMisM32_FD_184310 | JGI IMG/M metagenome (GOLD analysis project Ga0207648, IMG submission 184310) | Miscanthus rhizosphere microbial communities from Kellogg Biological Station, Michigan, USA - KBS Miscanthus M3-2 (SPAdes) (version 2) | ecosystem: Host-associated > Plants > Roots > Rhizosphere...
CGGCATCGCCGTGCGAGCGAGGTCGCGTCCCGTTCGAGACCTCGTCGAGCTCGTCTCGTCGATGCGCTTCTCGATCTCGCTGCTCACCGTCATCTGCATCGCGTCGATCATCGGGACGGTTCTCAAGCAGCACGAGCCCTACACCAACTATGTCAATCAGTTCGGCCCCTTCTGGGCCGAGGTGTTTCGCGCGGTCGACCTCTACACCGTGTACGGCGCCTGGTGGTTTCTGCTCATTCTTGCGTTCCTGGTTGCGTCGACCACGCTGTGCATTGCGCGCAATGCACCGAAGATCCTTGCCGACCTGGGCAACTTCAAGGAGCATCTGCGCGAGCAGGGATTGCAAGCCTTCCATTTGAAGGCTCAGGGTGCCCTGCACGGCGAGCTGCCGAGGCAAGCGGTGGAACGGATCAGCCACCTCCTGAGCGGCGCCGGCTGGCGTCTGAAGGTCGATCAGCGTGCGAATGGCGGCGCGATGATCGCGGCGAGGCGCGGGGCCGCGAACAAACTCGGCTACATCGCAGCGCATTCGGCCATCGTGCTGATATGCCTTGGTGGCCTGTTCGACGGCGACTTGATCGTCAAGCTCCAGATGATGCTGCAGGGCAAGTCGACCTACTCCGGTGGCGGCATGTTCCGCGAGGTCGCGCCAGCGCACCGACTCGGCCCAGACACACCCACGTTTCGCGCCAATCTGCTGGTGCCGGAGGGTGCGCGCTCAGGCACCGCGGTCATCAGCATGCAGCACGGCGTGGTCCTGCAGGACTTGCCCTTCGACGTGGAGCTCCGCAAGTTCATCGTCGAGTACTACGAAACTGGCATGCCCAAGCTCTTCGCGAGCGAGATCGTGATTCACGACCATGAGACCGGCACGGCGACTGCGACGACGGTGAAAGTGAACGAACCGGCGTTCCACCGCGGAGTCGCGATCTACCAGAGCAGCTTCGACGACGGTGGCTCAACGGTGAAGCTCCGCGCCTTCCCGCTCCTTAAGGACGGCAAGAGCTTCGACGTCGAGGGCACCATTGGAGCGAGCACCACCCTGTCCGACGGCGATGCGCAGATGACGCTCGAATTCACCGGGCTGCGCGTGATCAACGTCGAGAATCTCGCGGGGCCGCCGGCGAGTACTGGCACTGACGTGCGCAAGGTCGATCTCGTCGCCAGTCTGCGGGATCAACTCGGTTCGGGTGCGAAACTAAATCGCAAGCGCGAGTTGCGGAATGTCGGGCCGTCCATCAGCTACAAGTTGCGCGATGCGTCGGGACAAGCGCGGGAATACAACAACTACATGCTGCCGGTCGAACTCGACGGCCAGCGGGTCTACCTCCTCGGAACACGCGACAACCCGAACGACAGCATGCGCTATCTGCGCGTTCCGGCCGATGATTCCGACAGCATCGTCGGCTGGATGCGACTCCGCCGGGCGCTCTTGGACCCCGCCCTGCGGGAACAGGCAGCATCGCGCTATGTCGCACTGGCCACGCCCACCGACAAGCCCGAGATGGCCCCTCAGCTGCAGACCACGGCGCTGCGCGTCCTGGCTCTCTTCGCCGGAGCGGACAGCTCTGCCCCTGCGTCGAAGAGCGGCGGCCTGCTGGCCGTCTCGGACTTCATGGAGTCCAGCGTGCCCGAAGCGGATCGGCCGCGCATCTCGGAGGTCTTGCTGCGCATCCTCAACGGCAGCCTCTTCGAACTGCTCAACCTGTCCCGAAACGCCGAGGGAATTGCCCCGCTCGTCCCGGACGAAAAGACCCATGCCTTCATGACCCAGGCTGTGCTGTCGTTGTCCGACAGCTTCTTTTACCCGGCTCCGCTGGTCCTCGAGCTCGCTGATTTCAAGCATGTCCAGGCCAGCGTCTTCCAGGTCGCCCGCGCACCTGGAAAGACCCTGGTCTACCTCGGCGCGATCTTGCTGATCGTCGGCGTCTTTGCCATGCTGTACATCCGGGAGCGCCGTCTCTGGATCTGGGTGACCCCCGTCAGCGCTGCGAGCGGAACCAATGTCGCCGCGGCCATGTCAACCACCCGCCGGACGCTCGATGCCGATGCGGAGTTCGAGCGCATCAAGGCCGCCGTCCTGAAGGAAGCAAGATGAACGCTACGACGCTGCCGCTCGGCCGCACCGGCTCTTCGAATGCATTCACGGGTCGATCGCTATTCGACTGGGTGTTTGCCGCTCTCATCCTTGTGGGTGGCGGCTATGCGTTCTCCAGGTACGGCACGTCGATGGACGTGTACGAGAAGGGCATCTTGATCGGCACCTTGCCTGTCTGCGTCGCGCTCGGTTGGTACTGGGGCTCGCTGCGGACGCTGATGATTGCCGTGGCCGTCGCTGTGCTGCTTGCGATCGGGTTGTACGGCCAAGCCACCGACGCCTACGGCGCGGATCTAGCGAAGGGGGACAACGTCTTCCTGCTGAAGTACATGCTCTCGAGCCAGAGCGCGATCCTGTGGATGGGCGTGCTCTTTTTCCTGAGCACGATCTTTTACTGGCTCGGATTCGCGAGCAACTCGGCAAGCAATGGCGCCACGACGATCGGCTCCCGCCTGGCCTGGGCCGCGGTCTTCATGGCGATCACCGGCACGATCGTGCGCTGGTTCGAAAGCCACCAGATCGGCCCGGACATCGGCCACATCCCGGTCAGTAACCTCTACGAGGTCTTCATCCTGTTCTGCTGGCTCACCACGCTGTTCTACCTCTACTACGAACAGCACTACGGGACCCAGGCGCTGGGCGCCTTCGTGATGCTGGTCGTGAGCGCGGCGGTGGGCTTCCTGCTTTGGTACACGGTGGTCCGCGAGGCCCAGGAGATCCAGCCGCTGGTCCCTGCCCTGCAGAGCTGGTGGATGAAGCTCCACGTGCCGGCGAATTTCATCGGATACGGCAGCTTCTCGCTGTCGGCGATGGTCGGCTTCGCCTATCTCGTGAAGCGCCATGCGGCGCAGACCCACTGGCTCAAGCTGGCGCCGCTTTTTCTGATGGGTGTCGTCCTCTGCATCGAGCCGCTCGTGTTTCGTAAGAACCCGATCGAGGCAATCAGCAGCTATTGGGCGGTGTATTTCGGCACCGCCGCATTGATCGTCGGCGGCATCCTGGCGGCACGCCGCCGGATCGCCGAGCGGTTGCCATCGTTCGAGGTGCTCGACGACGTGATGTACAAGTCGATCGCCATCGGCTTCGCCTTCTTCACGATCGCGACGATCCTCGGCGCGTTCTGGGCCGCCGAGGCCTGGGGCGGCTACTGGAGCTGGGATCCGAAGGAGACCTGGGCTCTGATCGTCTGGCTGAACTACGCCGCCTGGCTCCACATGCGTCTGATGAAGGGGCTGCGCGGGGCGCTCTCGGCCTGGTGGGCGCTGACCGGCCTTGCCGTCACGACCTTCGCATTCCTCGGCGTCAATATGTTCCTGTCAGGCCTTCACTCGTACGGAACCTTGTAGGGACCGAACACCGCCTCAGCTTGAGGCAGCAGCCGCCGATCCGCTCCTCGATAGCAGCGAATCGACACCGTACAGCTTGATGAGCGAGAGCAGCTTTGCGGGTGCCTGCCGGATTTCGAAGCTCTTGCCCCATGCCTGTGCCAGTCGCTGGCACTCCAGCAAGACCGCCACCGCCGAGGTGTCGAACTGCTGCAGGCTGCTGGCGTTGACGACGACGTCATTGCCCGGCTCCCGCTGCAGCGCCTGCGACAGCATGCGCAGCGTGTCGCGAGCCTCTCTGGTCGTGAGCGTCGCGGGCAGGAGCAGCATGGGTCAGCTCTTCGCGCCGCCCGCACCGGCCGCCTTGTTGCGCTCGGCCAGTTTCGCAATCAAACCGTCGACGCCGTTCGTACCGATTTCCTGGGCGAAGCTATTGCGATAGTTCTCTACCAGCCATACGCCAAGGACGTTGACGTCGTAGATTTTCCAGCCGGACGCCGTCTTCGCGAGCCGGTAGTCGAGCTGGATCGGATCGCCCTTCCCGCGGACCTCGCTGCGCACGACGACTTCGGTGTCCTCCGGGCCGGACCGCATCGGCTTCAGCTGCACGGTTTGGTCCTTAACCTGCGCCAGCGCACCCGAATACGTGCGTACGAGCAGGACCTTGAACTCGTCCTGGAGGCGCTTCTGCTGTTCAGGCGTGGCCTGCTTCCAGTAGCGGCCAACAGCCGATGCCGTCATGCGCTGGAAGTCGACGTAGGGCATGACCTTCGAGTCGACGAGGGCAATGACCTTCTGGACGTCACCGGCGCGGATGCTGTTGTCGGCCTTCACGGCATCAAGGACGTCGGACGAAACTTCTTTGATCAGCGCATCGGGTGGCTTGATCGCCTGCGCCTGCACAGTGATGGAGCCGAGGGCGACAGCAACCGTGAGAAGCCAAGTGGCGAATCGGTTCGTGTTCATGGGTGTTCCTTTTTTGCTAGAGCCAGATAGAAAGCCACCATACCGACAATCTCAGTCCCGGCGGATGGCATGGGCGTTCAACGTCCGAGTGCCTTCCGCGGTTCACTCCGACCGCAATGGGAACAGTGTCATTTCGGCGCAGAGGCGCCTGCTGACGGGGCCGCGGCGGGCGCGGCGTCAAGGGTCGCGGGCGCGTCCTGCTTTGGCGGCGCCACCGGTTCCTCGGACTCCGGCGCTTCCGGGACGTCGCCGTCGAACACGAGGCTCCGCCGTCGCTGCAGGTACGCGTCGCGGATGAACGTGTACTTGTCGAGCGAGATGTCGTCGATCACCCGCGTCGCACCGAGCAGGCTCGCCCGCGTGTTGATGATCTGCAGGGCGGTGAGCCCCGTCCGCGTAGAGCCGTTGTTGATCAACACCGCCGGCGAGGCTGCGCGGTCGAGCGGAAGTGCAGCGGCATCCCGCAGCGAGGAGGGCCCCAGCACCGGCAGCACCAAGTATGCGCCGGCACCAACACCCCAGCGACCGAGTGTCTGGCCGAAGTCTTCGTAGCGATGGTCAAGGCCCATCTCCGACGCCACGTCGACAATTCCGAACAACCCGAACAGCGTGTTCGTCCCTACCCGCGTGACATCATCGATTCCTTCAGCGAACTTGCCCTGCAGGATGTTGTTGACCGCCGACCAGGCATCGAGCACGTTCCCGTAGAAGTTTCCGACGCCGTTGCGAATCCCTTGTGGAACCACATCGCTGTAGATCGTGGCGACCGGTTTCAGAACTTTCTCGTCGAGCCCTTCGTTGAACGCAAAGACCTTGCGATTCCAGTTTTCCCATGGATCGAGGCGCTGGCCTGGGGCGGCACGGCCGGTCTGGATCGACGAGCAGCCGGCGAGCAATACAACAGCGGTCAGGCCGACAAGCAGTGCGTCGTTGGCGCGCAAGATCGGCGCGCTCACTTCTTTGCTCCGGCCGGTGCTGGCGGTGGCGGGGCAGTCGCAGAACCGGCATCGGCAGCCTTGTTGAAGAGGAACTGTCCGATCAAGCTCTCGAGCACGACGGCGGATTGGGTTTGCTTGATGGTGTCCCCCGGCGCAAACGACTTCTCGTCGGCGCCTGCCTCGATTCCGACGTATTGATCGCCCAGCAACCCCGACGTCAGGATGCGCGCGGACGAGTCGGCCGGAAACTGCACGCCACGTTCGACCTGCAGCCGAACGACACCCTGGTAGGTCTTCGGATCGAGCGTGATCGAGGCGACCCGGCCCACCGTGACGCCGGCGCTGCGAACCGGCGCCCGGACTTTCAGTCCACCGATGTTGTCGAATTTCGCCAGCAGCGCATACGTGTCGCCGGAGTTGAAGGTGCCCAGATTGGCGGCCTGCAGCGCCAGGAAGACCAGACCCGCCATGCCGAGCAGGACGAACAGTCCGACCAGCGTCTCGATGCCTTTTTTTCCCATTCCGCTTCCTACGAGTCCCTCGCCTTAGGGCGTCGAGAACATCAATGCCGTGAGAATGAAATCCATCGCGAGCACGCCAAGCGACGCGATGACAACGGTGCGCGTGGTCGCATGCGCGACGCCTTCCGGCGTGGCCTGTGTCTCGTAGCCCTGATAAAGCGCAACGAAGGTGCAGATCACGCCGAACACCATGCTCTTGACGATGCCGTTCCCGACGTCACGCTGCACATCGACGCCAGTTTGCATGATGGACCAGAAGTTGCCGGAATCGACGCCAATCAGCAACACCGCGACGACGTAGGCACCGAGGATGCCGACAGTCGAAAAGAGGATCGCGAGGATCGGCATCGACACGATGCCGCCGATGAAGCGCGGCGCCAGCACCCGACTGCGTGGGTCGATCGCCATCATGTCCATCGCGGCCAGTTGCTCGCCGGCCTTCATCAGGCCGATCTCCGCAGTCAGGGACGTTCCGGCCCGCCCGGCGAAAAGCAGGCCCGTCACGACCGGACCGAGTTCCCGCACCAGTGAGAGATTGACGATCAGCCCAAGCGACTCCGCGGCACCGTAAGTCACCAGGGCGTAGTACATCTGGAGCGCCAGCACGAAGCCGACCGCCAGCCCGGACGACATGATGATGACCAGCGAGAGGTTGCCGATCGCGTGGATCTGCGCCACGACCAGGTAGGGGCGCCGAAGTGCGGTCGGCACATTGCGGAGCAGGTCGATGAAGAAGAACGCGTGATGGCCGAGCGCTTGCAGCACGTCGAGCGTCGTTCTTCCGATCGGCGCGATCAACGAGACCATCGGCGGACCTGCATGCTAAGAGTGGCGGAGCGAGCGTTTCAGGGCCGTACCCCGAAGTCCTCTGCCAACGGACGGGCAGGGTAGTGGAAGCGGACCGGGCCATCGGGCTCGCCGCGAATGAACTGCCGCACTTCCGGATCCTCGGAAGCGTTGAGTTCCTGCGGTGGTCCGTGCGCGACGACCTTGCCCTGCGATGACATCAGATACGCATAGTCGCAGATGGCGAAGCACTCTTCGACGTCGTGCGAGACAACCAGCGAGGTCGCACCGGTCGTGTCGTTGAGCGTGCGTATCAAGTTGGCGGCGACTCCCATCGAGATTGGATCGAGCCCAGCGAACGGCTCGTCGTACATGATCAGCTCCGGATCCAGCGCAATCGCGCGAGCGAGCGCCACGCGCCGCGCCATCCCGCCGGAAATCGCGGAGATGCTCAAGGGAGCCGCCCCGCGCAGACCGACCGCATTGAGCTTCAGCAGGACGATGTCACGGATCATCGCCTCGTCGAGATCGGTGTGTTCTCGCAGCGGAAATGCGACGTTCTCGAACACCGAGAGATCGGTGAACAAGGCGCCGAACTGGAACAGCATCCCAAGCCGCCGGCGGAGGCGAAACAGCGCTTCCTTGTCGGCCGCATCGACGACCTCGCCATCGAATCGCACGCTGCCTGCGTTGACCGGATAGACCCCGCCGATCAGTCGGAGCAGGGTCGTCTTGCCGCATCCCGAACCGCCAAGGATGGCGGTGACCTTGCCGCGCTCGAAGGTCAGCGAAACGTCGTTGAGGATGGTTCTGGAGGCGTCATAGCCGAACGTGACGTGATCTATCTCGATGATCAGGTCGCTTCGGCTCATCGGGGCAAGTCGCTCGAGCCCATGAGGAACTCGTCCATCGCGCGCGCCGCCTGCCGACCTTCCCGAATCGCCCAGACAACGAGGGACTGGCCACGCCGCATGTCCCCCGCGGCGAACACCTTGTCGACGCTGGTCAGATAGCCGCCCTTCGCCTCGACAGTCGCCTTCGCATTGCCACGTGCGTCACGCGCCACACCGAACCCGTCGATCACCGTCGCGACTGGGCTGACAAAGCCCATTGCGAGAAGCACCAGTTGGGCCGGCATCACCTGCTCGCTGCCGGCCACCTCGACCATCTTGCCGCCCTGCCACTCGACGCGAACCGACTTCAGCGCCTTGACGCGACCCGATTTTCCGTCAGGGCTGTCGCCGATGAATTCCTTCGTCGCCACCGCGAACTCGCGTTCGCACCCCTCTTCATGGCTGGAAGACGTGCGAAGCTTCGTGGGCCAATACGGCCAGACCAGCGGCTTGTCCTCATGATCCGGCGGCATCGGCATCAATTCGAACTGGGTGACCGACTTGGCGCCGTGACGGTTACTGGTCCCGACGCAATCGCTTCCGGTATCGCCACCGCCGATCACGATCACATCCTTGCCGTCCGCGCGAATCTGGCCCGTGATCTCGCCACCTGCATTGACCTTGTTCTGTTGCGGCAGGAATTCCATCGCGAAGTGAATACCGTCGAGATCGCGACCCGGCACCGGCAGGTCACGCGACTGCTCGGCACCGCCGGCGAGCAGCACGGCATCGAAGTCGGCACACAGGTCACTCGGTGCAATTCGTTCTTGCGCCCAGTTCGTGATCGTGCTGCCTTGCGGAAGATCACCGACCATCACCCCCGTACGGAAAACGACACCTTCCGCCTGCATCTGGGCAACGCGCCGATCGATGTGCGACTTCTCCATCTTGAAGTCCGGGATGCCGTAGCGCAGAAGGCCGCCGATCGCATCGTTCTTCTCAAAGACGGTGACCGCATGACCCGCACGCACCAGCTGCTGGGCGGCGGCGAGCCCGGCAGGCCCGGAACCGACGACAGCGACGCGCTTCCCGGTTTGCGTTGCGGGTAGCACCGGTACGACCCAGCCTTCTAACCAGGCGCGATCGATGATGGCGTGCTCGATGCTCTTGATGCCGACCGGATCGTCATTGACGTTCAGCGTGCAGGCCGCCTCGCACGGCGCAGGGCAGATGCGCCCGGTGAATTCCGGAAAGTTGTTGGTCGACCGGAGGACCTCGAAGGCGTGCTTCCAATCCGACCGATAAACGAGGTCGTTGAAGTCCGGAATGATGTTGTTGACCGGGCACCCGCCGATGCAGAACGGCGTACCGCAATCCATGCAGCGCGCGGTCTGGACCTTGGCCTCGTCCTCCTTGAGGCCGATCACGAACTCCTTGTGGTTCTTGACGCGCTTGGGAACGGGCAGATAGCCTTCTTCCAGGCGCTCGTACTCCATGAAACCGGTCAGCGTTCCCATCGACTTCTCGTTCTAGTCTGCAGTCACTTGGCCGGCACGGACTTCGCCGACTTGGATTTGGCCTTCGCTATCGTATCGCCGGCCTTGGCCGCGGCGTCCGACTCACCCATCGCGCTGAGCTCGCGGGCAGCGATCTCGCCCAACGCCCGACGGTATTCGTTAGGAAAGACCTTCACGAACTTTGCCCGCGACTCGACCCAGTTGTCGAGGATGTGCCGAGCGCGCAGGCTGCCGGTCCACTTGTGGTGATCCGCGATCAGCGTCTTCAGCACCGCCTCGTCGCACTGGCCCTTGTGCCAGATCGCGCGGTCGATGCTCTTCTCCTGCTCCGCCGTCGCGACCACTTTGCCGAGAGAAACCATCGACGTGTTGCAGCGGCTTTCGAACTGGCCATCCTCGTCGAACGCGTAGGCAATGCCGCCGCTCATGCCGGCTGCGAAGTTGCGACCGGTCTTGCCCAGTACCACAACGGTTCCACCGGTCATGTATTCGCAACCGTGGTCGCCGGTGCCTTCGACGACCGCGGTCGCGCCCGACAGCCGGACCGCAAACCGCTCGCCCGCAACGCCACGGAAGAACGCCTCGCCGCTGGTCGCGCCGTACAGCACCGTGTTGCCGACGATGATGTTCTGCGTCGAGTCGCCCCGGAAGTCGATGCTCGGACGGATCGCGAGCCGGCCACCACTCATCCCTTTGCCGGTGTAGTCGTTGGCATCGCCGATCAGATAAATGGTGATGCCCTTGGCGAGGAACGCGCCGAAGCTCTGGCCGCCGGTCCCTTCCATCTGGATGAAAATGCTCTGGTCCGGCAGGCCGTTCGGATGCCGGCGAATCAGCTCACCGGACAGCATCGCACCGACCGTCCGGTTGACGTTGCGTACTTGCTCCATCAACTGGACCTTCTCGCCGCGATCGAGCGCCGGGCCGCACTTCTCGATGAGGCGCACGTCGAGCGCATTCTCGAGGCCGTGGTCCTGCGTCTCGACGTGGCGTCGCGCCACCTCGGGCGGCGCTTGGGCGACATGAAGGATGCGGCTGAAATCAAGCCCGCGCGCCTTCCAGTGCGCGATGCCTTTGCGCGTGTCGAGCAAGTCGGAACGGCCGATCAGCCCGTCGAATGTCGCAATGCCGAGCTGCGCCATGATGGACCGCGCTTCCTCCGCGACGAAGAAAAGGAAGTTCACCACGTGCTCTGGGCGCCCTTGGAACTTGGCCCGTAGAACAGGGTCCTGTGTCGCCACGCCGACCGGGCAGGTGTTGAGGTGGCACTTGCGCATCATGATGCAGCCTTCGGCGACCAGCGGCGCAGTCGCGAAGCCGAACTCGTCGGCGCCCAGAAGGGCACCGATGACGACGTCGCGCCCGGTCTTCATCTGGCCGTCGGCCTGCACCCGGATGCGTCCGCGAAGCCGGTTCAGCACCAGCGTCTGCTGGGTCTCGGCGAGACCCAATTCCCACGGCGTGCCCGCGTGCTTGATCGAGCTCCATGGAGAAGCTCCGGTGCCCCCATCGTGGCCGGCGATCACCACGTGGTCAGCCTTCGCCTTTGCCACGCCTGCAGCAATCGTGCCGACGCCCACCTCCGACACCAGCTTGACGCTGATGCTCGCACGCGAGTTGGCGTTCTTCAGATCGTGGATCAGCTGCGCCAAATCCTCGATGGAGTAGATATCGTGATGCGGCGGTGGCGAGATCAAGCCCACGCCCGGCACCGAGTGGCGCAGCTTTCCGATGTACTCACTCACCTTGCCACCGGGCAACTGTCCGCCCTCGCCCGGCTTGGCGCCTTGCGCCATCTTGATCTGCAGTTGATCGGCCGACGCCAGGTATTCGGTCGTCACACCGAAGCGGCCGGACGCCACCTGCTTGATCTTCGAGCGCAACGAATCGCCAGCCTTCAGCGGGAAGTCGACGACGATGTCACCCTTGCCGATGATGTCGCTGAAATGCGTCCCTTCGGCGATTGGAATGCCCGCCATCTCATTGCGATAGCGCGCGGGATCCTCGCCGCCCTCGCCGGTGTTCGACTTGCCGCCGATCCGGTTCATGGCGACCGCCAAGGTGGCATGGGCCTCGGTGCTGATGGAGCCGAGCGACATGGCGCCGGTGGCAAAGCGCTTGACGATCTCCGAAGCCGGCTCGACATGCTCGATCGGAATAGATTCCGTTGAATCGAGGTTGAAGTCGAACAGGCCGCGCAGCGTCATCAGACGGTGCGACTGATCGTTGATGATCTGTGCGTATTCCTTGTAGGTCTCGAACCGGTTGGCACGCGCGCTGTGCTGCAGCTTCGCGATCGCATCCGGTGTCCACATGTGCTCTTCTCCGCGCACCCGCCATGCGTACTCGCCGCCGGCGTCGAGCATGCCTGCGAGCACCGGGTCGTCGCCGAAGGCACTGCGGTGCATCCGGATCGCCTCTTCCGCCACATCGAACACATCGATGCCGCCGACCTGGCTCGCGGTCCCGCGAAAGTACTTGTCGACGAGCGCCTTCTCGAGTCCGATCGCCTCGAAGAGCTGCGCGCCGCAGTAGGACATGTACGTCGACACGCCCATCTTGGACATGATCTTGGACAGCCCCTTGCCGACGGCCTTGATGTAGTTGTAGATCGCCTTTTCCGCCGCGAGGTCGCTCGGCAGCGACTGGTGCAGCGCCTGCAGCGTCTCGAGCGCCAGGTACGGATGGACGGCTTCCGCGCCGTACCCGGCCAGCACGCTGAAATGATGAACCTCGCGCGCCGATCCGGTCTCGACGACGAGCCCGGCCGTCGTCCGCAATCCTTCTCGCACCAGGTGCTGGTGGATCGCGGACAGTGCGAGCGCCGCCGGGATGGCGACATGCTCGCGATCCATCCGCCGATCACTGATGATGAGGATGTTGTGGCCACCGCAAATCGCGTCCACGGCCTGCGCGCAGAGCGAAGCCAGCTTCGCCTCGACGCCTTCGTAACCCCACGCCAAGGGATACGTAATGTCGAGTTCGAAGCTCTTGAACTTCGCCCCCGTGTGCGCTGCGATGTTGCGAAGGCGGCCCATGTCTCGGAAGTCGAGGATCGGCTGGGGCACCTCGAGACGCATCGGCGGGTTCACCGCATTGATGTCGAGCAGGTTCGGCTTGGGACCTATGAAGGACACCAGCGACATCACGATCGCCTCTCGAATGGGATCGATCGGCGGATTGGTGACCTGCGCGAACAACTGCTTGAAGTAGTTGTAGAGCGGCTTGTTCTTATCCGACAGGACGGCCAGGGGCGAGTCGTTGCCCATCGAGCCGATGCCTTCCTCGCCGGCCGCCGCCATGGGACTCAGCAGGAACTTGATGTCCTCCTGCGTGTACCCGAATGCCTGTTGGCGGTCTAGCAGGGTCTCGGCATGGTTCGGCTCGGCGATCTCTTCTTCGACGTCCTCCAGCTTCACCCGCACGCTTTCGATCCACTGCCGATAGGGCTTGGCGGAGGCGAACTGGTTCTTCAGTTCTTCATCGTCGACGATCCGGCCCTGGTCGAAGTCGATCAGGAACATCTTTCCTGGCTGAAGGCGCCACTTCTTGATGATCTTGTTTTCGGGAATCGGCAGGACGCCGCTTTCCGAAGCCATCACGACGAGATCGTCATCGGTGACGATGTAGCGAGCAGGACGCAGGCCGTTGCGGTCGAGCGTGGCCCCGATCTGGCGGCCATCCGTGAACACCATCGCGGCTGGCCCGTCCCAGGGCTCCAGCATCGCGGCGTGGTATTCATAAAACGCTCGGCGACGCTCATCCATCGTGGTGTGCTGCTCCCAGGCCTCCGGAATCATCATCATCACGGCGTGCGCCAGCGAATAGCCGCTCATCGTCAGCAACTCGAGGGCATTGTCGAAGGTCGCCGTGTCGCTCTGGCCCTCGAAGCTGATCGGATAGAGCTTCTTCAGGTCATCACCGAGCACTGGCGACTTCATCACGCCTTCGCGCGCGCGCATCCAGTTGAAGTTGCCTTTGACGGTGTTGATCTCCCCGTTGTGAGCGACCATCCGGTAGGGGTGAGCCAATGGCCACTCCGGAAAGGTGTTGGTCGAGAAGCGCTGATGCACCAGCGCGAGCGCGGACACCAGGCGCGGGTCTGCCAGATCCTTGTAGTACTTGCCGACCTGGCCTGCTAGCAGCAGGCCCTTGTAGATGACCGTGCGGCAGCTCATGCTCGGCACGTAGTACTCGCGACTGTGCGTCAGCTTGAGCGCCTGAATCGCGCTGGAAGCGGTCTTACGGATGACGTAGAGCTTGCGCTCGAGCGCATCCGGAACGATCAGCTCTGGGCCGCGGCCGATAAAGATTTGCCGTAGCACAGGCTCCTTGGCGCGAACCGCCGGCGACATGGGCATCTCGCCATCGACTGGAACGTCGCGCCAGCCCAAGACGATTTGGCCTTCCGCGCGCACCGCGCGTTCCAGCGCCTGCACGCACGCGAGCCGAGAAGCGTGCTCCTTGGGCAGGAAGATCATCCCCACCCCGTACTCGCCCGGCGGCGGCAACTCGATGCCGAGCTGCGCCATTTCTGCGCGGTAGAAGTCGTCGGGAATCTGGATCAGGATGCCGGCGCCATCGCCCATCAACGGGTCGGCTCCCACCGCGCCCCGATGGTCGAGGTTCTCGAGAATCTTCAGACCCTGGGAAACGATGCTGTGCGACTTCTGGCCGGCGATGTGGGCTACGAAGCCGACCCCGCAGGCGTCGCGCTCATTCGAGGGGTTGTAGAGGCCGGCGCTGGTCGCGGCGTCAATCTCCTCGCGCGAGGCTGGAGCGGCCTGCGGCGCCCCGAATCTGGTTTGACTCATCGCTTTCCCCACCAACTGGCTGCTCGACCCGAGAGAATACCGCAGTGCAGCAAATGTCAGACCAAGGGCGCCGACAGCTTGGGTCTTCCATTCTCGAACAAAGCTATGAGCGGGGCGGGAGGATGTCTCGACCGAGGGCCGATCACCTGGCGGGTCGACAAGTGAGCCTATCGATTGGCGTCGATGACCTCGGCGACCAGATGAAGAGGAACGGAGTGGACGCTTGCACTTCCTTCCCCATCCAGAAGCACGAACCTCAACTCGCCCGCCGTTGCTTTCTTGTCAAGGCGCATCAGATCGATCCACCGCTCAGTTTCGAAGGATGGCGGCTTGACCGGCAAGCCGGTTCTTGCAATCAGCGTGCGCAAGCGAGCGGCGTATCCGGCCTCTATCAATCCAGCGCGAACCGAAAGTTCTGCGGCGAGCACCATTCCACAACCAACGGCTTCGCCGTGCAGCCACGTTCCGTATCCCAGCCCGGCTTCGATGGCATGCCCGAACGTGTGGCCGAAGTTGAGAATGGCGCGACGGCCTGACTCGAACTCGTCATCGACGACGACCGCCGCCTTCAGGCGACATGACTTGGCGACGGCGTAACCCAGCGCGGTCTTGTCGCGCCGCAGCAGATCGTCAATGCTTCTCTCGATCCAGCCAAAGAAGTCATAGTCGGCGATCGGACCGTATTTGATGACTTCCGCGAGCCCGGCGACGAGTTCTCTCCGAGAAAGCGTATCAAGCGTATCGAGGTCAGCGATGACACGACTCGGCTGATGGAAGGCGCCGATCATGTTCTTGCCGAGCGGATGATTGATCGCCGTCTTGCCACCGACGGATGAGTCCACCTGAGCGAGCAGGGTCGTTGGCACCTGAACGTAGGGCACTCCACGCATATAGCAAGCTGCTGCGAAGCCGGTGAGATCGCCGACGACCCCGCCGCCGAGCGCAAAAAGCGTGGTCCTGAGGTCCGACGCCGAAGAGATCAACGAATCAAAGATCTGTTGACGGCTCTCCCACGTTTT
>Ga0207648_10004240_pt1 | contig 14816 bp, 10 predicted proteins | sample KBSMisM32_FD_184310 | JGI IMG/M metagenome (GOLD analysis project Ga0207648, IMG submission 184310) | Miscanthus rhizosphere microbial communities from Kellogg Biological Station, Michigan, USA - KBS Miscanthus M3-2 (SPAdes) (version 2) | ecosystem: Host-associated > Plants > Roots >...
CGCTCTTCGTCGAGAAGGTCCGCGACATCGTCGGCCTTTACCTCGATCCGCCCCTCAAGGCGATGGTGCTGTGCGTGGACGAGAAGAGCCAGATCCAGGCGCTCGATCGCACGCAGCCTCTGCTGCCGCTGGCCCCAGGCATCCCCGAGCGGCGCACCCACGATTACGCGCGGCATGGCACGACGACGCTGTTTGCAGCGCTCGATATCGCAACGGGCGAGGTCATCGGCGAGCTGCACCGCAGGCATCGCAGTGCAGAGTTCCTGCGGTTCCTGCGAACCATCGAGGCCAGCGTCCCGCCCGAGTTGGACATCCACCTCGTGATGGACAACTACGGGACGCACAAGACCCCTGCGATCAGATCCTGGTTCGCACGCAACCCGAGGTTCCACGTCCACTTCACTCCGACCTCGGCATCCTGGCTCAACCAGGTCGAGCGTTGGTTCGCAACGCTCACGCAGAGCTACATCCGTCGCGGCACTCATCGCTCGACCCAGCAGCTCGAGCAAGCCATTCGCCGCTACCTCGAGCATCACAACACCGATCCCAAACCGTTCGTGTGGTCCAAGTCCGCAGACGACATACTCGCAAGCATCGAGAGGTTCTGTCTGCGAACTTCTAACTCACGACAGGGTCACACCTTGACGTCGGCACCGCCGTGGCAGCCGACCCGCACCGAACGCTGCAACGGACTGCCGCATCGACAACGTTCGCGGCAGCCGGGCTCGGCGATGTCCAGTCATCCGAACCGCAATGCGAATCGCCGGGCTCAGGCCTCACCGATGGCTCGTGAAAGGAATCGGGTCGCTTCTGCCTGAGCGCGCTCGTTCCGGCCGAGATCGAAGTGGCCCGCCCAAGCAACCTCCAGATACTCTCCGAGGGGGATCGCCTCGGCCAGCGACGCTCCCCGCCCGAGCACAAGATCGCGTTCTCCGCTGACCACCAGCACAGGAGCGGCAATCGCTTGCAGTTCTTGACGGGTTGCGGCCGGATAGTTCGCCTGCGCCGCAGCATATGACGCCAGCCGATCCCCACCGACCTTCACGGCAAACGTCCAGTACGCCGCCACGTGATCCGGCAGGTCAGCGGGAAATTCAGGACGCGCCAGGGCTTCGGCCAGCCTGGGGAAAACATCGGCACTGGTAACGGCGGCATCCCCATCAACCCGTCACCGGTAGCCATCAGGACACTGGGTCCGATTCGGTGGGGCAACTGGTGGAGCAGGCGCAATGCAACCATGGTTCCCATGGAGTAGCCAAACAACGAGGCGCGTTCAATTCCAACGTGATCGAGGAGAGCCACCACGTCGCCAGCGAGATTGTCAGTTCCATAAGCCGAGACGTCCCTCGGCTTGTCGCTTCGACCGTGTCCTCGAAAGTCCATGCCAATGACTTGGCAGCCGGCGGCCGTGATCTCTGAATCCAACCTGACGGGCCGAAATTGCCTGCGAAGCTCACCGTGATTCCATGCAGCATCACGACCGGCCGGCCGGTACCGTGCACCTCGAAGGCGATTCGATGGCCAGGGCGGGAGAAGGACTGCATCGGGGACCTCGGTACGGTTGTTCGGGGTCAATTGCCGCTAGAGAAACTTTCGAACCGCATCGTCAAGAACTCGATTGAACGCGGGCGGGTCTTCCAGCATCAGAAAGTGGCCCACGCCGGGCATCAGCGTGACGTCCATGCCGCGCCGCTGCGCCGCTTCCAGATTGGTTGTTTGCCAGTACGGCGAATTGATCAACGCGATCGGGATGCGAAGCTCGTCGAGCCCTTGGCGAAGGTTGGCCCCGTTGCCCATCGACGATTCGAGCGCTTCAGTACCGATGACGCTCGGAAACTCGGCTACAGCTGAAGTGATCTCTGCCGCCAGCGCTGCCTCGAAAGTCGGCGGAAACATCTTGCGGACGAAGCCACGGGCCGCCTTCGGAAAATCAGCGCGGAAGGGCGCGATGAACGCAGCGACATCGTCGGATGAGCGCTCCTGGTCCACGTTCCACAGGGTGTCCACGCCGACCAGGCCGATAACCCGAGATCCGAGGCGACGCGCCGCTTCGACGATGACGCCGCCGCTCATCGAGTGTCCAATCAAGACGACCCGATCGAGTCGGAGTTGCTTCACGACCGCCACCACGTCCTCGGCGAAGGCCGAGATCGTGAAACGCTGTCGATCACGCCCGGACTCGCCATGCCCCGCGAGGTCGACGCAAACCACGGTGAACCGGTCCGCAAGATGATCAACCTGGTGTCGCCAGTAGCGACGATCGCAACACCAGCCGTGCACCAGGACCAGCGTCTCCGACCCAGCCCCCTGCACGTCATAGTGGATCAACACGCCATTTGAGGAGAGGGCGGCACCGCTTTGGCCTTGCATGCGAGTCCTCTGCAGGTCAGCGGGTCGTCACAGGGCGCGGAAACCCACGCTCGTGGACGGTGTGACCCGCAAGTCGGCGACGCTGATGGCAACCGATTGAAATGTCAAGGACGTCCGGCGGTGCACGCTGGTCAGCACTCGACGCGCATGCTCCGACAGCTACCTCGGCGCCGCATACGCTTCGAGCAACAGGTTGCGTTCCGGCATGTCCGCAGGATCAGGCGCCCCAGCGAGATGTTGGCCTGCAGCCGTCCCGGTGTCTGCGGCGGCGGCAACGCGTGGAAACGCGACAGCTGGGTCACGCGTTCCTGGAAGATCGGCGCCGGCGCCGGCCCCGGCGGGCGGTCCCAGACGTAGGTGATGGTCTGCAGCATGTGGTTGGCGTCGAAGTCGTACAGCGTCGCCTTCAAGCGCGGGTCGTCGCAGGCGCTGCCGCGCAGGTCGAGGCGCAGGTTGCTCGAATTCGGCACCTTGCCTTCGATGGCCGCCTCCCTGAAGCGCGCGTTCGACATGGCCCTGACCTGATTTGTGCCGACCGTGCCGAGCTTGTCGACCAGCGTGTTGCGGCAGACCTCTGGTGAAGGATGCGCAAGTGTCGACCTCGGCTGCGCCGGCGCGAGGGCGGCCACTTGCGGCATCGCGTCTGCTGCCGGCGGCACCGATGACCTTGTGGCCGCCGTGCGCGCGTTACCCGGTGCAGTCACCGCATTCGCTGCGGCATCGGCGGCAGGCGCACCGACCCGCACCAGCACGCAGCCGCCGATCGTCGACACGATGCGATCCGAGCGCACGATTTCGAAGAGCATCGGGTTCGCGCGGCTATCGGCGGGTATCGCGGCAATGACTTGCTTTTTTCGACTGCGGTAGGCGACGGGTCCACTGGCAATGCCGGCGGCCCCGCCGCCCGAGAATGTTGTGGGCGTGAAGGTCATGCCGCGCCCGAATGACATGTCGCAGGCCAACTGTCCGGATTCCATGCTCTTCATGAATCCCATCATCTCGCCGAGCCCAGGGGTAGCGCCCTTCCCGGTCAGGCCAAACTCAAGGACCCGGTCTTGCTGGCCACCGCCTTCCAGGCGCCAGTTGCCCAGCAGCACGTTGCGTTCGACCGGCAGCGGCGGCTCGCGCAGCATCGTCTGTCCGAGCGCCCTGAGATCGGTACCGCCGGCTTCAGAGCCCGCGCCGTAGCCGCCCGAGGATGAGGGCGCATAGCCGCCGCCAGTCGATGAGCTCGACTGCGAACGCCGCTACTCTTCCGCCTGCCGTTCGCGGTCTGCCATCTGTCGCTGCTGCTCGAAGCCCTGCGCCCGTGCAGCCGCATCGTTGCGCTCGACGCCATCCCGGCGCAATCGTTCCGCATCCAGCTGCGCCGTCTGGGCCAGCGCGGATGCCCCGCAGAGGGTGAGTAAGGAAAGCGGTACCAACACGCTCAGTCTGACGTGCGCATTCATGTCGTGCCCTCCAAACGAGAAACGCCGTTCATCGGTTCAGTCACAAGGTTGGCGTCCGTCCGTTACCAGCGCGTTATCAGCCAATCACCAAGGGCGTGGGCGCCACGGCATCGGCACAATCGGCGAGCTGGCACGTGCTCGTCGCCTGCGGCCGCGGTCTCCATCACAACCCCATATGCGTCGACCTCCATGACCGCTCTCCACGTCGACTCTGGGTCTTCAAGCCGCCCTGCGGCCGCCAGCGAAGGACGTCTGACCTCGGCGAGCCCCGCCGCACCGCTGCTCCGCGTGACCGGGCTGACCAAGCAGTTCGGCGACCACGCCGTGCTGCGCGGCATCGACCTCGACGTGATGCCGGGCGACCGCATCGCGATCCTCGGCGCCTCCGGTTCGGGCAAGAGCACCTTGCTGCGCTGCCTCAACTTCATGGAGCGGCCGAGCGCCGGCAGCGTCGAGCTCGGCGGCCAGGCGATCGGCCGCGCCGCGCCGGGCAAAGGGGATGCCGGCCGGCGCGTCTACGACGAAGCCGAGCTGACGCGCGTGCGCCAGCGCGTCGGCATGGTGTTCCAGCAGTTCAACCTGTTCCCGCACATGACCGCGCTCGGCAACGTGATGGAGGGCCTGCGCACGGTGCGCGGCCAGAGCGAGCCCGAGGCGAAGCGGCGTGCCGAGGCCGAGCTCGCGCGCGTCGGTCTCGCCGACAAGGCGCCCGCCTATCCGGCGCGCCTGTCGGGCGGCCAGAAGCAGCGCGTCGCGATCGCCCGCGCGCTCGCAATGGACCCGGAGGTGCTGCTGTTTGATGAGCCGACCTCGGCCCTCGACCCGGAGCTGGTCGGCGAGGTGCTGCGCGTGATCCGCTCGCTCGCCGAGGAAGGCCGCACCCTGCTGCTGGTGACGCACGAGCTCGGCTTCGCGTACCACGTCGCGAACCGCGTGCTCTTCATCGCCGACGGCGTGATCCATGAGCAGGGAACGCCGGACCAGGTGCTGAAGCAGCCGACGCAGCCGCGCACGCAGGCCTTTCTCGAACGCCATCGCGAGTTCGATTTTTGAGCTCGGCGCGCCCTTCCATTCACTATCCGATCTGTTGAAGCGAGACCGCATGACCGCTGCCCGCACCACCAACCCGCTCACGACCGGCGAGAGCGCGCAGGGCTATGTCACCGATCCGCGCAACGACGGCGTACTCGTCTACGTCAACGGCGCCTTCGTGCCGCGCCACGAGGCCAGCGTCTCGGTGTTCGACAGCGGCTTCGTGCTCGGCGACGGCATCTGGGAAGGCCTGCGCCTCATGCAAGGCCGCCTCATCAGCCTCGACGCGCACCTCGACCGCCTGTGGGAAGGCGCGACCTCGATCGCGCTAGACATCGGCATGAGCCGCGCCGAGCTGACGCAGGCGCTGCACGACACGCTGGCGAAGAACGGCATGACCGACGGCGCGCACATCCGCCTGATGGTGACGCGCGGCCTGAAGCGCACGCCGAACCAGGACCCGCGCTTCGTGATCGGCAAGGCGACCGTCGTGATCGTCGCGGAGTACAAGGCGCCGAAGCCGGAGTCGAAGGCAAAGGGGCTCGCGCTCTTCACATCGACGTTCCGCACCAGCACGCCCGACGTGTTTGACCTGCGCCTCAACTCGCACAGCCGGCTGAATTTGATCCAGGCACTGATCCAGGCGATCCATGCCGGCGCCGACGAAGCGCTGATGCTCGACCCGCGCGGCTTCGTCGCGAGCTGCAACTCGACCAACTTCTTCGTCGTGCGCAAGGGCGAGCTGTGGACCTCGACCGGCGCCTATTCGTTCAAGGGCATCACGCAGCGCAACGTGATCGATGCGTGGACCGCCGCCGGCCATGTCGCCCGCGAATGCGATTTCACGCTGGCGCAGGTCTACGCGGCCGACGAGGCGTTCGTGACCGGCACGCTCGGCGGCGTGACGCCGGTGACGCGCGTCGACGGCCGCGTGATCGGGGACGGCAGCCCCGGCCCGCAGACGCGGCGGGCCTCCGAGCTGTACCTGCAGCTCGTGACCGGCGCGGCGTGCGAGCCATGACGGCGTGCGCCGTGAACGATCCCTCGGGTTCGCGCGGAGAGCCGGAACGAGCCACGCCGCTTCCCGGAAAATGCGGATCGGAAGGAACCTTGCGATGACCGCCAAGCACGAACTTCGCCCGTCGATCGGCCCGGCCCGTCTGGCCGGCGCGCTGCGCTACTCGATCGCCGGTTTTCGCCACGCGACGCGCCATGAAGCGGCGTTCCAGCAGGAGGTGCTGCTGTTCCTGCTGCTGCTCCCCGCGGCGGTGCTGCTGCCGGTGCCCACGCTCGACCGGCTCGTGATCGTGCTGTCGATGCTGCTGGTGATCGTCGTCGAGCTGCTCAACTCGGCGATCGAGGCGACCGTCGATCGCATCTCCGCCGAGCGGCATCCGCTCGCCGGCCAGGCCAAGGACATGGGCAGCGCGGCTGTGTTCACCGCGCTCGTGATGTCGGCGCTGTGCTGGGCCGTGATCGCCGGGCCGGTGGTCGCGTCATGGCTTGCCCGAGCGGTCGGCTCCGGCTGACGACGCGCAGCGCGACGACCGCATCCACATACCCATAACGACCGGAGACAAACGAAATGCCGCACTTCCCGATTCGTCCGCAGGCTCTGCTTCGCGTCTGCATCGGCCTGGCGATCGCCACGGCCGGCGTGCTCGTGCACGCGCAGGACTACCCGACCAAGCCGATCACCATCGTCGTGCCGTTCCCGCCCGGCGGCACGACCGACCTGGTGACGCGGACCCTGGCCGAGTCGCTGTCCAAGAGCATGGGCCAGCCGGTCCTGGTCGAGAACCGGCCCGGCGCCGGCACCACGGTCGGCGCCGACTTCGTCGCGAAGTCGCGGCCCGACGGCTACACGCTGCTGATGGGCGCGGTGCACCACACGATCGCGCCGAGCGTCTACAAGAAGCTGTCGTACGACCTGCAGAAGGACCTGGTGCCGGTCACGACGGTCGCGTCGGTGCCGAACATCGTCGCGGTCAACCCGGCGGTCACGCCGGTCAAGACCATCGCCGAGCTGATCGCCTTGGCCAAATCATCGGCGAAGACGCCGCTCAGCTACGGCTCGAACGGCAACGGCACCGCGCAGCACCTGATCGGCACGCTGTTCCAGCAGCAGACCGGGACGACCTTGCTGCACGTGCCGTACAAGGGCAGCGCGCCGCTCGTCGCCGACCTGCTTGGCGGGCAGGTCAACATGTCGTTTGACAGCATCACGGCGCAATGGTCGTTCCTGAAGAACGGCAAGCTGCTGCCCCTCGCGGTGACCGCGCACACGCGCTCGGTCTTTCTGCCCGACGTGCCGACGCTCGAGGAAGCCGGCCTGAAGGGCTTCGACATCCAGACCTGGTACGGCGTGCTGGCGCCGACCGGAACGCCGAAGCCGGTGATCGACCGGTTGAACAGCGAGATGCTGAAGATCATCAAGTCGCCGGCGTTCGCCGCCGCGATGGCGAACGGCGGCTGCGAGCCGCTCGGCAGCTCGCCGACCGAAATGGCCGCGCTGATTGCGAGCGAGACCACCAAGTTCGCGAAGATCGTCAAGGACGGCAACCTGCAAATCGAGTAGCGCATCGGCGAGCGCCGATCGCGCATCGCGCTTCTCACGTCCCGCATCGCGAAGACCTGGATCGAGCCGTCATGCCTTCCTCCCGCGACGCCGCCCGCGCGTTCATGCCCTACCCGGACGCAGCCGTGCCGCATGCCGAAGTCGGCCCGCTCGCCGGCCTGACGTTCGCCGTGAAGGACCTGTTCGATGTCGTCGGGTATCCGACCAGCGGCGGCCAGCCGTTCCTGCTCGCGATGTCCGGCATCAAGATGACGACCGCGCCGACCGTGCAATGCCTGCTCGATGCCGGCGCGCGCTTCGTCGGCAAGACGATCACCGACGAGCTGGCGTTCTCGATGAACGGGCAGAACGCGCACTTCGGATCACCGGTCAACGGCGCGGCGCCGGATCGCATCACCGGCGGGTCGTCGTCGGGGTCGGCGGCGGCGGTGTCGCACGGCCTCTGCGACTTCGCGCTCGGCAGCGACACTGGCGGCTCGGTGCGTGCGCCGGCCAACCACTGCGGCCTCGTGGGTCTGCGACCGACCCATGGCCGGATCAGCTTGAAGGGTGTGCTCGACCTCGCGCCGAGCTTCGACACGTGCGGCTGGTTCGCGCGCGATGTGCCGACCTTCGCGCGCGTCGCCGACGTGCTGCTTGGCGCCGACCCGGCGCCGCTGCCGGTCGACCGCCTGCGCCTGCTGGCGCCGACCGACGTGTGGGCCTTGCTGTCGCCCGAGGTCCTCGAGGCGCAGCGCGCACCACGCTCGCAGGTCGAGGCCTTGCTTGGCCGTGCAGCGCCGCTGCAGGTGGTGCTCGACGACTTCGAATCGATGTACTGGAGCTTCCGGTACCTGCAGGGCCGCGAGGCGTGGCGCACCGACGGCGCGCTCATCGAGCGCTTCGCGCCGCCGCTCGGTCCCGGCGTGACCCAACGCTTCGCGTGGGCGCGCGAGGTCACCGATGCGCAGGTCGAGGAAGGCACTGCATTCCATGCGCGCTTTCGCATCCATCTGGCCAAGTTGCTCGGCGACGACGGCGTGCTGCTGATGCCGACGATGCCCGACGTCGCCCCGCTCGTCACGGCCGATGAAGCCGGGCTCGAGGACTACCGCAACCAGGCGACCCGGATGCTTTGCATCGCCGGCCTCGCAGGTTTTCCGCAACTGTCGCTGCCGCTCGGCAGTCGCCTTGGCGCGCCGCTCGGGCTCTCGCTGCTCGGCCCGGCGGGCAGCGACCGCAGCCTCGTACGGCTGGCCGAACGCATCGTCGGCTGAAGCACGCATTGATGGCGGCAACGACGCGCGCGATGCGCGTCGTCTTGACAGGGCCGCAATCGCTTCCTATTTTAGAAGCGGAGCCGCTGTGTGCGGACCGCTGTGGACCGTGATGCACGAGCATCCGGCCGCGAACGGTCGCGCGCGTGGTCCGCGACAACAAACAACGAAGGAGACATCGTGGAAGGAAAAACCGTCGCCCTCGCGGGCGCGCTCGTCGTTGCCGTCGCGGGCCTCGGTCTCGCCGTCAACAGCACCCAGGCCGACTCCCGGATGGAGTCGAAGGTTCCCAGCTTCACCGTTGATGCCTCGTGGCCGCAGATGCCATTGCCGAGCGCGGGCGACTGGGGCACGCCGCTCGTCGTCAGCACCTCGACCGGCAAGCCGAAGCCCTGGTCGACCGGCGAAGTCGCCGGGACCTGCGTCGACTCGCGCGACCACGTCTTCATCGTCACCCGCGGCAATCTCGTCAACTCGCCGGAGACGCTCGACTCGGTGCCGGCGCCGCCGGTCATCGAGTTCAATCGCGACGGCAAGGTCGTCAACGCATGGGGCGACCGAAACGTGCTGCCGAACGGCATCCACGGCTGCTTCATCGACTACCAGGACAACATCTGGATCGCCGGCAACGGCGATGGCATCGTTCAGAAGTACACCCGCGACGGCAGCCGGCTGCTGCTGCAGATCGGCACACGCGGTGTCTGCGACAACCCACCAGGCAATGCGTGCGGCAACTCGGGCGCGAATCCGGCGGCCAACCAGAGCAAGACGCTGCTGAATCAGCCCGCCAACGTGTGGATCGATCCGGATCCCGATCCGGTGAACAGCAAGCGCGGCAGCATCTACATCGCCGATGGCTACGGCAACCACCGCGTCGTCGTGTTCCAGGACAACGGCAACGGCACCGCAACGTGGCAGCGTCAATTCGGCGGCGTCGCCGGCACGGTCAACTTCCCGATGACCGACTCGCCCGGCCTGTTTGCCTCGGGCGATGGCGGCCACCCGCATTGCGTGATCGGCGGCAACGACAAGATGCTCTATGTCTGCGACCGCGCCAACGACCGCATCCAGGTCTTCACGAAGACCGGTGCGCTGCAGCGGATCATCCCGGTCGTTCCGGGCACCGGCGTGACGCTCGGCATCGGCGGCGCGCCGGGGCTCGGCACCGCAGGATCGGCATGGGACGTCGCGTTCTCGGACGATGCGAAGCAGTCGATTATGTTCGAGGCCGACGGCGGCAATGAGATCGTCCACATCATGGACCGCGTGATGGGCACGATCCTCTCCGGCTTCGGTACGCCGGGTCTGCAGGCCGGCCAGTTCACGTTCCTCCACACCGTCTCGAAGGACTCGAAGGGCAACCTCTACACCGGCGAGACGATCAACGGCCGCCGCATCCAGAAGTTCGTGCCGACGAAGTGCAAGGACAACAAGGGCAAGGGCAAGGACAAGGACTGCGATTGATGCGGACGCCCGCCGGAGGTGCGGGCCCCCTTCGGCCGCACCTGCCTGCCGCGCGACGCCGCGCGCCGGTGCGCGCGTCGGCGTGGCGCTGGTTGCTCGGCTGGCTGCTTGCCGCGCTCACGTTGTGCTGCGCACTAGGCGCGCTGGCTCACGAGTTCAAGCTCGACGCGGTCGTCAACGCGTTCGTCAAGACCGAGCCGAGGCAGGTCGAGCTGATCGTCCGCGCCCCGCTCTACCTATTCAAGTCGGTCCGCTTTCCGGTGGCCGGCGTCGAGATCGACGTCGACAACTCGGCCTCGGCCGTCGAGCGTGCGCTCGGCGCACTGCAGAGAGACATCGTGCTGTCCGAGAACGGTCGGCCGATGGTCTCGACCCGCGCGGCGGGGCGCCTCTCGCTGCCGTCCGATCGCTCGTTCGAGAACTACGAGCAGGCGGCTCGCCACGTCGGCACGCCGATCGAACCCGGCACTCACATCGTCATCGACCAAGGCTACGTCGATGCGCGCATCGTCTACCCGACGTCCAGCGCGAATCCTGAGATCTCGATCAAGACCACCGCCGCGCCGGAACTCGGCGATGTGCTGAAGGTCGCCCTGCGCTATCTGCCGGCCGATGGTGAAAGCCGGGCGATGGTCGTCACGCGGAGCGCCGGCGACGTCGCCCTCAACCCGGGCTGGATGCGCGCGGCAGCGGGCTTCACGCGACTCGGCATCACGCACATCCTGACCGGCTACGACCACCTGCTGTTCCTGCTCTGTCTGCTGGTGCCGCTGCGCGGTTGGCGCCAGATTCTGTCGGTCGTCACCGTCTTCACGATCGCCCACTCGTTCACCCTGCTCGGCTCGGCCTTCGACCTCGCGCCGTCGGGCGTGTGGTTTCCGCCGTTCGTCGAGACCGCGATCGCCGCATCGATCGTCTACATGGCGCTAGAGAACATCGTCGGCGTCGACCTCGATCGGCGGCTGCTGATCACCGGCCTGTTCGGCCTCGTGCACGGCTTCGGCTTCTCGTACGGAATGAGCGAGAACTTCCAGTTCGCGGGCACGCACCTGCTGGTGTCGCTGCTGGCCTTCAACGTCGGCATCGAGCTCGGCCAGATCCTTGCGCTGGCGGTGCTGCTGCCGGTGCTGGCGCTGTTGCGGCGAACGTGGCTGCAGGGACGAATCGGCCTGATCGTCGTCTCGGTGCTGGTCGCGCACACCGGCTGGCACTGGATGACCGAGCGCGCCGAGGCGGTTTGGCGTGCGCCGTGGCCGAGCCCGAACGGCACCGACATCGCAGTCGTTGTACTCTGGCTCGGCTTCATCCTCGTTGCCGCGGGCGGGCTCAGCGTCCTCTCGAAGCGGTTGCGCGTCGCCGGCGATGCGAAGGTCGCGCCGCCGGCGCGTGCGCTCGTCGATTGAGTCGAAAGACAACGGCGCGCGGCACCTTCAATCGACCGTCATCTCCTCGACGACCCGCCGCACCTCGCTCGGCAGGAACGGCTTCTCGATCACCGGCCGGCCGGTCTCCTTGACGAAGTCGCGCAGGTTCGCCGTCAAGGTGTCGCCGGTGACGAAGACGACGCGTTCGGCCCGGTCGGGCCAGCGCAGCTCAATCTCGCGGTAGAGCGCGCGGCCGTCGAGATCGGGCATGCGCATGTCGGTGAAGATCACCTCGTAGGGCCCGGCTGCCAGGCGCTGCAGGGCTTCGCGGCCCGAGCCGACGGCGACAACGCGATGCCGCGCGCCGGTCAGGATCTCGGTCAGCATGTCGCGGATCTCGGGCTCGTCGTCGACCACCAGCACGCTGCGCCGGTCGCCGCTCGATCGGGCAGCGGGCACGGCATCGGCACTGAAGTCGCCGACCGCGCCGACCGGCAGCGCGATCGTGAACACCGCACCCCCTTCCGTCGGGCACTCGACGGTCAAGGTGCCGCCGTGTGCCTCAACAATGCCGAGGCTGACCGCCAGACCGACCCCGGTGCCGACGCCGGTCGGCTTGGTCGTGAAGTACGGTTCGAAGACGCGGACACGCAGGTCGGGCGGGATGCCGGGGCCGTTGTCGGCGACCGTGACGATCAGCCGATCGGTGCCGGCATCGAAGCGGCTGGTCACGTGCAGGCGGCGCGGCGGCGGCCGGTCCTGCAGCGATTGCTGCGCATTGATGATCAGGTTCAGCAGCACCTGGTGCAGCTGGTCGGCGTCGGCGCGCAGGCGCGGCAGATCGGGCGAGAGCTCGAGCTGGACCTCGATGTTGCTGTTGCGCACCGCGTAGCCGGCGAGGTCGAACGCGGCGAACACGACATCGTTGATCGCGACCGGCCCGCGCTGCGGCGGCTGCTGGCGCGCCATCGCGAGAAACGTGCGGACGATGCGCGCGCAGCGCTCGGCCGCGGTGCGGATCTTCAGCGCCGCATGGTGGGTCGCCACGTTGCCCTGCTCCTCGAGCAGCACCGCGCGCGCAACGACGACCGACAGCGGATTGTTCAGCTCGTGTGCAACCCCGGCCAGCAGCGAGCCGAGCGCAGCCAGCTTCTCGCGCTGGTAGAGCGACTCGCGCTGGCGCGCGAGCTCGGCCGACGAGCGCTTCTTCTCGGTGATGTCGCGCGTGATCGTCAGCACGTGGGGCCGACCCTGGTACTGCATCGGCACGCCGTGCAGCTCAAGCTCGATCGCGCTGCCGTCGCGACGCCGCGCCGGCGCCTCGGCGTGCAGCGACTCGCCGGCCAGCACCGTGCTCAAGAATTCGGGCGGGTACGACGGCCCCGTCCACGCGCCCCGGCGGGGCGCGTCCGGCTCGGCGTCGTCGTGGCCATACATGCGGCGCAGCGCCGGGTTCGTGTCGACCAGCTCGCCGGCCGCGTTCCAGAGCGCTAGGCCGTCGATCGACGCGTTGAACATCGAGCGGTACTGCTCCTCGCTGGCGGCGAGCGCGTCTTCGGCGAGCTTGCGATCGGTGACGTCGCGCGCGAGCGAGAGGATGCGGTCGCGGCCGCCGATCGTCACGCGCTTGCCGAACACTTCGTGCCAGCGCAGGGTGCCGTCTTTCAGGCGGCTGTGCCATTCGATGTGGAGCTGCTCGCCGGCCACCGCGCGCGCGAAAATCTTCAGCACACCTTCGCGCGTGTACGGCGGCACGCCGGAGCCGAGTGCGCCGAGGTCGAGCCGCTGGAACTCGTCGCGCGTGTAGCCGAAGGTGCTGCACGCCTTCGGGTTGACGTCGACGATCGCGCCGGTCTCGATGTCGTGGATGAAGATGACGTCCTCGGCCGCGTCGAAGATCGCGCGGTAGCTCGCCTCCGAGATGCGCAGCGCCTCCTCGGTGCGGCGCCGCTCGGCGATGTCGTCGCGCAGCCGCGTCTGCGTTTCGGAGACGACCAGTGCCATGTGGTCGAACGCGCGGCCGAGCCGGCCGAGCTCATCGGGTCCGCGCAGGCGGCTGCGCACCGCCAGGTTGCCGGCCGCGAATTCCTCGGCCGCTCTGACCAGGCGCGCGGTGCGCCGTGTCAACAGGAAGTGGAAGACCAGCCACATCGCCGCGGCCAGCGCCGTGACCCAGCCGGCCCACAGCAGCGACTGCTGGATGACCTGCGTGCGCGCCTCGGCCTTGTAGCGCTGCAGGTCGTAAGCCAGGAACAGGCTGCCGGTGCGGAACGGGCGCAGCTCGTCCTGCCGGCCGCCGAGCAGGATGCCGGCATAGCCGAGCAGCGACTGACCGTCCGTGCCGAGCGAGATGCCGCCGCGCCGCTCGCGGATCGCGCCGCCGGCATGGCTCAGGTCGAACTGCGGCAGGACCTCGGCGATCGGCTGCTTCAGCCAGGCCCGCCGGGTCGCGGTGATGACGCGGTCCTGGTCGTCCGTCAGCGCGGCGACGATCACGTCGTGGTTGTGCGCGAGGACCTCGATCTCGTGCTGCGCGGCCGCGAGGTCGCCTTTCAGCAGCAGGTACTCGAGCGTGCTCTGCAGACGCGACAGCTCCTGCGTCAGGCGCTTCCTGCTGTCCTCCTCGGCCACGCGCTCGGCCTGGGGCACGTGGTAGAGCAGGTTGACCGTGCTGAGGATCGCTGCGAAGAGCAGCAGGATCAGCGGGACGGTGAGCTTCAGCGACGCCGGGATCGGGGCGTTCGGCCTCATCGCTGCAGGCCTGCCAGCGGGCCGGGCGCGAGCACGCGCTCGATATCGACCTTGCTGCGCAGCAGCTTGGCCTCGAGCATCAGGGTCATCAACTGCCGACCGGTCACCGCGAGCTCGGGCTTGTCGCCGCCGAGCATCTTCAGGTTCTCGGCGCGCGACGGCACATGCAGCCCGCGTAACGCCTCGAGAAACTGCTCGCCGCTGGTCTGCTGGCGGATGCCCATGCGGCGCGCCGCGTCCTTCGGATCGCCCTGCAGGTAATCGACCGCCGCGAACCAGCCGTTGAGCAGCGCCTGGATCGCCTCCGGGCGCTTGTCGAGAACGCTCTCGCGCACGGCGACCAGGTCAACGATCTCGCCCGGGATCTGGGTGCTGTCGAAGAGGATCGTCGCGCCGGCCTTCAGGAACTGCGTGCGATACGGGTCGAAGGTCACGGCCCCGTCGACCCGGCCCTTCTCGAAGGCGTTCGGCTGCTCGTTCGATTCGAGGTGGACCACCTTGACGTCGCCCGGCTGCATGCCGTTCTTCGCGAGTGCGCGGCTCAGCACGA
>Ga0207648_10004248_pt1 | contig 14795 bp, 20 predicted proteins | sample KBSMisM32_FD_184310 | JGI IMG/M metagenome (GOLD analysis project Ga0207648, IMG submission 184310) | Miscanthus rhizosphere microbial communities from Kellogg Biological Station, Michigan, USA - KBS Miscanthus M3-2 (SPAdes) (version 2) | ecosystem: Host-associated > Plants > Roots >...
GTCGGAGGCGCAGGGCGCCCCGGCGGAGTTGGCGGAGTCGGAGGCGTCGGCGGCGTTGGCGGAGTTGGTGGTGTCGGCGGCGTTGGCGGAGTTGGTGGTGTCGGCGGCGTTGGCGGAACTCGCCCGGGCGGCGGCAACAATATCAACAACGGCAATATCAACGTTGGCAACAGCGTAAACGTCGGCAACGGCTATGGCGGCGGCTACGGCTATGGCGGCTGGAATGGTTGGGGCGACTATCCGATCGGTGCAGGCATCGCGATCGGCGCCGTCGCTGGATTGGCTGCAGCGGCCTACGGCAGCGCCTATTATGCACTCCCGGCGTCCGGCTGCTCCCCTTACCCATACTCCAGCTACACTTATTATTCGTGCGGCGGCGCCTGGTATCAGCCTCAGTATGAAGGCGACACGGTCGTCTATGTGACGGTTCCCGACCCGACCACGTCCACCACGACGACGACGGTCCACCAGTAGCCGACCTCGACACTCGCTTTTGGGGCACGATATGGATGCGAACAGCGCACCGCTGATGCCAACCGAGGCAACCGAGGCACTTGGGTCCTCCGACCGGCAACGCACGTTCGCGCGCTATTTCACCGGCGCGCTGATCGACCTCGTCATCCTCGGCCTGTTCAACGAGTATTCGGACAAGGTCCATGTGTACGACTTCACGACGCTCGTCCTCGCTTCGATCCTGCTCCAGTTCCTTCTCAAGTGGACGATCATCGCCGAGCATTATGTCCTCGGCTTCTTTAGCGGCAGAAGCGGCTTCGCCTGGAAATCGCTCAAGATCTTCGTCGCGTGGCTAATCCTGTTCGGGTCGAAGTTCGTGATCCTCGAGGCGCTGTCGCTGGCGTTCGGAAACCTCGTCCAGTTCCACGGCATCTTCCATGGCATCGTGTGGCTGATCATCGTGGTGGTGGTGATGGTCGTCGTCGAAGAGTTGGTCGTTCGCTTCTATCGCAAGCTCGCCTGATCCGGACTGTACACCCCCTTTTTACAGTATCACTCCGGGCGGGTTTTCCCTGATGGCACTGAGCGAGGCCGAACCCCTAATCGGTTGGCGGGATTTTCCCGCCGAGCTGTTGGAGGACAAGATGCGCGATCGCTTGATGGGGTTATTGATTGCCGGCGCCGTAAGCCTCACTGCCGCGCCAGCCTTGGCCCAGACCCAGGAGGTCCAAGGCATCGTCGTCACCAACCAGAATCACCGCTTGACCTTGAAGACGCCCCAGGGTGACCAGACGATTGCAATTGCCCCGAATGTGCGTGTCCGCTCCGTCTCCGGAGCGTTCAGCGGAAACAAGGAAACCGTGCCTCTTACCGCCGTCATCCCGGGCCTGCCTGTGGTGGTCCAGGTTGAGAGCTCGGCCGGCGGGCTCGTCGCAAGCGAAATCGATTATAAGGCGAAGGATTACAAAACGGCAGCGCAGATCCAGGCTGGAGTCCAGGAGACAGCGCGCCGTGAGGCGGAGTTGCGCAGCGCCTATTCGAAGATGGGCGACTGGGATGTTCGCGCAGAGAAGGTCATCTATTTCAAGGTGGGCAGCGCGGCCCTTTCCTCCGACGCAAGACGCGATCTGCTGACACTTGCGAACACGGCCAAGACCCATAAGGGCTACGTTGTCTCGGTGCTGGGCTATGCCGATCCCACCGGCAATGCCGCAGCCAATGAGCGCTTAAGCAATCGCCGCGCGCAAGCGGTAATCAATTTCCTCAAGCAGAGCGGTCATCTTCTGCCCGGCCGCGTACTGTCCGCCTCCGCCATGGGAGAGATGAAGATCCCGATCGATAAGGCCGATTCAGCGTCCTACGCGAATGCTCGTCGAGTGATGGTTCGCGTGCTTACCAGCGCTGCCCATCTTAATGCGCATTAGACCTCGTCAATAGCGCGCTTGACGGATTGGCCGGTCTTTCACCGACCTCTGCGAAGGATTGACCGAAATTCGAGGGTTCCGAAAATTCAACCCGATCATCCTTGGCTTGCTGCACATCAGCAGCAGGGAGATGATTTTATGGAAAGCCGGAAGCTTCTTTGCATGGGCGCAGCGGCTTTTGTCAGTTCACTGCTCGTCATTAGCACAGCCGCGCTCGCTGATCCGCAAGAGCCATTTACGGTGCAAGGCCGAGTAATCGATCCGGATCTTCAGCGCGTTGTCCCGTACAGCGATTTGAACCTCGCTGAGGCTCCGGGGCGGAAGACGCTGCTGCGTCGTGTCGGATTCGCAGTGAGGAGTATATGTCAGGATCAGGCGTATGCAGTTACGAGCCTCGATTACCAGGTCCAGGAACGCTCATGTTCGGCGGCGGCCTGGGATAGCGCAAATCCGCAAATCACAGACGCGTTCGAACGAGCCCGGCTGGGTGGGTCCCTAACGACTGCTGCGCTAACGATCACGTCCGTTCGATGATCGGACGCCCCACGGAGGCATTAGCTTAAGTCGAGATGCCTTTCGATCAGGCGAGTAGAAGCGGCCCGGTTCGCCGGGCCGCTTTTTCTGTCGCTAGGCGAGGGTTCGGGGTGGCTACGAAGAACCCCCTCTCGAAAACCGGGAAAGCCGCCAATTCGAACCTCGGACGTCTCAAGCCAAAGCATAAGCAGCGGCTGGGCAATTCCAAATTGGGCTTATGCCCGCTTTCCTGTGACCGAGTGGCCAAGGTGGATTATAATGAAGCAGGCGAAGGGAAGCAGCGGCGAGCTCCGGACGATCTTGTGCGTCGAGTTTGACCGACGTGCCACGCCTTCCGAGGTATCTGCATTAAAGCGCGCTTTGCGCGAGTCCCCTAACTGCATCCATTCAATCGAGGTAACCGGAGGTTTCGACCTGATCGCGGAGTTCGCCGCGACCGGGATTGGCGGGTACAAGACTTGGTTGGCGGAACTTGCGGAGCCGTTTGCCCGGGTGGTGAACCGGTACGAAGTCAGCTTCGTCTTTGGACGCGCACCTAAACGCTTCATTGACGAGGATGCGGTCTGGGTTCCCGAAAACGGTGGCTTCACGCGCATCGATAGCAAACTCATCGACAAGGTGGTTGCCGAAGGGGATTACGTAAGAATTCACTCTCAGGATCAAAGCTGGATGCTCCATGAAACGATGAAGTCGGTCTTTCGACGGCTGCCCGCGACCGATTTCATACGGGTCCACCGTTCGACGATCGTCCGGTTTCCATTCATCAGCCGTGTGGTTCGAGAGGACGGCCACTGGGTGGCCCATTTGCTCGACGGCACGAAGACACCGGTGGCACGCAGTCATGTGCTCGAGACACTTGAAGTCGTAAGATCGCGCGGCCGCAGCTTCGAGGACCCAGACACACAGACGAGATCCGCGCCCATCAAGGTCGCCCAAATAGAGGCTAGATCAGCAATGCGCTGAGTGAGCTGGTGGCGCCGGATCTAGACCCTCCGGATCCAGCCCTGAGAATGGACGACGGCAATACCGTATTTTCGGATTGTGACTCGTATGCGAACCAGAGAGTCACTTCGCGGGATGAGCCATTGTTCCACTTTGAGATTGTCCGCGAGGGCAAAGCGAAACAGATAATTCTCACCCCTCTTCTCTATGCGCACAGGCCCACTCGCCTCGGACATGGTGCCGCCGAACTGACCAGGCGCGACCTCCCGGATGCGCCAGTAACGGTCAAACTGCCGACGTCCCACCTCATCGACATGCTGGACGAGCACTAGCTCCCGATTGTTCACGATGCGCCCGCGGCCCGATGAACGCGTAACATATGGCTTTTGCGCAATGACCCTGGTTGTGCTCACCATCAGGGTGTCGCCCTCGAAAAAGCGTAGCGGATCGGTGGCCTTGCGTTCGGCTGGTGCCGCCAACGTTGACATACTGATGATCAGCAAAGCCGTAGCAAATCGTCGGGAGCCTCCGTGGTTCACCGAGGCCGGGTCGCTGAACCAAGCGCCCTCGGCTCCGAGTAGCTACGGTGTTCGCGACGAAACGACAGTCGCATTCGGGGGTGCTGGGAACCGTCGCAGAACAGGTCGTCGTGCCGGCTCCGGGCGGCCATTAGTCGTGTATGCAAACCAGCTGACGCAACAGACAAGCGACATTGTCCTGTCACACTCGAGGGCGACAAGGATGGCAACTGCGGCATCCCTACCGTTGCCCCACGGCGCCGGGTTACTCCGGAGAGGGTCATCATTAGTTCCCGCTGGTGCGCATCAGTAAACATGCGGAGGCATTTTCCATGCTTCAAACGGTCCGGCCATCGGGGTTTCCCCCGAACTCCGGCACGAAATGGTTTCAACGCGTCGCGGACCCGCCTTTGATCTGAGCGACGAATGAAGCAGCTTCATCGAATATCGCACCGATAAACGACCGTTGCACAGCGACCGGCGAACGTGGCGCGACTGTCTCACATTTGAGTGCCAGTGCAGTCGGGCAATCGAATGATTGGAGCGATCGGGCAATGGATCAGGAAAGCGACCTCGTTTATCTCGATCGGCGCGCTTCCGAGGAGCGGCGGGCGGCCGTAAGCAGCGACACTCGGGTGGTCCGCGACGTGCATCTTGAGTTTGCGTCCGCCTATGAGTTTCGCCTTCATCTACTGCGGCAGATGGTCGAACGTGGGGCGGCCAAAAAACGACCTACGATCGTCCGGCCGGCGACGGCGGAAGGTGAGTCGGCGAACAATAGGTCGGGCGACGACCTAATCCAGCATCAAGTACCACTCATGTTGGGAGGATAGGATGGACGCCTATAGGCTTTATTCTGTCGACCGAACGGGCAAGATCGTGTCCGTTCGGAGGCTCGACGCTGAATGCGACGAAGAAGCGGTTCTATTCGCCAGCGCCTTGCACAGAGACGCCGATTGCGAACTCTGGAAGGGCAATACATTCGTGGCCGCAATTCCGTCCTTTGCCGAACCCATGCCTGCACGACCCGTGCTGTAATCGACGGAGTTGTTCGCGGCCTGGCCAAAATAAACGGCTAACGAGAATCCCGCCCATCCTGCTCGGGTTTTCACCGATAGGACTCTCCCCCGGCAACAGCCAATCACGTTGACTTGGACAAGGAGAAACGATGATGCGCAGCACGATCGCGGGCCGGAGAGCTCTGATGGCAGGCCTCATGTTGGCCGGGACCGCGGCCCTGTCCGGATGCGCAACGGAAGACTATGTCGACAAGCACATTGCGGCGGTGAACGCGCGGATCGACCAGACTGACAGCCGGCTGGGAGCTCTCGAGGGCCGCGTCAACGACGTCAGCCAGAGGGCCGATGCCGCAGCTGCAGCCGCCCAGGCGGCTAACTCGGCCGCCCAGGCGGCTGGCACCACTGCGCAGAGTGCGGCGGCTGACGCCCAGCGTGCCAACGCCGCCATCGACGACATGAAGCCGGCGCTTGCTCATCTCGAGATGCATCACAAGTACAAGACGTGGAGGGACGTGCATCCGATCCACAAGAAGAAGATGGCCGCCAAGCGTAAATCGTCGATGAGGTCGAAGAAGAAGTGATGCAAATGCACTTTCCGGCGTCGATCGTGGCGAGGCTTCGACGCGTTGGGCCGCAACGCGTCGACGTGCGCGGAAAGCAGCGAAAGACTCAGTCAAATCCTGGCCTGCGCAACTCCCTTCAGGGTCTCGCGCAGCGGGCGCGCCAATCGTTTGTGTCAGCTCGGCAACTCACTGCGGGCAAGCGTGGGCCCTAACTCGAGCGCATGAATATAGAATGGATTATGCAAGGGGCATTTACTGAGGCCAGCGTAGCCGAGTTACGCTGGCTTCGTATTGCTGCCGAGCGGTCCGCTGAGCGCCCTACGGTGGCATCTGCTTGCAGGGGCCGGACTGAATTCCTGGAGGCCGGATATTCGGCCTGAGACAGTAATTCCGGTACCGTGTCTAATGGGACACCCCAATGTCAGTGCACCCGAATGGGTGAGAAGCTCCCGGGAAGGATCCTTGCCTTCCCAGGAGCAACCCTCGAATGGCATCTGCGCACCGGTACGATCGCAAGGTCCGCATCACACTTGGCCTCCTCGCCGTTCTGTTTATCGCCCCGCCGGCCGTCGCACTGCGCGGCTGCGTATCGCATGTGGAGGGAAGCAATATTGTGACGCCGCCACACGCGGCTGGATACGATCAACTCATCGAACTCAGAAACGGGGCAACGTTGTTACTTGATCGAGGGGCGATCAACTCCAAGGTCGCTGACTGGCTCAAGCTCGGCACCGACGACCACACGGCCTTCGAAATCCCGGACGTGAACTTCGACCCGGGTTCGGCCAACCCTTCGATCAGGGGCCAGCGTGCAATCACGCAACTCGGAGAGATATTGAAGGCCGACCGCCAGTTGCACCTTCAGCTTATTGTCCGGCGCGGCGCCACTGAAGATGAACCCGCAGCGAGCCTCGAGAGGCTGCGCGCGGAACGGGTCAAGGCGGAACTGCGGCGCCAGGGCGTGCCATCGGAACGGATTGACGCCGCCAAGCAGCGCGACGTCGGTTCAGCAGGCCGCGGGATCGATCATGCAGAAGATCCCAGCTTGTTCATTCTACTTTCCAGGTAGTTCGGCTGACGCCAATGCGGTCACCGTGACTTTTCGCTCCGCAATGCTCGTCCCCGCCAGCCCGAAGCGGGTTCATGCCTTACCTCATCGATCTCGAGCTCGAGGGCACGGAGCTTACGCTTGAGCAGGGCTAGTATTTGGTATGGGTCCGGCTTGCCGTTTTCGATCAGGTTGATCTGAATGAGCAGGTCGACGCGCTTGTCCAACAACGGTTCGAGCAAGCGCTCGTCAGGTGCAATGAACATCGATCTCGCCTAGCCCTAAGTAATGGCGCACGCGCTCAGCGCGCCTTTGACTCACGAAACAGCGCAATGCTGAGGCCGATGCACACCACGAACACCAGGTAGCTGGATACATGGCCGATATGATGGCTGCCGAGCGTGATCTCGTACCCGAACATCAGCCGATAAAAGCCGCCGAGGCCGATCACCAGGAAGAAGACGGCTGCGAGAAACATCCACGCGCTTCGACCGAACATGAATCCCTCCCGGTTTGAGCGCGGCCCGCTCGTCGGATCTTACCCTGACATGAGAGCGGTGCGGCTGAACGGGATCAGTCGCACCACCCTCGCAATGGCCGTGCCTTTCGGCCACGCGCTCGCGTTAAGCTTCCGCAAGCGTTCCCTTAATCGGGTTATTTCCCGAGTTTTCTCACAGATGATCCGATGGACTGATGCATAGCGGCTCGGGACGACTGATCGCCCCGAGCCGCTTGCTGTCGCCAGGAGGGGGACATCCGGCGAGACCTCCTGATAACTGTCGCCTACCGAGCAGTGCATCGGCAAATACCCCGATGCTCGAACGTTGCCTCGAAAGTTCGAATTCAGTGAATTGGAATGGCGGGAAGCGCCATCTCCTCCCGTTCGTCGCTCGGAGCTTCGAGGATCGAATCCCAGCCGTGGACTTTGCTTGGACCAGCCCAGAGCTCCATCGGGCGGCTGTGGCGTAACCCCTCCGATATCCACACGGCGGTTTCATCGTTCTTGGCGACGAATTCGCGGCGCTCGACGATGCGACCGTCGAAGGGGTTGAGAATGTACAGTTGGTATGAACTCACAGATCCCGCCATCGACCCTGCATTGGCCTTCCATGATTGAAAATGCCCGGCGAGCTCTGATCTGCGCAAGCTGCTGCCTGTGCCTAGGGGCAAGCACCGGTGAAAAGGCCGGTCATCCCTCAGAGTCTGAAAACTAATTCCTGGTGGCGAGGTCTGCCTCGAGTAATTCGCTCAGCCGGAGGCCGCGTTCGGCCGCCGTCTTCGCTTTCCACAAGGCGGCCAGCAGGTCCGAGTCCGGGTCATCGATCAGTTGGATCTGCTCCGAGAGCGTCGAAACCAGCAGTTCGAAGTCCTGACGGACCAGCCCAACGACTTCGCTGGAAGTTCTGTGGTCTCGAAAATCGTCGCCCATCTGGGAACTGCCTGACACCGGGCAAGAATCAGTTCTTGCAGCACCTGACAGGCTAGCGGTTCCACGCATTGCGATACTTACGAAATCGCGACACCCTTTTTGCAATTCGTGACATTCGCCGGGATCTCAGGAATCCCGATCCTGCTCGCGGCCGCGGTTTCTCTTTCGCCAGACAGAAGGAGGCTCGCCATATTCGCACGCGAACCAGCGACCAAAGGCGCCGGTACTCGAGTAACCCAGCATGTCCGCAATCAGCCCGACAGGTTGCATACTGGCCAAGAGAAACCGCTCGGCAAGATCACGGCGGGTGAAGTTCAGAAGCGTCTCGAACGAGCTACCCTCCATCGCGAGCCGTCGCTGGAGCGTCCTTGCATTCATTCCGAGGTTTGCCGCCACCGTCGACAATTTCGTCGCGCCGTTCCCCAGCAGCAGCGAGATAGCGCGGCGCGTTGCGTCGCTGACCGGCGCATATTCGCCTCTTAGAGGCATGAGTTCGAGCAACCGGCGAGCGTGCTCGGCCATCATCGGATCTGCCTGCGGAACGGGCGCACTCAAGGAATCGGTCGTGCATGAAAAGCCGCTAAATTTGCTGTCGAATTCCATGTTGACTGGGAAGTACCGCCTGAACGTAGGGAGGTCGGCCGGCGGTGGATGCCGGAAGTGAACGGTTTCGGGGACCCACGACCCACCCAGCGCCTCGGTGAGAATTCGGAATCCGACGCTCATCGCAAGATCGATGACCTGTGTCGTCTCGAGCCCTGGCGCGATGACCCAGCAAAATACGCTCGAGTCCTTTCCGCGTATGCACTCGAGAGAAACGACGTCGTTCATCAGACGCCGATACTCGTTCAACGTATCGAGTACCTCGTCGATCGTGCCCAGATGCTGGAGCAAGAGGCTGATCGGTCCCAAGCTGGCAAAGGATCGCGTCTCCGCCATCAAGAGCGCGAATGAGTCGCAATGCGACTGAGCGGCTGCCGCCTCTATCAGTTCGATAATCGGACGCGCTGCGTGGCGGTTTTCCCCATCGTCCAGGAACCGCGCACTGATGTTCGCCTGCCGAAGCAGTTCGAATGGGTCGAGGCCGACGAAATAGGAAACTTCAATGAATCCGGTCAGGGCAGCTGCTCGAACTTCGTGCACCGGCGGACCCCGACAGCTTGGACACAGAGCGTCGAAGGCCCACCTTGGGGAGAGGGCGGGAGCGGGTGGGCCTTCGTACGAGGGATGGTCGTGGGCGGGGGCGGGGTCAAGCTGCTGAAAACTCTTAAGGAATAGCAGTCATCCGACCATCCCGAACTATCCGGAGTATGCCACTCTAAGTTGCCGAGGTTAGACGGGAATTATCGCCGCCTTAGTCGGTAGCTCTTCCGATTTGGCAGCCCAGGAAATGCTTCGATTATGCCGTGGATTTCCAAAGTCGGACCACACCATTGCGCATGGAGCATATGTCTCGATGAATGATGAGCGCAAAATGATTTACCTCCGCAGGCGTGCGTCGCAAGAGCGCACGGCCGCACTGCACGAGCCAAATTCGGTGGATCGCAAAGAGCACACGTCCAACGCGGAAATGTACGAACAGCGCGTTCGGAATATCGCGATGGGTCTCCATGACTGGTCCACCCACGCCGTTACCCAAGTCGATCAAAATCGATTTCCCGAATGGTAGCCAGGCGCCGGACCCGTCTCCGGGACTTATCCGGATAGCTCGCGGGATATTGGAGACGTACGCGACTAACCCATGGCCAGACTGACCTTACTTTCGGCATGTCTGTTGGTCGAAGCGGTTTGGTCCCAGCCTGCCGATGCGCAGATGTCAGCGCCGCCGATCCGGTCGGCGTTGCCCAGCTTGTCAAGCATGAGCCTTAACAATGCGGCGGGTGTGCTCAAATATTGCGAGCGCAACCGGCTCGTGAGCGTTGCCGGTACTGATACAGTTCTGGAGAGCCTTGCAGCCAAGCCAAATGCGATGTCGACGGACTATGTCGCCGGGCAAGGCGGACAGATCATCGGGGATCACGGCAAGACCCTGTCGTTGCCGAAGGCGCCCGGATATATGCAATCGCAGGCATGTGACCAGGTCCTGCGGCGTGCAAAGCAGTTCGGGGTACGGCGGTGAGCCCGTCGACGACCGATCTTTCGCCGCCAAAGGCCAGCTGGCGCTCTCCCCCTCTCGACCGCCAGCTGGCCCCAGGCAACGTCCTTTTATGGTTGACCTTACAGGATGGACCAACGGCTAGTTTCGCTATTTAAGCCTGTTTGGCATCAAGTCGCGAAAAACTGGCACGTACTGATCAATCGTACTGCGGCGGCCGGTCCCTACGGTGCGAGCTGAAACTGGGGAAGCTACTGATTGCGCACACGCTCAAGATAGCGCGTGGCTCGACAGTCCGGGAGGACAGACGAGGAGGAGCAGTCCCATGCGTTCGTTGCTTGGTTTCGCCGCAGCTTTGATTGCCTTGACAGCATCGCCATCGGCGCAAGCGCGCGTTTACGCCCCGCGACCGCCTGGAGGAGCTCATCGCACTCCAAATGTCCCGCCGATGCCACAGGTGCACCACGAATTTCACAGCGATAGCCAAATGAAAGACCCGAACACGGGCCGACCGGTTGGGCACAGGAGCGGATTTGCAGCTGGTTACGGTTATAGCGCATACGACGGCTACAGCGAGTTCGACGGGAACCGGAGCTTCGATCCGGATCGGTGGAACGACTGGTGGCACGAGCGACCAGACCGCGCGTTTCCACGATGGCTAAGCCGCAATCAGGACTGTTCGCGGCTATGGTATCGGGCAGACGTACTTAGCTGCTAGCGCGCGCCTTCCGGCCGGCATTCGATCGGTCCGTTAGTGGCTTAGTTCGAGTTGCGATTCACTGCAGGCCAGTGCCGCGGTTTGCCGCGCGATGACTCGCTCCTCGTCCGTCGGGATGACCCAAATCGGTAAGCTGGACGAGCCTGCGTCGATCCGCGCTTCGCCACGCTCATTCGCCGCTGGATTGAGCACGGCGCCTAGCCACCGACAATCTGCGATTACCGCAGCCCGCGTCTTCGCGTCGCCAATTCCGATGCCGCCTGTGAACACCAGGCCGTCCAATCCCCCGAGCGCGGCGGCAAGCGATCCAATCTCCCGCACGATCCGGTAGACGAACAGCTCGATGGCCTCCTTGGCTCTGGGGTCTTCCGACTGCCGCAATATTCGCATGTCCGAACTTGTCCCGGACACACCGAGCAGACCCGACCGCTTGTAGATGAGGTCTTCGAGGTCCTTAGCGTTCATCCGCTTTTCGTTCATGAGATGGATGAGGACGCCCGGGTCCAGGGATCCGCAGCGCGTGCCCATCATCAAACCGTCCACCGCCGTAAAGCCCATGGTCGTGGCTATGCTTCGCCCGCCGTGGATGCCGCAGAGGCTGGCTCCGTTGCCAAGATGCGCGATGATGATGCGCTTGTCGGCCTCGTCTGCAGCTACTTCCCGAAGCCTGCCGCTCACATATTCGTAGGATAATCCGTGAAACCCATAGCGCCGGATCCCGCTTTCGGTGAGCTCGCGCGGTAGGGCGAACGTCTGGCTCACGGACGGTTGTGTTTGATGGAAAGCGGTGTCGAAGCAGGCCACCTGCGGCACGTGTGGGGCGGTGGTCCGGATCGTCTCGATCGGCGCGAGATTGTGAGGCTGGTGGAGTGGGGCCAGCCTGCGCAGATCGTTCAACGAAGCGATGATGTCCTTGTCGACGAGCGTTGGCCCCCGAAAACGCGTTCCTCCGTGAACGACCCGATGCCCGACCGCGGAGACCGGCTCGCCGCCAAGCAGTCCAATCGCAGTCTGCAGGATGACCATCGTCGCCGCACGGTGATCGAGGTCTTTCGCGTGCCAGTCCTGCTCAGTGATCTTCTCGCCATCGGCATTCTCGACCATCAGCCGCGGGGCGGACCCGATCGCTTCGACCTGGCCGCGAAAAAGCAGCCGTTCGGTCCCTCCCTCTTCGAAAAGGGCGAACTTGATGCTCGACGAGCCTGCGTTCAGGACGGCAATTCGGTCAGCCACTGGCACGCCTCACTGAATGGCTGCCGGCGCTTGTCGGCGAGCGGCGACAAGCAGCAGTGCGAGGGCGCAGGACGCGAGCCGTGCGACTTCATTGTCCGCCCGGCTGGTCAGTATCACCGGGACCCTTGCACCAAGCACAATCCCGGCGGCGTCGGCGTCGGCCAGGAACGAGAGGCTCTTCGCGAGCATGTTGCCGGCCTCAAGATCGGGTACGACCAGAATATTCGCGCGACCTGCAACTGGCGATACGATTTTCTTGATCTCTGCGGCTCGCGGACTGATCGCATTGTCCAATGCCAGCGGCCCGTCGAGGACTGCGCCGGTGATCTGGCCCCGGTCCGCCATCTTGCACAGTGCCGCCGCCTCGATCGTCGACGGTACATCCGGGTTGACGGTTTCCATTGCACTCAGAATGGCGACGCGCACTTCATTTGTGCCGAGCGCCCGAACAAGGCCAATTGCGTTTTGGACGATGTCCGCTTTCGTCTTCAGATCCGGCGCAATGTTAATGGCTGCGTCCGTGATGACGAGCGGTTGGTCGTGACCCGGCACGTCCATGACGAAGCAGTGGCTGATGCGACGGGAAGTCCGGAGGCCGGTTTCGCGCCTCACCACGGCAGACATCAGTTCGTCCGTATGGAGGCTGCCCTTCATCAGGGCGTCGGCCTTGCCCGCGCGGACGAGTTCCACCGCCTTCGCTGCCGCTGATTCGCTGTAGGGAGCATCGACGGTCTCAAATGCCGAGATGTCGAGGCCATGTTGCGCCGCGACTTCCTGAATCCGATCTCTGGGGCCAACGAGAATCGGAACGATCAGTCTGAGCTTCGCCGCTTCGATGACGCTTTCAAGCGACACCCGGTCGCACGGATGCGCCACCGCGACCCTGACCGGCTCGTATGACCGGGCCTTCGCCAGCAGCGCCTGGAACCTGTCGTGGGATTTGGGGTGGACCGGCGCTTCCGCTTCCGCTTCCAGCACTGGCATCGCGGTACCCTTCTGACTGGATCATCCGTGAATTCGAGCCATCGGATGTTGCGATGATATGTCGCGGAATGTCTCGGCCTATCGGGATATGACCCGACCGCCTGGCTGCCAGCGCCCCGGCGGACGATCTCGACTGCTGAAACGACTGATGCTCTCTTGGGGGTAAGCCCGGATTCCGGCCGGCTTGCGGACTTCTATCTTCACCATCGTCGCAGGAGAGACAGGGAGGCGCAACGCTGCCCTGGGCTCGCAGCCACATTGATGGGTCGATCTGGAGGCCGGGAATGGACAGCATGCACGCCAAGGACTTCAGCTTCCCTGAGCTCGATTACTCCGATCCGCCGACCGGATCTGACCGCCGATCTTTCATGGTGCGCAGTGCGATGGCCGCCGCGGTGGTCGCAGTCGGCGGGCGCGCCAATGAGCTGTGGGCTCAAGCGCCGGCCGCTGACCCCCTGACGAAACTCGATCCCAAGCTCCAGGTGGTCAAGGACGAGAAGGGGCCAGTGATGACCCTGGCCGACGAGTTCTACAAAGTCGGCCCGGGGCCATCCTCGTCGCATACGATTGGCCCGATGCGGATCACCTACGACTTCTACCAGCGGGCTATCAAACTCCCGCAGTCGGAGCTCGACCAAGCCACAGCGCTAAGGGTGAACCTCTACGGCAGTCTCAGTGCGACCGGCAAAGGTCACGGCACAGAGCGCGCTGCACTCGCCGGCTTGATTGGTCATGAACCGGCGACGATCGACCCGGTTGCAGTTCTCGACAAGATGGCTGCCGAGCCGGACAAGGTTTATCCGGTGAAACTCGGAACGAAGACGATCAACGCGTCGCTCAAGGACGTCATCTATGATGCGGTCAAGGGCGATTTCCCGCACGCCAACACCATGAAAGTAAGCCTCCTCGCAGGAGACAAGGTGCTGCTGGAGCAGGAATATTATTCTGTCGGCGGCGGCTTCATCGAATGGAAGGGCTACCAGCCGCCCAAGAAGAATCCGCCCAAATATCCATATGCGACGATGGCCGACATCCTGAACTACACGAAGCGGGACAATATCTCGATCGCCCAGCTGGCCATGGCCAACGAAACGTCGATTTCCGGCAAGAGCGAAGCCGAGGTCAACGCGTTCCTCGACAAGATCATCGGCGCAATGCGAGCAACCGTTAAGACGGGGCTCGCCGCGCCGACGTCCACGTTGCCTGGGCCCATCAAGCTCAAGACCAAGGCAGGCGACGTCTACAAGAGCGCCGTGAATGAGGTGATTCCCGCCCGCAAAGCCATCGGCATGGTCTCTGCGGCCGCTCTTGCCGGCTCCGAGGAGAATGCGCGCGGTCACCTCGTGATAACCGCGCCTACCGGCGGATCGGCAGGGGTTATGCCTGCAGTCCTCTATTCTCTGGACGCAGCCGGCGCGAAGGTATCCGACCAGAAGTTGCGTGAAGGCCTGCTTGCGGCCGCCGTGATCGGATATCTCTGCAAGCACCACGCAACGCTTGCGGCCGCAGAGGGCGGTTGCCAGGCCGAGATTGGCGTCGCATCGGCGATGGGTGCGGCGATGATCGCGCAGGCGCTCGACGCTCCCCCGCAAGTTGTCGCCAACGCCGCGGAAGGGGCGCTGGAACATCACCTCGGGATGACATGCGACCCGGTTGCGGGCTTCGTGCAGATCCCGTGCATCGAGCGCTGCGCTTTTGGCGCGGTGAAGTCCTGGACCGGCTATCTGATCGCCAAGAATGAGGTGCCGGCAAATCGCCGCGTCGATTTTGATTCTACCGTGCAGGCGCTGGCGATCACCGCGAAGGAAATGAACTCCAAGTACAAGGAAACGTCC
>Ga0207648_10004249_pt1 | contig 14794 bp, 12 predicted proteins | sample KBSMisM32_FD_184310 | JGI IMG/M metagenome (GOLD analysis project Ga0207648, IMG submission 184310) | Miscanthus rhizosphere microbial communities from Kellogg Biological Station, Michigan, USA - KBS Miscanthus M3-2 (SPAdes) (version 2) | ecosystem: Host-associated > Plants > Roots >...
CGGCATCGAAGATCTGATCAAGATCGTGCCGGCGCCGGACTTTCCGACGCGCGGCATTATCTATGGCACGTCCGGCGTGAAGGACGCGTTGCGCACCGGCCGCGGCCGGGTCGTGATCCGCGCGCGCGCTCACATCGAGGACATGGAGAAGGGCAATCGCCAGGCCATCGTCATCGACGAACTGCCGTATCAGGTGAACAAAGCCAACCTGCTGATCAAGGTCGGCGAGCTGGTGCGTGACAAGCGGCTCGATGGCATCGCCGAAATCCGCGACGAATCCGACAAGTCCGGCATGCGCGCAGTCATCGAATTGAAACGCGGCGAGGTGGCGGAAGTCGTGCTCAACAACCTCTATACGCTGACGCAGATGCAGGACAGCTTCGGCGTCAACATGGTCGCGTTGGTCGACGGCCAGCCGCGCGTGCTTAACCTGCGCCAGATGCTCGACGCGTTCCTGCGCCATCGCCGCGAAGTCGTCACACGCCGGACCATATTCGAGCTCAAGAAAGCGCGCGAGCGCGGCCACATTCTCGAAGGTCTCGCCGTCGCGCTGTCGAACGTCGACGACGTGATTGCGTTGATCAAGGCGGCGAAGACGCCGGCCGAGGCGAAAGAGCAGTTGATGGGCCGGCTCTGGCGCTCGACCCTGGTCGAGGAAATGCTGGCGCGCGTCGATCCGATGTCATCGAGGCCCGCCGGTCTCGCGCCGGAATTCGGATTCCAGAAGGGCGGCTACCGGCTTTCGGAAGCGCAGACCCAGCGCATCCTCGAAATGCAATTGCAGCGCCTGACCGGGCTCGAGCAGGACAAGATCGTCGCCGAATACAAAGAGGTAATGGAAAAGATCGTCGACCTGCTCGACATCCTCGCGAAGCCTGCGCGTATCACCCGCATCATCAGCGACGAGCTCGACGAAATGAAAAAGCAGTACGGCGACGAGCGCCGCAGCGAAATCGTCGAGAACACGCAGGACCTCTCGATGGAGGACCTGATCGTGTCCGAGGAAGTCGTGGTGACGCTGTCGCACGGCGGCTATATGAAGTCGCAGCCAGTCGCTGATTACCGCGCGCAGAAGCGCGGCGGCCGCGGCAAGCAGGCGACGACCACCAAGGAAGACGATTTCGTCGAGAAGCTTTTCATCGCGAACACGCACGATTACATCCTGTGCTTCTCGAATCGCGGCCGCATTTACTGGCTGAAAGTCTACAGCGTGCCGCAAGGCGGCCGCAACAGCCGCGGCAAGCCGATCATCAACCTGGTGCCGCTGCTCGAGCACGAGAAGATCACCGCGGTGCTGCCGGTCAAGGAGTTCGCCGACGACCAGTATGTGTTCATGGCGACCGCCAACGGCACGGTCAAGAAAACCGCGCTGTCGTCGTTCTCGCGGCCCCGCCCGTCGGGCATCATCGCCGTTAATCTTGACGACGGTGATTTCCTGATCGGCGTCGCGCTGACGGACGACAAGCAGGACGTCATGCTCTTTTCGGATGCGGGCAAGGCGGTGCGCTTCGCCGAAAGCGAAGTGCGCGGGATGGGCCGCAACGCCGGCGGTGTGCGCGGCATGCGGCTGGCGCCGGGCAGTCACGTCATTTCGCTGCTGACTGCCGACAATGAAAATGTTTCGGTGCTCACGGCGACGGAAAACGGTTACGGCAAGCGCACCCCGATCGGCGATTACACCAGGCACGGCCGCGGCACGCAGGGCATGATCGCTATTCAGGCGTCGGACCGCAACGGCAAGCTGGTCGCCGCGCAGATCGTCGGTGACGACGACGAAATCATGCTGATCACCACCGGCGGCGTGCTGATCCGCACGCGCATTTCCGAAATCCGCGACATGGGCCGCGCCACGCAAGGCGTGCGGCTGATCAATCTCGGCGACGGCGAGAAACTTGCGGGTCTGGAAAAAATCCTCGAGCGGGACGACGAGGAAAACGGCGGCGGCGAAATACGCGAAGAAGTTCCGGGGAACCCTGAGCCGCAACCGTAATCTACTTAGAACGTCCCCGTTTTCAATCCGAAGAGGGTTTTACTGCGATGTCGCGTATCTATAATTTTGCGGCCGGTCCGGCGGTGTTGCCGGAACCGGTGCTCGAACAGGCCAGCCGCGAGATGCTCGACTGGCACGGCAGCGGTATGTCGGTGATGGAAATGAGTCACCGCGGCAAGGAATTTGTCGGTATAGCCGCTGCGGCGGAAGCCGACCTGCGCGAACTGCTCGCGGTTCCTGCCAATTACAAAGTGCTGTTCCTGCAGGGCGGGGCGACGCTGCAATTCGCGGCCATCCCGATGAACCTCTTGCGCGGCAAGAAAAGCGCCGATTACGTGAACACCGGCGAATGGTCGAAAAAAGCGATCAAGGAAGCCAAGCGCTATTGCAGCGTCAATGTCGCCGCGAGTTCCGAAGACCGCAACTTTACCTACGCGCCGCAACAGGCTGCCTGGAAACTCGACCCGGATGCCGCGTACGTGCACGTCTGCACCAACGAAACCATCGGCGGCGTCGAATTCAACTGGGTGCCCGACACCGGCAGCGTGCCCCTGGTCGCCGACATGTCGTCGCACATCCTGTCGCGCCCCGTCGACGTCGCGAAATACGCGCTGATCTACGCGGGTGCGCAGAAAAACATCGGTCCCGCGGGCCTCACGATCGTGATCGTGCGCGAGGATCTCATCGGCCAAACGCTGCCGATCACGCCGACGGTGCTTGATTACAAGGCGCAGGCCGAGGCCGATTCGATGCTCAATACGCCGGCGACCTATGGGATCTACATCGCCGGGCTCGTGTTCCAGTGGCTGAAAAAAATCGGCGGGTTGAAAAAAATCGCCGAGATGAATCGCGCGAAAGCGGGCCTGCTCTACGATTTTCTGGACCAGACCGAATTTTATTATTCGCCGGTGGACAAGGCAGACCGCTCGCTGATGAACGTGCCGTTCCGGCTGCGCAACGAGCAGCTCAACGACGATTTTCTGAAGCAGGCCAAAGCGCGGGGCATGGTCGAACTGAAAGGTCATCGCGCGGTTGGCGGCATGCGCGCGTCGATATACAACGCGATGCCGATCGAAGGCGTTAAAGCGCTCGTCGAATTCATGCGCGAATTCCAGGCCAAGCATGGCTGAGCGCTTCAAGGTACTGACACTCAACAATATCGCTGAAGTCGGGCTTTCGCGTCTGCCGGCGGAGCGTTACGAGGCGGGTTCCAAAATCGCCGACCCTGACGCGATACTCGTGCGCTCGCAGGATATGCACGCAATGCCGATTTCGCCGCGCGTGCGCGCGATCGCGCGCGCCGGCGCCGGCACGAACAATATCCCGGTCAAGGCGATGAGCGCCAAGGGCGTGCCGGTATTCAACGCGCCGGGCGCCAACGCCAATGCGGTCAAGGAACTGGTGATAGCAGGCATGCTCATCGCGGCGCGTAATCTCTTGCCGGCGACACGCTTTGTCGACAGTCTTTCCGGCGACGACGAAACGCTCAACAAGGCGGTCGAAGAGGGCAAGAAAAATTTTGCCGGCATCGAATTGCCCCGGCATACGCTCGGCGTAATCGGGCTCGGCAAGATCGGCAGCCTCGTTGCGGACGCAGCGATCAAGCTCGGCATGAACGTGCTCGGCTACGATCCGCACATCACGGTCGATGCGGCGTGGAGCCTGCCGGCGCAAGTCAGAAAGGCGAATTCTGTCGAGGAAGTGCTGAAGGCGGCGGATTTCGCCACGCTGCACGTGCCGTACGTCGAAGCGACCAAAAACCTCATCAACGCCGAGCGCCTCGCGCTCATGCACGATGGCGCCATCCTGCTTAATTTCTCGCGCGATGGCATAGTCGACAACGCGGCGGTGCTCGCGGCGCTGCAGGCAAAGAAACTGCGCGCTTACGTGTGCGACTTCCCGGCGCAGATACTCGTCAACCAGCCCGGCGTGATCGCGTTGCCGCATCTGGGCGCGTCCACGCGCGAGGCCGAAGACAATTGCGCGATCATGGTCGTCGACCAGCTGCGCGATTATCTCGAGCACGGCAACATCCAGAACGCCGTCAATTTTCCCGACGTCGTGATGGCGCGCGAGTCGCAGTTTCGCGTCGGCATCGCCAACTCCAACGTGCCCAACATGCTCGGCCAGATTTCGACCGCGATGGCGGATGCCGGACTCAACATCCACAACATGCTGAACAAGTCCAAAGGCGAGATGGCGTACACGCTCGTCGACGTGGACAGCGCGGTGCCGGCGCCGGTTGTCGCGAAAATCGCGTCGACCAAAGGCGTGCTCGCCGTGCGCTATCTGCCGCTGGAAAAGTTCTGAGCAACGACGATCGCGCACGCGCGGAATTACCCGCCCGGACGTTATTGATTTAATATTCGTGTCCATCTGCAGTTACCCGCGGATCCAGGGGATTTTTCCGTGACGGACACGCTGAAGAACATACGCGCGCGCATCGACGCGCTCGACGACCGTATCGTCGATCTGCTCGGCGAGCGCGCAGCACTCGCGCAGGACATCGGCCATGCGAAAAGCGGCGCCAAGTACCGGCCCGAGCGCGAAGCCGAGGTGCTGCGGCGCGTGAAGGCGCGCAATCGCGGCCCGTTGCCGGCGCCGGCGCTTACGCGCCTGTATACCGAAATCATGTCGGCGTGCCGCGCGCTCGAGGACGGCATTACGGTCGCTTACCTGGGCCCGCAGGGCACGTTCAGCGAAGAGGCGGCCATCCGGCAGTTCGGCAGCCAGTCGCGGTTGCAGGCGTGCGCTTCGATCGACGACGTGTTTCGCCAGGTCGAAACCGGTGCGGTCCAATACGGCGTAGTGCCAATTGAAAACTCGACCGAGGGCACGATCACGCGCACGCACGATCTGCTGCTCGCGACGCCGCTCAAAATTTGCGGCGAAGTCTTGCTCGCTGTTCATCAATGCCTGATGAGCATGAGCGGCAGGGCAACGGGCGTCAAGAAGGTCCTCTCGCACAGCCAGAGCCTCGCGCAATGCCACGAGTGGCTCAATCAACACTATGCGACGGCCAAGCGCGTGCCGGTCGTCAGCAATGCCGAGGCTGCGCGCATGGCCGCCAAGGATGCGTCGGCCGCCGCGATTGCAAGCAAGACGGCCGCCGCCGTCTACGGCCTGAAAATCATCGCGAGCAACATCGAAGACGAGCCGCAAAACACGACGCGCTTTTTGGTTATCGCCGCGCACGATGCAGGGCCGTCAGGCCAGGACAAGACGTCGCTCGTCCTCTCGACGCGCAATGTGCCGGGGGCGATTCATTCACTGCTGTCGCCGCTGGCCGCGCACGGTGTCAGCATGACCCGCCTGGAGTCGCGGCCGGCGCGCACCGGGCGCTGGGAATACGTGTTCTACGTCGACCTCGAAGGCCACCAGCAGGACGCCAACGTAGCGCAGGCGCTGCGCGAGCTGGCAGAAAAAGCGGCCTTCCTGAAAAACCTCGGTTCGTATCCTGCCGGCACCGTTTAAGCGGCGGCGACTGCGAGCGTCCGGCCACCATCGACGTAAAGCCGCGTTGTGCCAACCACCCATTCCAAAGTCCAGATGAAAAACGCCTCCACCCGCGCGTCGGATCTGTGCGATCTCGCGCCCGCCTATATACGCTCGATCGCGCCTTATCAGCCGGGCAAGCCGATCGCCGAGCTCGCGCGCGAGCTGGGCATACATCCGGACAAAATAATCAAGCTCGCGTCCAATGAGAACCCGCTGGGCGTGAGCCCGCTGGCCATGCGCGCCATAGAGGCCGCGATCGCCGATCTCGCGCGCTATCCCGACGGCAACGGCTTCGAGTTGAAGCAGGCGCTGTGTAAACGCTACGGTGTCGAGATGGCGCAGATCGTGCTCGGCAACGGGTCCAACGACGTGCTCAATGCGGCCGCGCGCGCGTTTCTGACGCCATCGAGTGAGGCCGTGTATTCGCAGCATGCGTTTGCGATCTATGCGCTGGAGATCCAGTACACGGGTGCTGCAGGCGTCGAGGCGCCGGCCCGCGAATTTGCCCACGATCTGACTGCGATGCTCGCCGCCGTCACTGCGCGCACGCGCATGATCTTTATCGCGAACCCGAATAATCCCACCGGTACGCTGGCCGTCGCGGCGGATCTGCATGCTTTCCTGCGCAAAGTGCCGCCGCAGATTATTGTGGTGCTCGATGAGGCCTACAATGAATACATTCCGGACGCGCTCAAGTCCGATTCGCTGGCGTGGCTCGCGGAGTTTCCGAACCTGATTGTGACGCGGACGTTTTCCAAAGCTTATGGCTTGGCGGGATTGCGCGTCGGCTATGCGTTCGCGCATCCCGACGTTGCCGACCTGATGAACCGCGTGCGCCAGCCGTTTAACGTGAACAGCATTTCTCTCGCGGCGGCGGCGGCCGGTCTCGACGATCGCGAATTCGTGCGCCGCAGTTTCGAGTTGAACCAGGCAGGCATGCGCCAGCTCACCGCGGGTTTGACCCGGCTCGGCATCGACTATATTCCATCGGCCGGCAATTTCGTGAGCATCAACGTCAAAGACGGCGCGGCTGTATTTCGGCGCCTGCTCAAGCGTGGCGTGATCGTGCGCCCGATCGGCGCGTACGGCATGCCCGCGTATTTGCGCGTGAGCATAGGCCTCGAATCCGAAAACCAGCGCTTTCTCGACGCGCTCGCACAGTCGCTGGCTGAATGAAGAAGATAAAAACCGTTGCGCGCAAGCCGCGCGGACGCCCACCGCTGATCGGGAAGCTCGTCGTGTTCGGCGTCGGCCTCATCGGCGGCTCGTTTGCGCTCGCCCTTAAGAAGCGCCGCGCGGTGGCGCACGTTGTCGGGGTCGGCCGCAGCCGCGCCAATCTGCTTGCCGCGCGGCGTTTGGGCATCATCGATGAAATCGCCGCCGACGCGGGAACTGCGGTCAAAGACGCGGATCTCGTCTTGCTCGCCGTGCCGCTCGGACAGACGCGCGCGGTGCTTGCGCAGATCGCGCCGCATCTTGCCGCGCACACCGTGGTCAGCGATGCCGGCAGCACCAAGCGCGACGTCATCGCAGCCGCGCGGCGCCAGCTCGGCGCGACGTTTGCGCGGTTCGTGCCCGCGCACCCGATTGCCGGCACCGAAAAAAGCGGCGCTGAGGCGGCCTTCGCGGAACTGTTCGAAAATCGTAATCTGATCGTGACACCGGAACCGGAAACCTCGGCGCGCGCGCTGAAACTCGTGACGGCCGCATGGAAGCTCGCGGGCATGCGCATTCTTTCGATGGACGCGGCCAAACACGACCGGATGTTCGCGCTCGTGAGTCATTTGCCGCATCTGCTGTCGTTCACTGCCGTCGGCAACATCGCGGACTACCCGGATGCCGCCCGATTATTCCAGCACATCGGCGGCGGATTTCGCGATCTCACGCGTATCGCCGGCAGCTCGCCGGAGATGTGGCGCGATATCTGTATCGCCAACCGCGATCCCATCCTGGCTGCACTCGACGGTTATCTGTCCGATCTCGAAGCCGTGCGCGGCATGGTCGAAGCGAGCGATGGGCCGGGGCTCGCCGTGAAATTTTCCACCGCGCGCAACGCGCGCGCGAAGTGGATCAAGCCGCAGTGAGCCGCGTGCTTATTCTTTTGCCGGACTAATAAACGACGCGCATGGAATATCTCGATCTTGCCCCCGTGCGGCGCGCCAGCGGCACCGTCAAACTGCCGGGGTCTAAAAGCATCTCCAACCGCATCCTGCTCCTCGCGGCAATCGCGGAGGGCGAAACGCGCATACACGATGTGCTCGATTCGGACGACACGCGCTACATGCTCAATGCGCTGCGCAAGCTCGGCGTCGAGTGGACACAGGACGACTCGCAGGCATTGCGCGTGACCGGCGCGCAGGGCGTCTTCCCGAACAAGCATGCCGAGTTGTTCCTCGGCAATGCCGGTACTGCCGTGCGTCCGCTGACCGCGGTGCTCGCGCTGTGCGGCGGCGAATATAAGGTCGACGGGGTTGCGCGCATGCGCGAGCGCCCGATCGGCGACCTGGTCGATGCGCTCAAGTCGTTCGGCGCCGCCATAACTTATCTGGGTGCCGCCGGCTTCCCGCCGCTCGCCATACATCCGGGCAAGATCCGCGCTGGAACGGACGTAAAAATCCGCGGCGATGTGTCGAGCCAGTTTCTGACTGCGCTGCTGATGAGTCTGCCGCTGTTGCGCGCGCGCACGCGGGTCAAAGTTGAAGGCGAGCTGGTGTCCAAGCCATACGTCGACATCACGCTCAACATGATGCGGCGCTTCGGCGTCGAGGTGGCGCGCGACGAGTGGCGCACATTCACGGTGCCGGGGGCTGTGCGCTACCGCAGTCCCGGCAATATTTACGTCGAAGGTGATGCGTCGACCGCCTCGTACTTTCTCGCGGCGGGCGTGATCAGCGGTTTGACGGGCGGCGGGCCGGTGCGGGTCGAAGGCGTTGGACAAGCGAGCATTCAGGGCGACGTGCGCTTCACCGAAACGCTGCGCGAAATGGGCGCCAGCGTCGAGATCGGCGCGAACTGGATTTCGGCCGCCGCCGGTCCCGCTGCGATGCGCACGCGCAAGCTGCGCGCGGTAAATGCGGACTTCAATCACATTCCCGATGCGGCGATGACGGTCGCGATGCTCGCTTTATTTGCCGATGGCCCGAGCACGCTGCGCAATATCGGCAGCTGGCGCGTGAAGGAAACCGATCGCATTGCGGCGATGGCGACCGAACTCAGAAAAGTGGGCGCGCGGGTCGAAGCAGGTCCCGACAGTCTGAAGATCACGCCGCCCGCGGCGTTGTTGCCGGCCACGATTGACACTTACGACGACCATCGCATGGCCATGTGCTTCTCGCTCGTCGCGCTGGGCGGCGTGACCGTGCGCATCAATGATCCCGGGTGCGTGGCGAAAACTTTTCCGGATTATTTCAGCGTGCTGGCCGGTATTTCGGAGCACTGACGCATGACGCGCAATGCGGTGCCGGTTATCGCGATCGACGGGCCGTCGGCTTCGGGCAAAGGCACCATCGCTCAGCTGGTCGCGCGGCGCCTGGGTTTTCATTATCTCGACAGCGGGGCGCTGTACCGGTTGGTCGGTCTGGCCGCCCGGCGGGCGCAGGTCAATACTTCGGATGAAATGCGGGTTGCCCGGCTCGCCAAGGATCTGGACGTCCGGTTCGATAACGGCGAGATCTATTTAAATCAAGAACTTGTAACCGATTTCCTGCGTTCTGAAGACGCCGGGGCGGCTGCATCCGAAGTCGCCGCGCTGCCTGCGGTCAGGAATGCGTTGCTGTTGCGCCAGCGCGCTTTACGGGCGCCGCCCGGTTTGGTTGCTGATGGACGCGATATGGGGTCGGTCGTATTTCCCGACGCGAGGCTCAAAATCTACCTGACCGCCGATGCCGCCGAGCGCGCAAAACGGCGTTATAAACAGTTGATAGGTAAAGGAATGGATGCTAATATGGCCGCCCTTTTGCAGGATATCAAGGCACGCGACGGCCGCGACAGCGGGCGCGCAGTAGCTCCCCTGCAAAAGAGCAGCGACGCCATTTTGCTCGATACGACGAACCTGTCGATAGACGACGCCGTTAACGAGGTGCTGGCGCGCTACGCAAGTGCAACACAGGTGCCATGACGCTGCCAGGCGCATGGCGTTTACTAATCAACCCCGTTGAAATAACGGGTTAATTTCAGGCCCAATGTGCAAACAATGACAACCGCTTCCTCCTCCGCAGCCCCCGAATCCTTTGCCGCGCTATTCGAGGAAAGCCTCGCGCTGAAAGAGATGCGGATCGGCGAAGTCATCACCGCCGAAGTGATCCGCGTTGACGCCAATCACGTGGTCGTAAATGCAGGATTAAAATCGGAAAGTTACATCCCCTCTGAAGAATTTCGCAGCGATCGCGGCGAAATCGAAGTTAAGGCAGGCGATTTCGTAAAAGTCGCCATCGACGCGCTCGAAGACGGTTTCGGCGAAACGCGCCTGTCGCGCGACAAGGCCAAACGTCTCGCGGCCTGGATGGATCTCGAGCAGGCGCTCGAAAAGGGCACCGTCGTTGAAGGACTGATCAATGGCAAGGTCAAAGGCGGCCTCACCGTGATGGTGAACGGCATCCGCGCGTTTCTGCCCGGCTCGCTCGTCGATATCCGTCCGGTCAAAGACACGTCACCGTACGAAAACAAGGTGATGGAGTTCAAGGTCATCAAGCTCGACCGCAAGCGCAACAACGTGGTCGTATCGCGCCGTGCCGTGCTCGAAGCTTCGCAAGGTGCTGAGCGCCAGGCCTTGCTGTCGAGCCTCACCGAAGGCGCAGTCGTCAAAGGCATCGTCAAAAACATTACCGACTACGGCGCGTTCGTCGATCTCGGCGGCATCGATGGCTTGCTGCACATCACCGACCTCGCATGGCGCCGCGTGAAGCATCCGTCGGAAGTGCTCGCGGTCGGCGACGAAGTCGAAGCGAAAGTACTGAAGTTCGACCAGGAAAAAAACCGCGTCTCGCTCGGCATGAAGCAATTGGGCGAAGACCCGTGGGTCGGTCTCTCGCGCCGCTATCCGCAGGGCACGCGCCTCTTCGGCAAAGTCAGCAACCTCACCGACTACGGCGCGTTCGTGGAAATCGAGCAGGGCATCGAAGGACTGGTGCACGTGTCGGAAATGGACTGGACCAACAAGAACGTGCATCCGTCGCGCGTCGTCGCTTTGGGCGATGAAGTCGAAGTGATGGTGCTCGAGATCGACGAGGACCGCCGGCGCATCTCGCTGGGCATGAAGCAGTGCCTGCCGAATCCGTGGGAAGAGTTCTCCATGAATTTCAAGAAGGGCGATAAGGTCAAGGGCCAGATCAAGTCGATCACCGACTTCGGCGTGTTCATCGGGCTCGCCGGCAACATCGACGGCCTCGTGCACTTGTCCGACCTGTCGTGGAGCCTGCCCGGCGAAGAAGCCGTGCGCAACTACAAGAAGGGCGACGAAACGGAAGCGATGGTGCTGTCGATCGACGTCGAGCGCGAGCGCATTTCGCTCGGCATCAAGCAGCTCGACGGCGACCCGTTCACGGGCTTCGTATCGACCAACGACAAGAACAGCATCGTCAAGGGCACGGTAAAGTCGATCGATGCGAAAGGCGCCGTGATTGCGCTGGAAGGCGATGTCGAAGGTTACCTGCGCGCTTCGGAAGTGGCGCGCGACCGCGTGGAAGACATCCGCACGCATCTCAAGGAAGGCGATGCGGTCACCGCGATGATCATCAACATCGATCGCAAGAACCGCACGATCAATCTGTCGATCAAGGCCAGGGACATGGCCGAAGAGTCGAACGCAATGCAAAAAATGGCGGCCGACAAGCCCGCCAATGCCGGGACCACGAGTCTCGGCGCGTTGCTCAAAGCCAAGATGGACACGGCCAATACCGGTCAATAAGGGGGACGCAGCAATCATGACGAAGTCCGAGTTGATCGCGAAGCTGGCGGCGCGCTACCCGCAGCTGGTGGCGAAAGACGCCGAACTTGCGGTTAAGATGGTGCTCGATGCGATGGGCAAAAGCCTGTCGGAAGGGCAGCGCATCGAGATCCGCGGGTTCGGCAGTTTCGGCCTGAATTACCGTCCGCCGCGGACCGGCCGCAATCCGAAATCAGGCGACAAAGTGCAGGTGCCGGCCAAATACGTGCCGCACTTCAAAGCCGGCAAGGAATTGCGCGAACGCGTCGATTTCAAGAAGTAATCGCGGCGGGATAGAGTCCGTGCGGCATCATCGAAAGATAGTGCCGCTTTTTTTTGCCCGCGCAGGGCGTGAGCACGCTCAACCGGTGCGGCGCCGGAGGATGTGACGATGAAAAAATTGTGGGGGCTGATCAGGACGGTGGCCGGAGTGGCGGTCTTTCTGCTGTTGTTCGGTTTCGCGGTGAAAAACACCGACGTCGTCGCGATGCGGTATTTTCTCGGACTCGAATGGCATGCGCCGCTGGTGCTTATGCTGCTGCTCTTTTTCGCCCTCGGTGCCGCAGTCGGCATCGCCGCCGGCCTCATGATCATGGTGCGGCAACGGCGCGAAATTCTCGGCTTGAAGCGCGAAATCCGCGGCCTGACGCGCGCGCCTGATGCGCCCGTCGTCGTGGAATCGATTTAGCCCGGATGTTTTAAGGATCGGCAGCGCACGCGATGGAAATCGAATACTGGTGGTTGCTCGCATTGCCGCTCTTCTTCGCGCTCGGCTGGCTCGCTGCGCGCATCGACATCAAGCACCTGGTCTCGGAATCGCGCGCGTTGCCGCGGTCGTATTTCAAAGGCCTGAATTTCCTGCTTAACGAGCAGCCGGACAAGGCGATCGAGGCATTCATCGAGGTCGTCAAGGTCGAGCCGCAGACCATCGAGCTGCATTTTGCGCTGGGCTCGCTGTTTCGCCGCCGCGGCGAGGTCGAGCGCGCAATCCGCATGCATCAAAACCTGGTCGAGCGCGCCGACCTGCCGCAGCCGCAGAAATTCGACGCGCTGTTCGAGCTCGCGCAGGATTACCTGAAGGCGGGGCTGCTCGACCGCGCGGAGGAATTATTCGCCAAACTCAAAGGCAGCCCGCACGAAGAGGCCGCGCTCAAATACCTGCTCGAGATTTACGAGCAGGAAAAGGACTGGCAGAAGGCCATCGATACCGCGCAACAGCTCGAGCTGGTGACGGGACAATCGCACCAGAAGGAAATCGCGAATTTTTATTGCGAGATGGCAAGCCGCGAAATCATGGATTCGCGCCCGGAAGACGCGCGGCCTTACCTTGAGCGCGCATTGGCGCACCACCGGATGTGCGTGCGCGCCAACGTGCTGCTCGGCGATCTCGAGCTCGCGCTCGGGCGGCATGAGGCCGCCATCGACGCGTGGAAGCGCATCGAGACCCAGAACCCCGATTACCTCGCACTGGTGGCCGAACGTCTGATCGGCGCGTACAAGCAGCTCGACAAGGCGCAGGAAGGCCTCAATCTCCTGAGCGGGTTCCTCGGCAAATACCCGTCGCTGGACGTGCTCAACGTAGTGTTCACATGCATACTCGACCAGCAGGGCGCCGAGCCCGCATACCAACTGGTGCGCGATGAAATGCGCCGCAGCCCGACGCTGCTGGGCCTCGACAAATTGCTGGAAGCGCAACTGCTCGACGCGCCGGTGCAGCGCCGCCAGGATCTCGAGCTCGTGAAAAACCTCGTGCACCAGCACACGCGCACGCTTGCGATGTTCAAGTGCGACAACTGCGGGTTTCGCGCGCGTCAGTATTATTGGCACTGTCCAGCTTGCGGCGAGTGGGAAACATACTCGCCGCGGCGGGCCGAGGAAAAAGGAATACCGGCATGAGGTACCGAGCAGGGGCCCCATTTATGGGGATGGGAGCAAGCCGAATGCCGGTCGCCCGCCGACAGTATGTCGTTCTACATGTGATGACGATGGCGGAGGCGGGGGCATGAACGACCCACGCGTCATAGTCGCGCTCGATTATGCGCAAGCCGCGCCGGCGCTCGCGTTCGCCGCGCGCCTCGACCCGCAGGCGTGCCGCTTGAAGATCGGCAAGGAATTGTTTACAGCCGCCGGCCCGGCGCTGGTCGAAAAATTGACGCAACGGAATTTCGAGATCTTCCTCGATTTGAAGTTTCACGACATTCCGAATACCGTCGCCGGCGCGTGCAGGGCCGCGGCGCAACTGGGCGTCTGGATGCTCAACGTGCATGCGTTGGGCGGGCGCGCGATGCTGGAGGCGGCACGGGAGGCGGTTGCGGGAGTGAAACGCCCGCCGCGCCTGATCGCCGTGACCGTGCTGACCAGCATGGGCGCGCAGGATCTGCATGAGGTCGGTATTGCGGGCGAGCCGGCGGCTGCAGCGCTACGCCTGGCCAAGCTTGCGCAGGCGAGCGGGCTCGACGGCGTGGTTTGCTCAGCGCAGGAAGCGGCGTTGTTGAAACGCGAATGCGGGACCGATTTCTGCCTTGTCACGCCGGGTATCCGGTTGGCAGGCGGCGCGAACGACGATCAACAGCGCGTGATGACGCCGGCCAAGGCCATCACGGCGGGCGCCGATTACCTGGTGATCGGCCGGCCTGTAACGCAGGCGGCTGATCCGGTGGCGGTGCTGGCGGCGATCAACCGCGAACTCGACGGCTTGCGCAAGGCGTGAAGATCACAATCCTATTCGAATATTCCGGTATCGGCCGGCCGTGAATTGAAATGATGAGTGCGGAATAATGAATGATGAGTAAGAACAAGAGCAGGACATCAAAGCGTGAAGCGAGCGGGGCGGGCGGTTCATCATTCATCCCTTCCAGCGCTGCACTTCGGCGCGCCCGCATACTGGTCGTCGGTGACGTGATGCTCGACCGCTACTGGTTCGGCGATGTCAGCCGCATTTCTCCCGAGGCGCCGGTGCCGGTCGTGAAGTTCAAGCGCAACGAGGAGCGCCCGGGCGGCGCGGCCAACGTCGCGCGCAACGCCGCAGCGCTCGGCGCCCGCGTCACGCTGTTGTCGGTCGTCGGTGACGACGAGCCGGGGCGTCGCCTGAGCGAACTGTTGCGCGACGAAAAAATAACCGCGCGCCTGCATCGCGATCGCACAATAGACACCACAGTCAAGCTGCGCGTGATCGGGCCGCGCCAGCATCAGCTGCTGCGCATCGATTTTGAAACCGAGCCCAGCCACGAAATACTGCGCTCCAAGCTCGCCGACTACACGAAGCTCGTCGCGGGATGCGATGCGGTGATATTGTCCGACTACGGCAAAGGCGGTCTGACGCACATCGCGCGCATGATCAGCCTCGCGAAGCGGCACGGCAAGCCGGTGCTGATCGATCCCAA
>Ga0207648_10004250_pt1 | contig 14788 bp, 17 predicted proteins | sample KBSMisM32_FD_184310 | JGI IMG/M metagenome (GOLD analysis project Ga0207648, IMG submission 184310) | Miscanthus rhizosphere microbial communities from Kellogg Biological Station, Michigan, USA - KBS Miscanthus M3-2 (SPAdes) (version 2) | ecosystem: Host-associated > Plants > Roots >...
AGGCCGATGGAACTAACTATATGTTCCACAGTGATACCTGTATGAAAATTTTTCAAAAACTAAGTAGTGTATATGGTAGTAATTTAACATGAATGATAGTAAAACTATGTCAAAAATATTCACAGCCGACCAGCCCCAAAACACGAAGGATTCATCAACTAAGGTGTTAGCGTTATCAGTTCCACCGAATCCTAACACAAGTATTTGCTTTTCATATTTTTAGTAAAATCCTAGTCTATTTTGAGCCGTTTTTTAGGGTCAAAAATGGTTCACAAACCTCCGAGTTGTTACTGATTTTAGAATACCATTAACATGAACAATTAGCGTCATGGCAATGAAAACCTCGGGGTTAACTCCTTATTTTTATTTTTTGGATTACTTCCTTTGCTTTGCTACCATTTCTTTACATATTTTTGAACACTCTCGACATACATTCGCACATTGTTTACAATGGTCCATATCATGTTCATCACATTCCTCAGCACAATCTTCGCATACTTTGGCACAGTAGTCACAGAATTCTTTTGCACGGTTGCTGTCACGAGACATATGTTTAGATGCAAATCTGCATACGTCAGCACAATAGAAACAGAGCTCTACACATTCCACAAGCGTATAATTAGCGTCTCGTAAACATAGGGTGCCACAGTATTCACATGAATTGGAACAATGATTACACGCTTCAATACATTCTGCATATTTAGGATTATGAAATGAACTTGTATTTGTAATAGAACTCATGTCTACTATTAAACCAATATTTTATTTAAGAGTTGAAAACCGCAAACTCGTCAGAAAATCTATTAGATTAGTTTTTCTAAGTTCGCATATATGCAGATAAAGGCGGGACACCGAACGATCATGCAAGCGATGTTGCAAAATCACCAGGAGCAACGGATAACAAGGAAGAATTCCACGCATGCAAAGATTCAGGACGTACCGCATCAGATTGTGCACACGATCCTCTTCAAAATGGAAAGTTCATACATAATTGGGCGCACAGTATAAATAAAAAATAATTTAGTATATACTATTGAGATATCGGAACTAAGAATTCTCGATTGGATTTTATGTCAAGTTTGGAGTAACGAATAATTTTCTATTCCTTGATAAAAAATCGGTTTTAAAACCCAGTGTTGATTTTTATCTTGCTATTATATTGTGTATGTGAAATGTGTGGTCTGTTAGTCTATGTTCACATTCTGTTCCTTCGGGAGGATTTAACTCTTCAGCAGAGACACAAGCAAAAAAGTAATCTCCAACCCTAATGGGACCAATTTCAGGAGTCTTGTCATAATGGAATGGAACTATTATGGTATTGTCCTTTGAATTTTTGAGCATCTTTTGCGCATCTACAGTCTTGGACTGAAGTTCACCTTTAATCATGGCAACTACTTTAAGGTCTTTTACATCTTTTCTATCTGAAAGTGGTATATGGACGTCAATAGTCGGATTTTTTATTTCAGCACCAGTTACGGGTTTGAACGGTCCACTTGAAAGGGTAATGACTGGTCCTGAACCTATGTCTATTGTATTTTTTCCATTCGGTTGCTCAATATTACCTTCCACACAGGAGTATGATTTCATTTCATTTGTAACAGATAGGGCATAAGCACATACTGCATACTCATCCCTGTCGCCAACACTCACGATATTATTTTTTTGATTAAATCGAAATGAAACAGTGGTGCTTTTTGATTTTAGGTCATTACCTGTCACATTCTTAACTTGTGTATCCCCGTTAGCGGTGGCTACAACCTTTAGTTTATCAGCATCATCTAATTTCTGTGTATTTATTTTAGCATTAATTGTAAAATCTTTCTGTGAATTGGCTGCGTTGACGTTGGGAACCATTAATGCCAAAACTAAACTTAGAATAAATGGCATTAAAATTGAGTTCTGAAATTTTGTAGGAATCATCAACTTGAATGGTCAATCCTTCTTTCTATTAACTTTAGTGGAATTTGAATTCAGTAGAAAAGACAAAATCATGATTTTAATCGTCATTTATCCCTTAGGACATATCTCCTTTCCATATTGAATAACAATTTGGGAGCAGTAACTTACTATGGCCGTCTGTAGGAACAGCCATATCAAAAATACCAATAAACAAAACTGTAAATATTATAATCAGAATAAGGACTATTATTGCACTTTGTATCCTTTCATGAAAGGAAAAATTATTGTTAAATAAATAAAATGGGATTCGTTTAAAAAAGCGTTAGACAAACAAGATAGAAAAATGATTTTAATTAACGAACTACCAATACAGGTATGTCTACGTTACCAATTATTTTTCGTGCACTACTGAAAAAGGCTCTCACTCCAGAATCTAGATGTACACTCCTTAAGATTAACATATCGTAATTTCCCACCTTAATCTCTTTCACTATTTCCTCTAAAGGATTACCTACTTTGAATTTATACGAAATTTTACTTTCACAGCCAGCTTCCCTACATCTCTTTATCTTTAATTCCATTTCTTCTATTACCGGTCCTTTAACCTCTTGTTTTATATTCTTGTTAGAACCTTGTGCAGAGACACCTTCTAAAGAGGCACCTTCTACTTTCTCAAATTTTTCTAAAATTCGTAGAATTTGTAACTCTGCTCCTGAATATTTGGATAGGGATACAGCATAGTTAAATACCTTATTTGATTCATCCTGTCCATCATCAGTAATTAAGATTTTACTAATAGATGGAACATTTTCTTTCGAAATTGAGTAGGCTTGAGATGCAACGCTGGATTCTTGTGTTGGGTTTAGGTTTGTTTTATCATTGTTGGAGGGGTCTACACTCTCTTTATTATCAGTCATAACATTATGTACATACGAGTCAATTTAAAGATTATGGGGATATAAAAAATGAGGTATTATTTTCCATCAGAACGTTACGAATTGTCCACCAATCTCCTAATCGACTTTCCAAATTTATGAGATTTAGTCAAATTAATATTCAAATTAAATATACCAATTTGAAGCAAAGTTTCTATAAGATAAACGAGAAATTCAAATTACGACCCACCTGAAATTCCAGATTCATCCCTCCGGGCCTGAATATTTAAGTATTACTATATTGCCAATTGTTCCTGTTTTGGGTAAATGAACGTAATCATAAATTTCCTTTTGCTATCTCTATGAATCTACAAATAATTATTCATTGTAATGGAAAGCAGATATGTCTTAAGCCCTAAAAATGCAAACTTATAGAATCTCTAATGAGTATATCTCATTGATGATTATATGCTTTAATTTAGATTGATACAATGACGCGAATTGGGGTTCAGGAACGCAGAAATGAATCTAAAAAAAGTAATCTATTTTATATTTGTTGTCAATCTAGTAATTTTAAAAATTAGAAAGTAGATAAGGTACCGCATTATACTATTTTTTGATTATGAAATTTGAGTGGTTAAGTCCTGAAGATCATGATAAGATCAATTACGAACTACATTATCTGGACAGGGTAGATCCGATTACTGGTCGATGGCGAGATAATGAGAGTATGGATTTTAACCCATTCGTTTTACATAAATATAGAAATAATAAATTAGTTGAGATCGGGCCAAATTACATAAATTTCCTATTAAATGAGGGACAGGTCGAATGTGGTGTTGATTTTTATGTTTTTAAAGGAAAACTAGTAGTTCGGTCTAAAGAATTCTGCTATATTCCTGAAAAAGAACGTAAACATTGGTTAAGCTTTATTATAGATATGAAGAATCAAAAACTTAGATAAGGAACTAAAAATTAACAATTGATTGGAGGAAGTTAATTTGATTGTATAATCAAGAAACAACCCGACCAATTGTTTTGTGTTGTATGCGTTACAAATTACAGGTACTAAAAATTATAAAACGGCTTGCGAATAAGGAATAAGAACTCTTGAATTAGTAAAGTTTTTACTGTCCGAATCCAAATTCTAAATCCTTTTATTACTATTTACATAATCGCTATAACGCCTAGAAAATTCTTTATCTATCTCTTCATTCTTAATAATCTCCCCTCTACGTCCAGGAGACCTCATAACTTGTTGGTTAACGATTTTTCTTTCGTCCTCCAATTCGTTGAATCCAATATATTTATCGAATATTCGTTGTTTCTTCGTCCTTAGATATATGTTATATCTCTCTCTAAAGTCAGTTTCGACTATTGAAGAAATATTAACAGTCAATTTTGAGCTTTCCACATCTTAATACATTCCTCATCACATATAAGAATGAATCTTTGTCCATGAGCAATTCCAGAGATTATAACTTATTTTTGGTAACTTAAATGAAATGCCGTACTCCGATATCACATTTGGTAAATTAGACTATATTTGGTCATTCTTCCAGTAATAAATGAAATCTAACTTTTAATTTTCAATAGAGGGGGACTGGCATGGCCAATAATCGAATTATATAGAAATATATGCTTTTTAGCAACTTCCTTCCAGAGTAGATGTTTTCTTTGATCTACAACCGCATCTTTGTATTGCTTGTAACTCATTTTGAGTTTTAGAAGAGAATTTGAGAACTCTAAGGGATTACGATTAACCATCATCCCTAACTTCATATCAGAAAATTCCTTGAAAAATTCTAACTTACTTGAAATAAACGGGAGTCCATGAGCTAGTCCATCGTACATTACACCTGAACCAGAAGTAACTTTGTAAGGAAGAATCAAAGCATCAACACAGTACAAGAGTAATGACAAATCTCTGTCACTTAGAAAGCCCCTGTTCAAGTTGATAACGCCTTCATTTTCAAAATTATCCTTTAATTTTTCCCTTCCATAATGATTTCGTGAGGTGTTTATTACGATCTTCCAGCCCTTGGGCATCTTCATTTTTCCAATAATATCCCATCCCTTGGTTGCGGTCATGAATCCCATAGCTAATGCAAGGTTCTCACCTTCAGGAAGTGAGAAGATCTTTCTTGCCTCATTTCTATCCATGGGAGGTGGACAGCTGGGCTCTGCTCCATGATATATTAACGTAGTACCTGGGATAAGATTCGCTAGATATTTAGAAAATACAACTCCGGCTTTATTGAGTCCTATTTTTTTCCTATTTAGAGAATTAAATGAATTATAATTTAGTAGATGTGTCCAATAGTCGTAAGCCATCCGAAGAAAAGTTCCAAGGCGCCCAAATGATCTATTATTCAATGGAACTACCAATCTCATCCATTGAGTGAAAGTGTAAGCCGAATGAAAAGTGGTGACTATAGGAACTGTGCATTCATTGTAAAAAGATTCTATATTTGTGTGTGTTTTTCCAGGATTTATTGGATCTAAGCGTATTCCATACAGTCCATGTTCATATTGTACGTGGACAACATCTGGTTCGACCTCTTTAACAATTTTTAAGAGGACTTCAGAATTATATTTATTATTTGGCGCGATGCCAAAATAATCTCCATTTCCAGCTTCATTGCATGTGACATACACGCGCATGCCTTCACTTCTTAACGAATCGACTAGCTTTTTGCAGTAGCGTCCAACACCACCATGCATGGGCGGAAACTCGGTTGAAATCATTAAAATCTTCAAATCATAACACTCTGTAATTTCAATTATAAACAATAAATTATACTCGTCACGCTATATCATCCTTTGTATTTATAATTAATATTACGATGTGGTTGTAGGACCATTCTATAGTAACATTAGAGTATAATAATTATTTTAAAAGTTCCCAATTATGGAAAATTATTTGTAAGGATGTGGAATATATCTAAACATTATTAAGTCTATTGTATCCATAATATAGTAATTAATGTCACAAAATACGAGATATCTGATTAGCTTAGTTGAAAAGTGCCGTGAGGAGAATGACATCGGACAGCGAATCGCAATTTTAGAATCCCTAAATTGTTTATTGCCCGTAGAAACAAAGTTAAGAATCCCTTCTCTCATTACAAATAGTTGCATAGATAACATATTGAGTACTATAGAAGTTAGATTATCACCACCGATATACAATCAACTGTAATAAGGACAACACATTTCAAAAATTTAGATTGACACGCCTGACAAGAATGACGATGACTGTAGCTATTCAGACTTCCTGAGCCTTACCAAAGAACACTCTTTGTTGGTAAACTCCTTGCATTTGTCACTGTGTCGCCACTGTCCATTATTAAAATATTCCAGATGTCTGATTTTATCTCTGTTTGTGGTTATTCGCTGTTCACCATTCTTGGTAGCCTTTGACTTTGGCATCATTTCAACTCCTCTTCTTCTCATAATATTCAATTGTTATCGGGTTAGCATTCCATAAAAACATTAGCTATACCTCAGCTGTAAATAATACTAATTGTTGGTTCTGTTTAAAAATCATAAAAAAGCAATAAAGGTATACAAATTGATATAAGCACAGTAAATAGTATTAATAAAAGTATCAAATATTTCATTATTTGTATTTATTTCAACAATTTTGTAATAAATAAAACTTCATTCTTAAATCGTCACAAATGAATAAAATGATATATTCTTATATCCAAATTTTGAAGGTTTCTTATATGGAAAAATTATGTCAAATCTGTAATAAAAATAAAATTGAGGTTTATCAACTAGATTTTGAAGTTTGTTTTGATTGTTGGATGAATCAAACTACGCCAGAAATTTACTAATGTTATAATCAAATTCTAAATTCTAACTATATTTCCTAATGAACAGCGAATCATAGTGGCGTACGTCAGTGCACATCATTCCCGTGGTGGCGTATTTCAATACCAATTTTTATTTTTGTGTCAGTTCCGCTTCCATCATTAGTAACGATAATCAATTAATGGCATATCAAATTATGCCAATAAATACATAGACAAAGATGTGAATTGTCATGCACCTGAAATGCCATTTGCAACTAATACCGAATAGCAGCCAAGACCACAATCTTCACAGATTGGCTTTAGTGACTTGGTATCAGCACTACCAATACAACAGGGCTGCTTAACTCTTCCCATATGATCCAAAGAAAGTATTGCCCATGACGGACATTGAACAGGAGTTGTCCCACTACCTCCCCAATTTCCTTTCATCAGGGATAGTTGTTTCTCACTATTAATTACAAAATCCGAATATTTTCTTCTAAGGTCTATGAGTCGGTCTACCAAATCATTACGTAATTTTCCAAATTCCAACCACAGAGGATCTCCTTTCATAAATGGTGTGTGAAACTGATAACCTATTTTGTTAACTTTTCCAACCCATTCTTCAGCCAAGTCAATAGCTGTAGAGTAATTGACTGTATTGATGGTCATTGTGATCCAAATATCTTTCCAGGCAGGTTTGCCATTCCGAGAAGGACCTTTAATATACTCTAGAATGTTACCTTTGGTTTTGGCATAGGAATCTTTTCCTCTAATAGCATCGTGAGCCTTTTGAGTTCCATCTAATGATATCCAATAAAAGTAAAGATTTTTGATCCTTTTCAGAGGAAAATAGCCATTTGTAACCACACATATTCTTCTAGGCATCTCTTCACAAAATACGTCTATAATCTCTGGCCTCATAGTTGGCTCTCCTCCAACGAGTGTGACAACGAAAATATTTTGCTTCTTGAATGTTCTTCTGATTATTGCTCTCCAGTCCTCTACGCTTAAATCTTGATTATCCTCCTTCCTATTTAGCCACCAGTAGCAGTGTGAGCAGTGGAGGTTACAAACATTAATTATATCGGCTGAACCGTATAGTGCTGGCTTTGCATGAAAATATTTGATACCAACAAATTTCTTGAAAATGCTGGCATACACGGGGATCTCTCGAATAATATCGGTTATTCCACGACCATAAACTAGGTCCACCATATATAATTATAATATTGTACTTAATTTATAAATTAGACGCTCTCACCAGCAGATTATTTAATTTCTGTGATTCGTATTTCGAATTAGGTCACCTACGGTCGTGGTTAATTTGCTTACCAACTGAGGATCAGCAATTGCCGGTTTAGTATTATTACTTGACTTAACAGAACCAATGTGGAATACATAAATCAATAACTATGCAAATTGCAAGATCGTATTGACTTTAATTGTGGAAATCTTCTTATTACAGACAACTAAATGATATTTTGATATTTGTGGTTTTTTCAGGCAGATGAAATTCAATAACTCTTCATAATGTTATACTTTAGTTTATTAGGCTGATTTATGGGTTCTATAATTACTGATTATTTGCAGCCTGCATCCTACTGACAAGATTATACATATTGTCATGACACTGACATTCACAAATTCTTGTTGTCCTTGAGTTATTGATTATTTCTATTATATCTCCATCACACAAATCATGATGTTGTTGAATACATTTTGCGGATTTAACCACTAGGTATGATTACTTCTACACCAATTAATTGTTACCTATCTTATTTTTCTAGATCTGCCAAATATGATTAGAAAATTAGTAACCTGATTTTTCGAACCATCGGTCTGATTTTTAGGATAAATGCAATTGCATGGTTATGTGCTCATTTAGCATCAGTTTGTTAGTAGTATTTAGGACAGCGGTTTGACATTAGGGATTTTTTTAAAGTTGGTTCCAGCAATTACTTCCATTATTTTTATATACATCCTTCTTCGTTACATTTTTTTTCATAAAATTCTTGGAATAGCCTATACTATTTATTCTTTAGATCCCGCGTCTCGTTACACTCATGTCGTTTTCCCGAATTCCAATCCAGAGGAATATACTTTCCCGAAAGTGACCTGTAATTTTTATCAAAATGTATGACTTGTTCGCATCTGAAACATTTTTGACTTTGAAATCCAGGCTTTCGATCTTTATACCTGCAACTGTGAAGATTACCATAATCATCCACTGGAACTGCCACACCATTTCTATTTCTGGTTCCGTTGTCAAAGGATATTTGCTGTTGGCAGCTATAACACCATGCTATTATTTTCATTTTGTATCATCCTAATAGTTTTGTTTCAGATTGGAGAGCATCACAACTATTATTTACTAATCAAGATAACGTCTTCGAATCATATAAGCTTTTAAAAGTTATCAGTGAGAGTTCTTAAAACAGTGTGCGACTAACCCACTTTTAAAGAATGAGTTGAGTGATCTGTGGTAAAAATTTTAAGTTCTCTAACAAAAAACGTAGTGAAAACTAACTACAAAAAGTATAAACGCTATAATTCCTAACAATAGAGAACATTCGTAAGTTATTAAGTCATACATAACTTATTCTGTTATCTTTGTTTGTAATAGGGGGAATATTCGTAATATTATGGTAAGTTATACATATTTTCTAAACCATTCTATTCCTTCTGTTGCTATTACGAATATTAGATATGCTTAAATGCCATCCAAACTCAACATAATTGATGTTAAATAAAATCAATATTCAAAAAGCGTTAGGCTATGATTCGTTATTGTGACCTCTTCGAAGATTTATCCGCTGCTCTATGAAAACAAAGATAAGTTTATTGACAAGAGAAATTTGTTGATCTGTAAATCATGTCTTTGGTGTGCTACATGCTTGACCAACTTAATCATTCCCAATACTTGTCCTTTGTGTAGTAATAATGAAATAGAATCAATGCCTGTATCAGCTAACGAGTCATACAGACCAGCTTATGATTATATTCATGGCATGGTCCTAGAATTCTGGTTTGATTCCAATGAAGGTGTCTTACTAAATTGAATATTTCCGAAGCAGAAACACCCTATGGCATTGTGGCCAAAACTTGTGGATGCGTGGATAAGAAGAGAAAAGTAACGTATTCCTTGATTGATAGCTACCACAGTTTATGTCACGATAAGAAGGACTTGATAATAGGACAGATTGAAGCATGTCAAAGGTTGGTAAACTACACGGCGCAAAACGGTAGAGATGAGGTAGACAGACAAGCTATAGAGAATGAGATAGATGAATTGAAAATGGTCTTGGACCTAATTCAATAAAATTATGATTTATTTTTAAGTATCATTTGGTACTAGAACTTGAAACTCTGAATTACCCTTAGTGCTCCTAAAAATGATTAAGTCTTGGAGATACTAGTAGCGAATAACGAATACATCTGATCGATATATGATATTGCTAATTATTGGTGACAGTTAATCCATTTTTACTTGAAAATTAGTGTAGGTAGATATTAATAGTATTGACATCCTATAATAGTTAGTTTAAGACAAATGCCTATGCTGATGTTAAAATGCAAGAACTGTGGTGAAGTGTTTCCCGGTGTTTATATACCTGAAGATACCAAAAAAGGTTCCAAATTAAACGCTAATTCAGCAACGCCACATGTGTGTTCAAGGGGACACAAAAACGATTATTCATCTGATGATTATATGGACTGGTCCGGACCTGAAACATTCTGAAAATTAAGCAAAATGTTATACTAGTCACGTATCCTGACGATTTTAGCAAGCAGGAAGGAAAAGGTTTGGTGGAGTCATTAGGCAATGTGAACATTGTAAGGTCTTTTACTCAAAAAAACCTAAGGCATCATCAATATGGTCTAGGTTCTGGCAAGGTCGAAGAAATTAATCAATTTCTTCAACATACTAAATCTGACCAAATTATTGTTGATGAACATATGACACCTAAGCAAATCTACAATTTAGAGAAGTCTACCGGTATAAAGGTAATAGACAGAGAAAGGTTAATTCTTGACCTGTTTTACATTAGATCTACCACGAGTGAAGCAAAATTACAGATTCAGCTCGCAGAAATTAAATACGAATTACCGCGGGTAAAAGAAAATACCAGGCTTTTAGTAGCTAAAGAGAGACCAGGAAAAGGTGGCAGTGGAGAATACATCGTTGACGTAAAATTTAGGGATCTGAAGAGGAGGATGGGATTCATTTTAGAAAAGTTGGCAGATTCTAGAAGAAAACGTGATCTTTACCATAATCAGCGAATAGAGAACAAAATGCCGATAGTTTCCCTAGTGGGGTACACAAGTTCGGGTAAAACTACCCTCTTCAACTTGCTAACTATGGAAAGTAGGAAAACTTCTGAAAATTTATTTACAACTCTCTCAACTACGACAAGATCTTTTGTTATTAATGGACAGAAAATTTTGCTTAGCGACACAGTTGGATTCATAAGAGGACTCCCTACTTATATGATTGAGGCGTTTAAGTCGACCCTTGAAGAGTCTCTTCAGGCGGACATCATTCTTCTTCTTATTGATTCATCAGATCCTGTGGATAAAATAAAAATAAAATATTACAGCTGCATCAACGTCTTACAAGAGTTGAACGTAGACAAAGCAAAAATTGTAATTGTTTTTTCAAAAATAGACAAAGCTGAATTTGATGATGTTAATAGGACTTTAAAGGAGTTAAAAATAGAGCATCCAATTATTGTATCACCCAAGTCTGGGTATGGTATTAGCAAACTTAGAAAATCGATATCACAAAAAATTGTGTAATAGATTGGAAAGATAGTGAATCTATATCATTTTAGCCGTACTGATTACCTTAATTTCTGGTCATTTACGGTATCTTGGTCTTCCTAAGAGCCGAACAAAAAAGTTTGACGGGATAAAAATTATTCGGATTTGATTTCCAAACACGGTAATCCAGTTAATCTTTTAAATATCAATTAACTTTTCTAGTAACAGCGTCATTACAGTTAAAAGTTAAAAGACAATTGCGGAGATGATTCTTTATAATACGATTCTAATTCATTCAATCTTTCCATTGAACCAGAACAATCCATAACTTCTAGGTAAACGGAATCCGTTCTCATTAGTTGCAAAAATGAAAAGACTTGTTTATTTGTAACACCGTGCTTTACGTCATAGTCAATTCTCTTAATTACTCTGCTTATTTTCCCATACTTATTATTCAATCTTTTCTCCCATCGCGACGCATTTTCAGATAATCCTCTCACAAACCTAACAACAGTTTGTTCCATATGTTTAACATGCCATTCCCGCATAGGGAAACTATTTTGTTTCAAAAAAACCCAATATAATATACTCTATTGCCCTATTTAATGTAGCGTATTGACTCTGAAAATTTAACATCGAAAGCCCTCTTTGCCTCAAATTCACAATTCCAACTATTATGAGTGAAGAAATATTACTAATGCACAGGAATAAATTGGGTTCATTAGCATTGGTGGAGTTAAACAATCAGTAGGTGTCATTAATTACTTGGCATTGCATGTGATAAAGTATCATTCCATCTTACGATTGAGGAAACCAACCATAAACATTTTATACCTTGTTCTATTAATTCAGTTAACGTTGGTGGGTTGAGATCCCTCTTTTCCCATCAATGTTTTGATTAGTTCTGTCTACTAGAATCATACAAAATATTAGCCATTTTTCCAATTCTAAATTCTAATAGATTTTGAAATTCTTAGTAACCAATAGTTTGTATCTGATAGTAAGTAATGACTCTAGCATAAAACTAAGAATCCATTTTTTGTAATTGTTGTCCAGTATTAACTTTAGTCTTGGCTTTAGTCATGCGTTGAGGCACGTAGGAAATACCATGATCCAACTTTAGGTGACTCAGAAATGCAACCCCATTATTTACATTATCTTTAACTATTAAGTTTCTTCCACATTCGCTACATCGAATTATGTGCTCATCTTCAAATACCATGCACTATCTTGTATTACGAGATATTATAATTAAACGATAATTTGGAACTTTCTATACGGTCTAATCATAAATTTCTCGGTGGATCAAAAGGCTAAATACCTAGTTAGTAAAACGCTACATGAACGGTTCGAATCCAATGAACCTTAATTGTCAAAGGAACTAAATATATTTCCATTTATTTATTCTTACTAAGAGAAACTAGAAATTCTAAATCCGGTCCATCTGGAAGTCCAATTCATCCCTCCATGTTTCTACCAACGGATTATCTAAGTATGCGATTGTTCCGTAAAACCCGAGAATCAGAGTTTCGTCGATATCGCGCCTCATATAATTTTATCTTTCAGAGGTATTAATTCAAGACACGTGAATGTTTTGTGACAAATTCCATAATTCTTAACAGAACTAGCAACTCCTGTCATAGAATACAGAAACATGGGAGACGATAAGAGAAAACATAGAAATCTTGAAATGAACAAATTCTGAACTCCGACTAGTGTGATATTCCACAGGTTCCCACAAAACACAAGCTAAACCGTATAGATATTAATAACAAATTGATATGATATTAAGTGATTTTTTTTCTGTTGTTAGTATGGTTTATAGTGTACATTCATTATACTTAATTAGAGAAGATATAATTGTTAGAAAAGACACTAAAAAGCATTGAGCCGTTTACATCAAGTGCAGAAAAGCATTCGAGATTTTGTGTAGCATGCGGAGAACCTGCAACCATGTTAGTCAAATACGATACCGAAGGGGCAATAATAATAGAGAAGTATTGCGATAGATGCGCTAGGGAAATTGAAGAAAGTTCAGCTAAATAATGCCAAACAAATTTTGGTCACAAACACCATAATATAGTAACAAATATGTTAGATAGAAGATAACTTGTCGATAACATGCTTAGGGTATTCAAAGACAGTAGGGTAAAAGCAATTTCCAAGAGGATAGATTATAATTATTTCAATTATTGTTCCACCTGCGAATTGAAATATCCAAAGGAAATTCTGCGCTGTAAAGACTGCAGACAAAAAATTAGGGTTAAGCCGTGGCATCGATCCAAAATATTCGATTCCAAAAGAATCTAATTATTTCTTAAAATATTGATGTTCTCAGTTAGCAAAACGGCAGAACACTTTTAAAATCAGTGCCAAATAAAATAATTCCTGATTAGTTCCTTTGATAATTGCCATAACCGAAGTGGTTTGGTTTTCCTCTATTCTCAAATGTACGTTCTTTTGGCGGTGGCGGGCTATCATTTTCATGACCCGGATGTGATCTTATGTGGAACCAATATTGTGAAGGAGAAATAGGACTCTTACAGATTGGACAGTTTTGATGATCACACTTATGATAACCTATGAAATTAGGATGGATAGTCAAGTTACACTTATCGCACTTATTTTTTTCCAAAATTGTTCTAAATTTAGTATTTAATATGCACAATAAAGGTGTATTGATTGATAAACCAAGTTGAATTCAATGATTTGCTCTGACGCCGTGCTATTGGGTGAAACACGACTGGCACTGGAAGGTTAAGAACATTTTTGAATAAATAGACATATTTGAATCGTTGTATATTAGAATTTTAATGAATACCACTAATGAGATCTATAGTTCTGGACACAGTAAAAACGATCAGTTTAAGTTCATCGGTCAGTATTATGTTTCATTACTTAAAAAATCCAGACTTGAACGGTCTAGTCTGATTGGAGTATAATTAGAATGGAAAAACCAAAGCCGAAAGTGACACCAATTGTTGTTCCGGATGATAAATTACAATTTCTAAAGAAAAAATTAGATAATCCAGACTTGGCACTGGATATCAAAAGAGACCTTGTCAAGGAAATAATGGGTGGTGAGTGTGCCGTATGTAAAGGGATGCCTACAAAGATAGCAAGTTATGATATGGATGGGATAACGTTAATCGAGAAATATTGCGATAGATGCTTTGAAGAGTCTAATTCCAAGAAGTAGTTTCATTCAGATTGTACAAATGGTTGGAGCAATGATCTCAATGATTAGGATCTAAATGAATTTTCAGATAACCCTCCTGGGCCCGAAATTTATGTCAAAAATGATTCAGAAACAATCAATCCTATGTAAGATAATAAACAAAGTATAATTGCATTTAATGCACATACAGAACAAAGTTAATGTAAAGTTAATAGACTAGATTGTTGATTGGACAAGAATGGATACTAGATTGGTTATTTTTGTGGCTCTAT
>Ga0207648_10004254_pt1 | contig 14784 bp, 21 predicted proteins | sample KBSMisM32_FD_184310 | JGI IMG/M metagenome (GOLD analysis project Ga0207648, IMG submission 184310) | Miscanthus rhizosphere microbial communities from Kellogg Biological Station, Michigan, USA - KBS Miscanthus M3-2 (SPAdes) (version 2) | ecosystem: Host-associated > Plants > Roots >...
GGACCAGGCGGAAGCCTGGTCTTTTTTTGAACGTTGTGGTTGGGCAGACGGGCGGGGCAGTGTGGCCTACTGGAAATCCAACCTGTCCTCCAAATTGTAACAGTTTGTAAATTGTGTTTTCCAAGTGGCTCTATTGCGTTATAATTGTTTTAGAGACAGGGAATTAGCCCTGCGCTCTACTTGGTCCACACTAGGAGTTGATTGATCATGAGTAAGAAGCATGTTACAGAGAACAAAGAGCAGAACACGACGAACCAGGAAAGCGTGCCGCCCTCAGAAGGGGGTGACAACCAGCCGGTGGGAAGCGCAATGCTCGAGATGCTCGGTGCTCCGGCTGAACTCGTCGAGGCTGCCAAGGTTGCAGAGAGCGAGGCACAGACTAGCACTGAACTGGTAAAGATCGAACTGCCGGCGCCAGTTGAACAAGTCAAATTGCCGTTTGGCATCGGACAGCTCGCGCGGCACTTGATCTTGAAGACGGACAAGAGCAACGCAGAGATCCTGGCTGTGATCCACAAGGTGTTTCCGGCGGGGAACACAACGCCGGCGTGCATTGCGTGGTACAAGACGGATCTGCGCAAGAAGGGGTTGCTTGCTGCCTCGGAAAAGCGCGGAAGTGCGAAGACGGTCGCTCTGACGGAAGAGCAGTTGCAAGAACTGCTCAAATAAGAGCGAAAAACGACAAAAAATGATAGAGGCTGCCAAGTGCAGCCTCTTTTTTTACTGCGTGCGCCTATGTGTCGTGCGTCAGCACAAAACACGGCCGACAGTTTTATATATACGCATCCTATATATATGTCATAGGATGCGTATATATTTTCGATACGTTGTGCTACACACACACACACACACACATAGATAATATAACTAATCCCAGGCCGGTTTACAGGTCCCCCATAGCGCATCGCACCAAGCGCATAACCCTCCCAGGGAAGATGTAACAAAGTGTAAAAGTGCTTTACGCGGGACTTCTTGAAGTGTTATAATATCTGTTGCACAGCAGTTGTCCACAGAATATCAACCCTCTCATGGCAACATACACCCCCTCAAAACCGCTAAGCTCCATGTCTAAGTTAGAAATGGAGGAAAAGATCAAATCTTATAGGTTCGTTTTGTTTAAATTACACAAGGAAATGGAGGAAAAAGACTCAGAAATAGCACGATTGACATATCTTCTTGACAAAGCCCAGAAACAAAATGGAAAGCAGAAATAATGTTAAAGTTAGTGCATGGCAACCGATGGCAGTCCAAGGTCCCCGAGGCCTGCCAGTTGTGTGAAAACGAGATCAAAACTACTTTTATTGATGGTTGTACTTACAGCGGTCAGTGGGGGTATATGTGTGCCAGGTGCCACGCAATCCAGGGCGTGGGATTCGGTACGGGTCGAGGCCAGCAGTACAAGCTGGATAAGACAGACAACAAGTTCTACAAGGTGAAAGGCTAGCATGAATCGGCATCATCTGATGGTGGTGCTGACAATACTCCTTGTGATAATCATGGGGAGTGTCAGTATGTTCGTGCAGCCAAGCGCACGATGCCACACTGATAGTGAATGTATGTGCACGACAGACTGTCTAGATTCGGCGGAGGAATAATGCTCGCAAAGATCAAGACGAAAGTGGTCAACCCCGTACATAGAAGCCACGACAAGCCCTTCGTCGCATGCTGCTTCTGTGGATCCTTTTATACCAAGCTCGGCATCTCCCGACATTGGGATAAATGCCCGGCACGTCCTCAATCAGCCATCAAAATGGAGGTAAAGTGATGGAAATGGGCACGCGGTACATGCAGCAAACGTTGACCAGGTTACGCCTCGCGTTAGCGGCCCTGGACGTAGCGATTATGATGACTCCGACAGGTGAAGTCAGGAACAAAATGACAGAGATCAACATCCAGATGATGATGTTAGAAGAGGAAATCAAGAAAGGACTGAAGTGAAGCAGCCGTACGAGATAACGAAGATAAGCCCCTTCAGCAAGAAGGCTCAAACTCAAAAGATCGAGTTCGATATGGCGGACTACGATGCATGGCAGAAAGGAAAGCTGATCCAGAATGCTATGCCTTATCTGACCCCCTCAGAAAGGGAATTCCTGATGACAGGGATCACAGCGGAGGAATGGGATAACGTGTTTAAAGGAGGTAGTTGAATCATCTAGAACACATCGTAAGAAAAGCAATTGAAGAAGGCAGGGATCCATATCGTGCATGGGCAGACTATCGGGGAATCACTCGATTGCAGGCTAAGCACGATGTAGAACTGCTGATGACCAACTCTAAGTTTGTCGCTACCATCAGACCACCCCTCAAGGAGCGTAAACAGTAACATTGCTGACCCACCAGTCAGCAATCTACTGCCTATTTTCCAGGCAGGGCAACGGGAGTTCAAAGTGCGACGTAGCAGGTACGAAGGAAGCAGACCTTTTCAAACAACATATGCTGGCGCCTTTAATGGGTACAGCAAGACCAGGGAGGGGGCAATTATGGCAGCCATGAGGCACGTAGTAAAGGACGGTTACAATCGGGCGACGATTACGGATCGGGTCCGGGATGTGGATGTTGCCTGGGTAACAGTGAACAAAGATAGAACATCGGCAACGGTCCAGGTCGCAAAAGCTCTGAAGGTGATCGAATGAGCACGGTCACTAACAAAGAGCTGGTCGATGAGATTATCGCAGGTAATGGCTATTACTTCGATGATCCTCGGGTCTTGTTGATCACGGAGTACACGAACATGGAAGGGGTACGTGAGTGCTGGGGTCTGGATTACAGACTCCCCACCGAGTACTATCCCACCGTGTTCGTCAATGACCCCGTAGTGATCTGGAGAGCCAAATGAAAATCAAGCGGATCAAGCTGATAAACATTGGTGGTCGAGTCTACTTCCCAACTGGTGGACCTGACGGGGATACAGACCCGGAGATGCTGATGCATGTCTATGCTGCGGGGGACTGTGACACCTGCAGGTGGCCGTGGAAAGACCCGGAAAAGGAAAAGAAGATCCTGGCCTGTGCTCTGTATGATGAGCGCGAGACGAATAGCACTTGGCCTACGTTTGAAGAGGTCGAGATTCTCCTGCCGGATGGCACCCCCTTCAAAGAGTGGGAGTATCTGGTACCATGAAAGATCTTGTTCAGATGGATCTCTTGATAAGGTATTTGAGTTCAATCAAATCTCCTTTGGGCATAATCCTGGTGGGGATCCCAGGATCTGGAAAAACAACTTTGGCGCGAGCGATTAGCCCCTACATTGAGCCTGTTGTCATTTGTAGTACAGATGACTTTGATCCTAGGGTCAAGTTAACAGCTAAGAAAGGTCGAGGTCTGATGGTGCTTCTGGACCATTGCATAGCTCGAGCAGCAATGACAGGTGCTTCAGTGATCGTAGACCAAACCAGCATGGAACGGATCAATCGAGAACAACGATTGCTTCAGTTTCCAGAGTCATATCTAACAATGTGCATAGATTTAAGTGGCACTGAGTTGGATAAGTGCATAGCAATGGCGGAAGAAAGAGCTAAACAAGGAGGTAGAAATGTACCAGAGAAAATAATCAGGGAGTTGTACAGTAAGTATGAAGCCCCGACACATGATGAGGGATTCAACTTTGTTTATCATTTCATAACGTAGTATTGGAGAGGTATGAAGAAGACATCACTGTCTGTTGCAATTGCCATTGCCTTTGGATCAGCGCAGGCCCAAAGAGCACCGAATGAGGTGATCATCTACACCCCAGTAGATGGCACAGTATCAATTGGGAGGCGTAGCACTAACACCAATAGAACGGTGGAAGTCCTGGTTAACAAACAGGACAAAGTGAAACAGATAGTGATGGAATGGAAGTTCGTCGCTAATGAGGGACAGCCATTTGTCATCCCCGTATATCCTCAGAAGGTCCGATACGGGGTGACAGGCTTCTGGATCGAGAAGATCCTCGAGGCGGGTGGGACCTGTACCAATGCGTTCTTCGGTGGTGACCCCCGCGAAGGAGTTGTCAAGCGTTGCGAGTATTGGACAGGCCCACCTCAAGTCGTAATTAAACCACCACCAACCGACCATGGAGCGGGTCTTCCCGTTAACATCGATGGCATTACGTTCCAACCAGGCATCAACTATCAATACCTGTCAGAGCCTGGACCTCAGAAACCAGTTGCTCAACCCGGAGACTGGGAAAAGGGGGGCGACCTCCGTACCCTTTGCAATGCAACGAAGATGGCGCGAGATGATCCTATCGTTAACCCGGGTCAGCCAGGTGCAGCGCACATGCACACGTTCTTCGGAGCGGTCAATATCAACGCCTACACAACTCCGGAAAACATCAGGCTTAACAATCAGTTCTCCTCCTGTCGCGGGGGAATGATCAACTCGACTGGCTACTGGGTGCCTACGTTGTTTGACATGGCCACGGGCAAGGCGATAGTACCGAGACAAAATCTTGTGTATTACAAGACACAGCTCTGGTCGTACATGATCGGGTTTCCGAACATCACTCCCCTCCCCCAAGGCCTGAGGATGGTGACAGGGGATGCGAAGGCTACGAGTGGGACAAATTGGAATACCAGCTATGGCTGTCTGATGCCGGCACTGGGCTACAACCGACCCATTCCAACCGACCGTACTGATAAGCAGATCCCCGATTGGTGTGCTGTAGGGGACCAGATGTGGCAGGTCATCAACTTCCCACAATGCTGGGATGGCGTCAACCTGGATAGCCCCGACCACAAGGCTCATATGGCCTTTCCGGTAGCCAACACGATTCCCCCAGGTACACCGGAACGCCAATACAAATGTCCAGACACTCATCCAAAGGTCATCGTTGCCATCAGCTACCACATCCAGTACAATGTGCCAGCGAATCCGGATGAGATGAAGAAGTGGGCGCTCTCAAGCGATGTCTACAAAAATACTGAACCAGATAAGCCAGGTGGATACAGTTCGCATGGCGATTGGATGTACGGATGGGACCCCGCTATTTCTAATTTGTGGGGTGCTAACTGCTCGCAAGTTCGACGGGACTGCGGCAGCCATGAAGTCGGCGACGGCCGTCAAGCACTTGAGTTTCAGGGGAACTAATGCCAGATAGAATTAAGAGCATGATCCTGGCTGTTGTCATTGGCATCTTGCTAGCGGCAACATTGGTACACTGGTGGTCTACATAGCATCGCCAGATGAGGTGTAACGAATCGTAAATAGATTTTACGCCAAGTGCACCTCTGTGTTATAATAGATTTGATGCCTGCAATGGGTATCGTTTTCCTGGTAGGTGCTTGGTTGCACCAGCGGATCAAAAGCGGAGGGACTAACCAACCCTCCGCTTCCGCCTTCATCCCAGGAATATACCAGGAAAATTTGTGGCGACTATTCAACTCTTTGCCCCACCGCCTCCAGCACCATGGGATAACGAGAGCGTCGGCTTTATGACAGCCGATTTAGCCAGATCTGGGTTGATCCCTGAAGACCTAGCTGCATATGCGATCGCTAGTACTAAATATAGCGCTCCAGCTTATTTAATTCCTTATAAGGACAATGACAATCTTTGGCGTTGCCGTATTTGCCGAGAACAAGACAAGTACATCTCGACTACTAATGGCAAGCCAGATATTTGGATACCTCCACAGACTGAGCTCGCAGGTCTCTATGACGGGGATCTGTTCATCGTTGAGGGGGAGAAGAAAGCGGCTGCAGTCTATAAATACTGGAACTTTGCAAGCGTAGTCGGCATTGGTGGATGTTGGAATGCTGTTACTAAAAATGAGAAGAATGAACAGTATCGACTTACTGAAAAGCTTCAGATTCTAATTACACCAGGTCGCAAAGTACACCTCATTCTTGATGGCGATGTCATTGAGAATAAAAACGTTGGGCGTGCAGCTATAACATTGAATAGTTGCATCGAAGCACTTAACGGCGTCATGCAGTTGTATCGGCCCCCTACAGAATGGAAGGGGGTAGACGACTATATCTTTCAAGAGCCAAAGGCAAGCTTTGAACTCCTTGAAATGGTTCCACTCGAGAAGCTTGCAATCAATCGCACGCTTCTGTATACTCAGCTTGAATGTAGTCTTGGTGCTAATGGTCAGCTCATAGCTAATGAACTAAATGCTGCCAAGCTAATAGCCTATCATTTCAAATCTTTGCAAATCTTTAAAGACAAACGTCTTGGTTTCATTGATGCAACTCGTCGACCTGTAGCAGCAGACAAACTTGCATCTGCAGCTCTCCATTATCTACAAGGTGACATTAGCCCCCGTTATCCTTCTGGAGCCATAAACGGAGGCTTTACGGACTATGTAGCTTCAGGCGATAATGAAACCGACTTGGTTCAAGATCTTATTAAGAATCGTCTTGTTTGGGATGGTGTTGAGCGCCTTGAAACTTGGGGTAGCGAGTATTTCGAGACAGAGCTGCCAAAGCTTGCAAATGAGTGGGGCCGAATCTTGTTTACTGCGCTGGTCTCGCGTATACTCGAACCAGGTTGTAAAGTAGATACTGTTTGTATCCTTAATGGTCCGCAAGGAATCGGTAAGACTACATTCTTCACTGAACTTGCTACTATTGATGGATACAACTTTTATAGAAATGTCACTGATCTTCCTGGATCAACAGGTGATGATCGGACCTTTAAACAGACCCTTGTTGTATCATTAGTCGTAGATCTTGGCGAGGGGATAATCTTTGAAAGTAGAAAGACTTCGAGTGACAGACTCAAGCAATTCATAACTGACCAGTATGATGAGTACCGCGTTGCATATGCCAAAAATAATACCAATGCACCACGAGGCTATATCCTGGTTGGGACTACAAACCGAAGTGATCAATTAACTGATCTTACAGGCTCACGCAGATTCCTGTATCTTAATACTAAAAAGATCAAACGTCTCGAGTATCCGATCAAGCTTCAATTGTTAGCTGAAGTAGCAGCAAAGTATGAAGAAATTCGGAAATCAAACTGGTATAATCTACGTTTGGCTCGGGAAGACTTGCCACAAGCATTGCAAGATGCACATCCGCATATAACTGAAGTCAATGAACTACTTAACATTCAACATTACCGTTCTGATCCATTAACAGATGTAATCCAACAACTTCTTGATAATGATGATGTTTCAAGGCTTAAAGAGAAGGATGAAATCATTATCACTGCAGCATTTGTTTCTTCTAGAGTAAATAAAGCTGGTGATTTAAGCTTTACTGCTTTAGTTGGACGTAAGTTTGTAGAACTAGGTAGTTCGCCAATCTTTCCATATACATTTGAACGAGTCCGTAAGCGTACAAATCAAGTAAATTACAAACAAGGACATAAGGAGGTATATAACACGCTAATAAGCAATGAACAAGGTATGTTTACTGGATTCATAGTTAAAAGGAAATAGTTATGGCAACCGCAGTCTCTCTCCGTCCACTCTTAGCTTGTACACTAGATGATGTTACCCTTTTACAGCTCCCTGCTATCGGGTCTGCTAAACTCGATGGAATCCGCTGCTGCATCGACAACGCCGTCGCGGTCTCCAGAAATGGCAAACCTATTCGGAACCGATTTATACAAGGCATTCTGGGTCAATCCCATTTCAATGGCCTTGATGGCGAACTCATCGTCGGCCCCCCTTCAGGCAGCGATGTCTTTAACCGCACAACCTCAGGAGTCATGTCCGCCGAAGGCGAACCGGACTTCACATACTGGGTCTTCGACAACCACCTCATTCCATACGCTCCGTACGTTACTCGTTTCAACTCAGTTGCTGACTACCCGAAGCATGATCGAGTCGTTAAACTACCACAAATCTATATCCACACACTTAGCGAGTTGGCTGAGTTCGAACGAAAAACTCTTGCAACAGGATTTGAGGGGGTAATGCTTCGCCGTCCCGACGGACCATATAAGCAAGGACGTAGCACACTCAACGAGCAAATACTACTCAGGCTGAAACGGTTCCGGGACGGTGAGGCAATAATAACTGGGCTCGAAGAGGGTAAAATCAATGACAATGAAGCGGTTACGAATTCACTTGGATACATCGAGCGGTCGACTCACCAGGCTAACATGCGTAAAGCTGGCCGTGTGGGCACTCTACTGGCGACTGATTTACAGACGGGGGACCATCTCCGGTTAAGCCCTGGAAAGCTGACTGCAGAACAACGAATCAGGTACTGGGGAATGCCTAGTACCATTCTCATGCGTCAGTGTAAGTACAAGGCATTTGACTACGGGGCCATTGATGCTCCCCGGTTTGCAACGTTCCAAGCATTTCTGGATGGTCAACTATGATCAAGAAGTACCGCATCGATCCAGGCGAACAAATGCTGTCCAACAATAACTTTGCATTGACAATCCTGGCAATAATGCTAAAACGTTGTGGGGATGAAATCATCCATTTCTCACAAGCAGACTTCGATTCTGTGGCAGGACTAACCGTTCTCGAGGGACAGGATAGTCAAGGCTTCATGCTTGCTTTGACAACCAGAGAAGATGCCGTAGCAGCTGGCATCCCCGTAAACCCAGTGGAGAAACACTGATGAGCTTTCTTAATGGTAACATCAAAGTCAAAGAGTCTGCGGGGGCACGGCTGTTCCCCTTGCAAGCTTATGAAGCTGTAACTGCGTCCTATGAACCTGGGGATCCGATCGGTTATGGCCCCACCCCGGCAGATGCAATCAACGACCTCATTGAGCTCATCCATCTGCACCTGGAATCCATCGATAACGCCAATCCACAACAAAGGCCATCGTAGAAGTAACAAAGTGTAAAAAGGCATTTACACGGAAGCAAAATTGCGTTATAATTATTGCGTGCCGCGAAATCTCTCAAGGTACATGGTTCAACGAGGAGTCATATGGCATTCAGGTTAGTTGAAATTGCAAGTGGGAACGAAGTCAAGCCCGGGATGAATGTCCTGGACTTCCGCAATGAAATCTGGCAGCTTGTCAAGTTTGATCCCCCGCGTACAGCTGCATCAACAGGAAAGGTCACAGTTACTCAAAAAGGTCATAAGTTCGAAAGCACGTTCTATCCTTCTGTGTTTGATCTTAAAATAGTCGAGGTTCCAAGTGAGTGAAGCAAAAGACATTGGTGCACACATTGACGCTTTGTATGCCTTGCGCGAACAGCGCCTGGGTATCGAGCGTCGAGTCAAGGAAATGAAAGAGCAAGAAGTCCAGATGCGGAATAGCATCTTTGAGATGCTTGCCGGCATGGGGCTCACAAAGGCAAGCGGGGCTGTTGCTACGGCAGGTATCAAGGTCTCGAATGTCCCCCTGGTCGAAGATTGGGATCAGCTCTGGAAGTATATCCAGCAGACCGGCGAGTTCGACTTGGTTCAGAAGCGGGTCTCTGTCACAGCTTGGCGTGCCAGGTTCGATGACGGGATCACCATTCCTGGTGTCAGCAAGGTCGAGGACGTTGACATCTCATTGACAAAAGCATCTCGAGGCATCTAATGGAGTTCGTTGTTGTCACAGTTATCTGGGGCATCATCAACTTTGTCCTTGGCTTAGTGCTTGGCGTAAGGTTCGCCAGCAAGAAGCTTGATGCAATGCTAAAGGCCTCTAAATGACCGAGCTACTTTCAGTAGTTCTCCAGGGCTGGCTGAAAGGCCAGTCCCTTCCACAACAATGTGCAGAGGAGTTGTACAATGACAGATCCCTAGCCCTCACCAAAGATCAGAGGAATTGGTTGTTCCACTTCATAGCGTTGTGGGACCTTACAGAGTCAACGGAGAAAGTAAATGTCAACTGAAGTTGAAAGTTCAGATGTCATCAAGGCAAGAATCCAGGAGCAGCTGGAGCGTCAGGCCAAAGCTGCGCAGTCACTACGGACAAGTGGTGCATTTATCACGTTCAAGAACGCAAACCTCAAGGTTGACGGTAACCCAGTGCCGAACAACCAGATCGATTGTCGTGTCTTGGCAGCGATCCCCGAACGTGCCTGGTACGACGGTCCTTATGATGCAGACAACGCGCAAGTCCCAGCTTGCTACGCTCTGGATAGCGTCGCGCCCCATCCAGATGCGGCTAATCCTCAGTCGGATGTGTGTATGGACTGCTCGAAGAATAAGTGGGGAACAGCTCCTCCGAGACCTGGTTCGAATGTTCCAGGTAAAGGCAAAGCCTGTCGTGAGGGGGCCCGTGTCATCATCGTACCGGCGGCTGTCCCCCTTAAGACAGCACCCCTCTACACCGCGAAAGTCCCTGTGACCTCGCTCGCTTCGATCCAGAACTATGTCGGGCGTTGCGCGGACTCTGGACATCTGAGCGGTGAGTTCATTGCTACTATGTCAGTCACCGAAGACAAGAAGACCTTCTTCAAGGTGCACCTGGCTATCAAGGAACATTCACCTGACATTGATCGAGCGCTGCTTCTCCAGAGGCAGGAAGAGGCTTACCAGTTAGCCTTGAGCCCGTACCCTCAACTGGAATAACCAACGTTCGAGGCGTATACGTGATCAACTTGCTTCTTCAGCTGCTAGTACTGGTTCTGATCTTTGGTGTCTTGTGGTGGATCTTCACTGCTCTGATACCACTACCGGACCCATTCGGCAAAGTAGCTCAGGTAATCATTGCGATCATCTTCATACTAATATTGATCGGGATTTTCTTCGGAGGGATCACATTACCCTTCATTAGAAGTTAAGTTCTGCTCTTCCGGCGAGACTTCACAGTTGCCATAGCCGGAAGTTTAACCCCTGGTGGACCAGGGGTCTTTTTTCTAGGTTCATGTGAGCCTAGAACAAAGATAAGGGACAAAGATGAGAGAAGTAGTTTTTGACTTTGAGACCAAAGAGATAGACGTACTGCCGAAGTATCCGCCTAAGCCGGTAGGTCTAGCCATTATGGTTGACGGTCAGCCTCTAGTACCTGATACATTCTATCTTGCCTGGGGGCATGCGAATGGGGGTAACTGTAATGAGGAACCAGTTATTGAAGCCGTCCGTGAACTTGCGGAAGCTGATGATACTACCTGGGTTGCACACAACCTGGCATTCGATGCTGCGGTCTTGCAGAAGCACTGGAACATTCGTTTGCCGTGGGGACCCAGAACAGTATGTACCATGCTTCTCACGTTTCTGGGTAATCCATACGGAGCACTGTCCCTTAAGGAGATATGTGAAGGACCCTTGGGTATGGCGCCTGTGGAACGTGACGCAGTACGGGAATACATCGTGGGCCATGGAATTGGCAAAGCGACTGACTGGGGAGCACATATCTGGAAGGCACCCTGGGAGTTAGTGGCCGCTTATGCAAAGGGTGACATCGTTAGATGTTCGGCATTGCACAAGTTCTGGAGAACAGTTCCGTATTTGATAACGCCATATAAGAGCAGCAATAATGGCAAAGTCGATAAGCGACCAGTAGGACAAGAAAAGTGGGGGATACCAGCAAAATGAACGCTGAACAACTCGAGATTCAGTTGATGCCCCATATCTATGAAATGGAGCAACGAGGCGTTAGCCTCGATGGCGCAGGTCTAGCCAAGGACTACGACTTCTATTTCTTCAAGATGGATCAACTGGATGACCAGATCCATGAACGTCTAGGCAAGGTCTTCGACATCGATTCTAACGAGGATTTGGCTAACGCCATTCAGGCAAAGTACCCCGATGCAGCATTCTTTCCTACACCCGGAGGTGCCAGGTCAGTAGCAAAGGACTCACTGACAAATGCTATACAAAGCGTAGATAAGGATGTCTTAGCTAAGCTCCTTATACGAGGCGCGCTTGCAACAAGCCTACGGACTTTTATTGGTCCATGGCATAGACAATATCAGGATAATGGCAGACTCTACATCAAGTGGAACCAGTTTCGTAACTATACAGACACAGGAGCACGAACAGGTCGTCTCTCGTCTTCTCCAAATCTCCAGAACATACCTGTTGACTGGGAACAGCTCAAAGGAAGACTCAAAAACTGCGACGACTACCAAGTCGGGTTTGACCTTCCCCAGATCCGCAAATATATTATCCCTGATCCAGGAAAGACTTTTGTAGGGGGTGACTATCAGGCGCAGGAAATGCGTCTGCTGGCACACTTCGTCGGAGGGGCCCTGCTTGAACGCATACTGGCAGAGCCCACCAGTGATATTCACCAGATAGCTGCGGACATAGCGCAACTCACTAGGCCAGTGGCAAAGACCCTAGGCTTTGCAGTTCTCTATGGTGCAGGAGTAGGACGGATAGCCCAATCAATTGACTGCAGTACTGAGAAAGCAGCCTGGATTAAGGCGCAGTACCTTCGAGCATTGCCAGAGATCAAGCAGTTCTCGAAAGCAGTTACAGACCAGGGCAAAAGGCTTGGTGGTGCGATTACTACGATCAATGGTAGAAAGTATGTTACCGACACACCTAAGCAGGCGGTCAATGGCGGACGTACAATGACCTACGAGTACAAGCTCGTTAACTACAAGATTCAGGGTTCAGCAGCTGAACAGACCAAGTTAGCTATGCTGAACTATGTTGAGAAGAACGAAGGACAACTGGTTCTATCAGTACATGACCAGTTAGTAGCCCAGGTCGACGAAGGAGTCACCCCCACAAAACTGGGTGAAGCCATGACCGAGGCCTTCGCAGAGCGGCTCAGATACCAGATTGTTGTTGATCTGGCTGAGGGGCCAAATTTTGCCAAAACTAAAGGTGGTGGTACACGTGCATTGGGCATGAAACCTACCAACACCGTAACGCCGGAGCTGTAATGCCCAAGTTCGAAGCCCCCTGGGGTTGGTCTAAACTCGACACTTTCCGCAAGTGTAAAAAGCAGTTCGAGTACCAGTATATCCAGAAACTACCGCAGCCTGGTAATGATGCCATGGCGCGGGGAAATGAAATGCATGAAACCATTGAGGCCTACCTCCAGGGTTGGATCGTGGATCTGCCGCCTGAGTTAGCAGAGTGGAAGGAGGCCTTTGACGCTTTGAAGACGTCTAACTTCACAGCTGAACAAGCCATCGGCTTGGACAATCACTGGAACGTTCTACCTGACTGGTTCGATAAGCGCACCTGGCTCCGCGCTAAGATGGATGCGAAGATCCTTAAGGACAAGGATACCCTACGAGTCATTGACTTCAAGTCAGGCAAGTATCGCATCCCCTCAGAAGACCAGGTCGAACTGTATGCCATCGTTGGTTATGCGATGCACCCTGAAGTTAAGACGGTAAAAGCTGAGTTCTGGTTCATTGATCAAAATGATAGCTACATGCGGGAGTACAGTGCCGAAGAGCTTGAAAGGCTTAAGACAAAGTACGAGAAGGCAGCAGAAGCGCTGTACAATACTGAGGTCTGGGTCGAGAATCCCAGCCGTGAATGTAAGTGGTGCACCTACTCTAAAAGCAAAGGTGGACCTTGTAAATTCTAACGTTGTGAGGGCAAGTTGAATGTAAAACCACTCGAAGGTACTGTTGAATATAACTGTGTTAAGTTAGCGGAGAAACATCAATGTCTACTAATCAAGATAGAGAAGCGGAAGGGGTTCCCGGATCGGATACTCCTAGCTCCCAACGGGCGAATGGTGTGGATAGAATTCAAGCGGATGGGGGAGGAGCCGATGAATTTCCAGAAACACATACATTCACAGCTGAGATCAATGCATTTTCAAGTGGAAGTAGTCGAGAGTTATTCGCGCTTCCTGGAATTGATGCTGTCCTTGAAGGCTTTGCCAGCCCTGAATGGGTCCCCGCCGATTATCAAAGTAGAGGCGTCCAGTGGTTAGCTTCTCGAATTGGCTCTGCCTTGTTTCTGCCGCCGGGCTTCGGGAAGACTTCTATTGTATTGGCGGCCAAATTACAAGTAAATACCTACAAGGTTCGGGGTTCGACTTCAGCCAGGATGCTTGTAATAGCCCCTCTTACAGCGGCAGTGACAACGTGGATGGCAGAGCCCAAGAAGTGGCGCCAGTTTGCGAGCATGAAAGTAGCTCTGGCCCGGGGTCCGGAGCGCGAACAGATCCTGATGGATGACTCCAATGATGTGGTTGTTATTAACTACGATGCTCTTGCATGGGCAGCTCCTCTACTCGCACGTGGGCATAACTTTAGCATACTGGCTTGCGATGAACTTACTCGTCTTAAACACATTCAATCAAAGCGATTCAAGCTCCTGAAGCCGTTGCTTCCGAGTTTCATCTTCCGTTGGGGCATGACAGGCACCCCCGCAGCGAACGGGTTACTTGATCTCTTCGGTCAGATCATGGTCCTAGATCTAGGACAACGATTGGGTCGGTACATTACGCACTTCAGAAGTCAGTACTTCTACCAGAAGCCCTGGGATCAGTACCGCTACTATATCTCTGATGAGTCAGCTACCCGTTTGGTTGACAAGATCAAAGACATCTGTATGTACATGGATCCAGGCGAGTTCCTGAATCTACCACCACTTTTGGATGTCATACGGACTACGCCAATGACCCCGCCTATCAGGAAGCTCTACAAAGAGCTCCATGACGAGTTCATCATTGCTCTTGAGATGGGGGTGGTGACTGCGGCGAATGCGGGGGTACTGACTTCGAAGTTAAGGCAGTTCACTGGTGGGGCTGTCTATCACCCTGGAACAAATCGGGTCTGGAGCGAGGTGCATCTATCAAAGGTCGAAGCACTAAATGACCTCGTTGAAGAGATGGCCGGTGAACCACTAATGGTGGCATACCAATTTGAGCATGAGTTCGAGCGTTTGATCAAGATTTACCCTGAGGCACTATTTATCAAAGGAGGAATGACTAAGAACCAGCTACAAGATACAGTTGAGAAGTGGAACACGGGCAGTCATCCACTACTACTAGTACAACCTAGCGCGGCAGCTCTGGGTTT
>Ga0207648_10004257_pt1 | contig 14773 bp, 10 predicted proteins | sample KBSMisM32_FD_184310 | JGI IMG/M metagenome (GOLD analysis project Ga0207648, IMG submission 184310) | Miscanthus rhizosphere microbial communities from Kellogg Biological Station, Michigan, USA - KBS Miscanthus M3-2 (SPAdes) (version 2) | ecosystem: Host-associated > Plants > Roots >...
TCTTTTATTAATAATTTGAAAAGGCTTTCAATTTCCTTTGCTGTATCATCCAGGTGGTTTACGCCAAGCGCCATGCACATTCTTCTTTCACTTCCATATGCATTCATCAGTACCGGGAACCCATAACCGCTGTTTTCAAAAAGGATAGCCTTACCACCGCCGTCTTGTTTACTCATGCGATCGGTTATCTCTGCCATTTCGAGTTTAGGGTCAACATAGGCCTTGATACGAACTAATTCTCCCGCCCTTTCCAATGCATCTATAAATTGTTGCTGATTTCTATACGCCATGATTCGTAAATAATGCGCAAAGTTAACTATAGTTCATTCAAACTGATTTTTATCGGAGGATGCCCTGCATGGTACTGGCTGAATTACTTCCTTGAGCTTTTGTTGTGTCACTCCCTGCATCATTCTGTTCGCTATTCACCAATAGTGAAGCATTTGTTTATTTATTAAACCGATTCTCAATTGTATGCGGAAATAAAACCCATCGGGGAATTAAAAAGCCATCCACAAATGAAGGATGGCTTTTTTATCATAGCGAGCAATAAGTAACAACTAGAAGTTTCTCGGGCATCCATATCCTCTTCTTGCAGAACCCCGAGATCCGCCGCCGAGTCCAGCAAGGCCACCCAGCCGGAAGCTTGCATGCAAACCGACAAAATAATAAGCATCTTTGCTGGATGCGCTTCCTCTCTGAACATCTTTTGCAGGGTAACCACCGCCATTTGCGATTTCATCTCCCCTGTAAGCCATATCAACAGCTTTTTGTCCTCTCGCTGCGAGAAGATCGGTCTGGTCGACATAATTTTTGCTGACATCATCCAGGTAATCTGTAAACAATACCCTGTAACCACCTTCAATGCCTACACGGATATTATCTGTTATAGCATACTTAACACCAAAACCCAACGGGATCGCCGGTTGTGTAAGCGAGTAGGGACGATTATTATATCCTGTTATTCCCTGCCCTTCGGTACTCAACGGTTTAAGATATGTTTTCAATCCATTTGCATCGAATGCATACGGCTCATAGTGAAATACTGCTACACCGGCATATATGTAAGGCGTAAACCTTTTTTCGTACAAACTGAAAAAATTATACTCACCCAGCAAACTGAATTCACTGATGTTACTTTCAAAACTCAGGTTGCGGCTGCGTAAATCTTCTTTATTGTATTGATCCGCGCCGGAAACTTTGCCAAACGTAAAGCCGCCGCGGATATTGATATGATCACTGTATTCGTAAGTCACATCAAGGCCGATAGCACCTTTTGTTTGACCATGAGCGGGAAAATATTTGTCAACTAAATCGCCGTTGTAAGCAGATGCACCACCAAAAACACCTATGTGCCAGTATTGTGCATGCGAAGAGAGGGTTACCAGCAATAATGCCGGTATAATCCGGATATATTTCATACGTGTCGTTTAAACAAATGTCCCTGAGCAAATATGAGGCCGAAAGCTGTCCGTTGTTGTAACGGCCTGTCAGTGCGGATAGTATGTTTACGATTTTATTTGGAGAAAATTTATGAGATGACCTGGTGTAAAAAATCACTTGAGTGCATTAAATCGCCTCTGTATGATTCAGTTCCTGTTTTTTGAACAGACCGGTATATTTTATTCCAAGCCCCGGTTCGTCGGAGTAAATTACTTTTCCATAATCATACTCAATACCTGTTGCAACATCTTCTTCCAGCAGTAACGGGCCATCCATGTCCACATAATCGATAAATGGCAATAAGTGAGCGATAGCTGCCGAACCAACAGTAGATTCATTCATGCAACCGACCATGATCTTCAAATCAAGGTCTCTTGCTTTTTTAATCATCCGCAACGCGGGTGTTATACCACTGCATTTGGTGAGTTTGATATTGATACCGTGAAAATGATTGCTGCATTTTTCTACATCGCCTTCGAACACGCAGGCTTCATCGGCAATCAGCGGCAAAGACGATTTCATGTAAAGTTTTTTCATATCCGCCCAATTATCTTTTGCTAATGGCTGCTCCACGAGTTCTACACCTAATTCTTTTAATTGCGGAATAATCTGCAGAGCCGTCTCAAGCGTCCACGCAGCGTTTGCGTCTACCCGTAAGATTGCATCGGTATTTTCGCGCAAGGCTTTTACAATAGCAATATCATCAGGCGTACCGACCTTCACTTTATAAACCGGCCATGGCTTTTCCTTTACCTTTTCTACCATTTTTGCAGGCGTGTCGATCCCGATTGTATAATCCGTAATCGGATTTTTAGAAATATTGCCGTCCCATATTTCGTACAATTTTTTCCGTTTCATTTTTCCGTACATATCCCATGCAGCTATATCCAATGCACATACGAGAAATGGATTTTGCGGAATCAAATGATGCAGGTAATGCCAGTAGCGTTCCGGTTCTGTAAATGCAAACCGTTCAACAAAAGTTTGCTTTTGCCGGAGGTCTTCTATCATTTTATCAATGGTGATATTATAATAGGTTATCGGCGGGGCCTCACCATATCCTTTATGGCCAAGGTGTTCGAGCGACACGATAAGTGTGGGCTGATGTGTTTTACTTCCCTTTGAGATTGTGAACGGATGGCGGAATTTCAGGTTATGCGCCCAATACTGAAGTTTCATTCGATCTGTTTTTGGTTTAGGCTGAAAGAATAATCATTTGACGGATTAATCAAATGATTTGTTACTACAGTTTGGCTGAAGAAAAGGTCTGAACGATATTCAGGCGACAAATATAAGCTATCACCTGCCGCTTTGCGTCACATAGTTGTGAAACTCTTCGTTAAATTCTTTCTCTTTAATAAGCGCTTCCAGCGAGATATGCATGCGGTAGCGCCAGTAATATTTGGCGATGGCCGGTATATTGATTCGTTCTTCTTCGGGGGATTTTCTTTTTAGTTTTTCATTAATGCCCATAATGTCCTGCAGCTGAAATATGCTCCAAATTGCAGGAGAATAGAGATGCTGCAAAACAATAGCCCGGTTGATCCACGCTTCGCAGAAAAAGGGAGCCTCGCCCCATTGACCCATAACGTTATTATAGAAGCGCTGAGTTTTGGCCCTGTCTTCCTGCCACCACCCGCGAATCGTGCTCATATCATGCGTGGATGGCGTAACGACTGATAAATAAGGCGCATCGTTAGGATGAAAAAATTCGATAGCAGGATTTTTCGGCATCCGCTGAATCTCCAGGCTTAACATACCTAACTGTTTCATCACATCCGGTACGCAATGCGGCACCATTCCCAGGTCTTCACCGCATATCAGCATATTGGTAGACGCTTTTAAATCGGGCAATTTATGCATCGCCTCTTTCTTCCAGTAATCATCCTGGCGGCGGTAATAATAATTTACATAAAGTTCCTTTAACTTATATTGGGTATCGGGATCAAGATGCCGGAATGACATTGTTTGTTCCATGGAAATACGGAAATGAAACTCATCAGCAGCTGACCCTTCTTTTTCAAACAATATAACGTTGCTGATCAGGTCAAATAATCCCTGGCGGATGAGACTGTTTTCCTCATTTTGTTCCAACGCAGCAAAATGATCTTCGACTGCCCGTTGTGTTTCGAAGGCGAGTTCAAGATCATACCCCCCCACTTCATTGGGAACAACGAATTCATGTTTCACCCGTTGCACATGTTCGCCAAAAATTGTCCATAACACTTCATCCGTTATATACGGCTTGCAATAACGGCGATAATCAAACCAGATATGCCGCTGATCGAATTCAATTCTGTATACCGGGATGGCTGGTGTAAAATGGCCCATAATGCCTTCCACGGCATGCATGGGAATGCTCCATATCCGGAAGAAGCCAAGTATATGATCGATACGAAAAGCGTCGAAATATTCACTCATTTGCTCAAAACGCTGACGCCACCATGCAAAACCATCTTCCTGCATTTTTTTCCAGTTGTAGGTCGGGAAGCCCCAGTTCTGCCCTTTTACAGCAAAATCATCCGGTGGCGCTCCGGCCTGCATATCCATATTATACAATGACGGATCTACCCATGCATCACAACTATACCGGTATATACCGATCGGAATATCTCCTTTTAAAACAACACCGTTTTTGTGTGCATAATCCGCGGCATCTTTCAGCTGCCGGTGTAAATGATATTGAACAAAGAAATAAAAGGTAATCTCTTTTGCATGTTTTGATTTTGGAGAAAATAATTTGGCGATATATTTTTTATCGTACACTGCTTCAGACTCCCACATTTCGAAATGGGGGGAGCCGTGTTTATCGCGCAGGTAACAGAATGCAGCATACGGAATGAGCCAGTGTTTGTTCTGCTCATGAAACGCTTTATAGTCATCGCTTTCAAAACATTCTTCGTACAGCAGCTCGAATAATTCATGCAACGCCTGCATTTTGTATTTTATTACCTGCTCATAATCCACTTCCGGTAAATCATTTAAATCCTTATGTTTTTTCTTCAGGGATTTGATAAGCGCTGCATTTTTTTTACCGGCCACTTTTTCAAGATGGATATAAACAGGATGAAGAGCAAATGCTGAAATACCGGCATAAGGATACGAATCTGTCCATGTGTGCGTAGCCGTTGTATCATTAACCGGCAATATCTGGATCAGCTTAAGACCGGTTTTATTGGCCCAGTCTACCAGCAGTTTCAAATCATTAAATTCTCCGACACCAAAACTTTTTTCACTGCGCAGGCTAAAAACGGGTATTGCGACACCCGCACCTTTCCATGTGTTATTGGGTAAATGAATAAAACCATCGTGAAGTATAACCGTTTTTGCTGATTCCGCGCCGGCAATCAACATCCGGTTGCCTCCTTCTTCAAAATGAACAAACTTTTCTTCTTTTACATTATACACTCCGTACTTATAAACAACCGGTAAAGGTTCGCCGGATAAATCAACTTTTGCCACCCACCAATTTCCCTTTTTAACCATCAACAAAGGATGCGTGATGGCCCATTGTCCCAGCGCAGGACCGCTTCCCACTAAACAAGCCACTTCATTCTTATGAAGCAAAGGTGCTTTCACTTTGAAAATGTGTGTAATTGTTGCGGGAGCCTTGACCTTTAATTTAGGTCTGTGACTTTTTAATAAAATGGATTGAAATGGTGCGGAATAAAAAACATTTTCATACTCGCCCGCATGGTTCCAGGTATCAACGACAATAATTTCCTCGTCCTTTTTAGAAAATTCTATAACCCGGTCATTACCCCATTCCCGCACAATTTCTCCGTCTTTATTTCTAAGAAAATACTGGTAAATAAATCCATCCTTGTGTTTGGTTCGCACGTCAAGCGTTCCCTGCCAGAAATCGACATTCAGATACGTCATTGTAACCATCCCACCACCTGCATCCGCCGGCAAATCGCCATTATGTGTAATTCCTAAACTTTGACCAACCTCTGTATGAAAGCGGAGGTAAAATTGAATCTTCATCCTTTTGATATTTGATAGGCCCGGAAAAATCGCGAGAATATGTATTCCAGACACACTTGCGGACGAAAATAATCAAAACCAATAATCTATCGGAAATTAAGTACGAACTGCTGCTGCAAACCCATGTTTTATTGCCTTAATATTCATTTTTATAATTGCATTCTCACCCCTATTTTTGCACAAATTTTATTTATGGAAGAACAAAAGAAAGGTACAGCTCTCTATTGGTTATTATTCCTTATTTCAACCGCCGCGCTTGTTTTTGCAATTTATACTCACTGGCCGTGGCTCACGTTGATTCTTCCGTTTGTGACTACTTTTTTTGTAAAAGCTATGGATATTATGTAACGCTACTATAGTTAAAATAATTCAGACCGGATGCAGCAATGCTCCGGTTTTTTATTTGTAGCAAAAACGGGCTTACTAAACACAGGCATTCGTCACCCACCCCGAACTACTTTCACCGTCACAATCAACTGCCCCACATGCCGCTGCGTATGTTCAGCAGCGTGAAAAAGCAAGCCAAGCACATTTGAGGGTATTTTTTTCCGGCCCACCTCCCTCCTTTCCAACAATGAATTTTCGTCTGTGCGGCGTAGTTGGTCCATTGCTTTATCTACCTCCACGTTGAAATTATCAATCAATGTGGCGGCAATTATGTTATCATCTTGCTTGCCTTCTTTTGATAAGTATTCCAATTGTGAATCGTTCAATTGGTTTGCGGTTGCATAGGTAAACAAACGGTCAAGTACGCCCGTTAAATGTTGCAGATGAAAAGCAGCTGACGCTGCGCCACCCGGTCTGCTCCACAATTCCTTTTCGGGAAAATTCTCCAGCGTTTCTTTTACTTCTTCTCTTGCCTGCAGTAATGCATGAGCTACCGGTTGCAGTAATGCTGGTATTCCCTCCACAGGTCCGCGTTGCCAGAATTCAGGTTGTGATGACATGATGTGAATAGTGAATGATCAATGAAACAAGTCCGAAGATAAATGGATTTTACAAGTATGAAGGTCTAATAAACCATTCACAATTCGCTATTCACTATTGACCATTCGCCACTTACCATCTTCTGCAAATCCCTTATCTTTAAAACAAATGACTGTTATGAGAAAATGCTTTTTCTTTTTTTCATTATTATGTATAACTGTTGTTGCAACTGCGCAGAAAAAAGCTGCAAAGTTCCAGCTAACGAACACGCAGGTTGCAAACGCATTCGACATGTATGTTCAATCCGCACTTCAAACCTGGAAAACGCCGGGCATATCTGTTGCCGTGGTAAAAGATGGCAAAATAGTTTTTAAAAAAGGATATGGCGTTCGTGAACTGGGTAAACCTGAACCGTATACTTCAACTACACTATCTACCTGTGCTTCCACAACAAAAGCCATGACCGCTGTGTGCATGGGAATTCTTGTTGATGAAGGAAAAGTAAAATGGACAGATATTGTCGCAAACATACTTCCTGAATTCAAATTGTCCGATCCATATGTTACGTCGCAGATAACAGTAAAAGATCTTTTCACACATAACGCAGGGCTTGGCAATGCAGATCAATTGTGGGTATACGGTTATGGACGCTCCGAAATCCTGCAGCGCATGCATTCATTACCGCTTGCGTATTCGTTGCGTGCAGATTTTATTTATCAAAACCTGATGTACCTGGTAGCCGGGGAAGTAATAAAGAAAGTTTCGGGAAAGGTATGGGATGAGTTTATACAGGAAAAGTTGTTCACTCCGCTTGGTATGACACGCACCTATCCTGACTATTCAAAAGTTCCGCTTACAGAACAAACCGGCCTTCATTTCAAAGACAACGATACAATTAAAGTCATACGTTACACGCACAACGATAATATCGGCCCCGTAGGTGGCGTGTGGTCTTGCGCTGATGATATGAGCAAATGGATGCAGTTTCTTTTAGACAGCACAAGGATAAATGGTAAGCGAATTTTAAAACCGGAAACTTTCGCGGAGTTATTTAAACCGCAAAGTATTGTTTCGGAACCTGAATTTTACCCTACCAAAACAATTACAAAACCACATTGGAAAACATATGGCCTGGGATGGTTTCAACAGGACTATCGCGGACAAATGATACAATTTCACACCGGCAGTCTCGATGGCCTTGTTGCTATTCTCGGTATGATACCGGAACAACACTTCGCCATTTATATTTTTGGCAATCTTGATCATTCGGAGATCCGTCATGCGTTGATGTTTAAAGCATTTGACCTTTGGTGCTTTAATGATACATCGAACGACTGGAGCAATGATTTTTACAAAATGTACACCGCATTAAGCGATTCTGCGAAAGTGAAAGAAAAAGAAAATGACAGCAAAAGAGTAACCGGCACCAATCCATCTCTGCCACTGGAAAATTATACGGGTAAATTTATAAACGAATCGTTCGGAAATGCTGAAGTGGTAAATGAAAACGGCAAACTTATTGTGAAGCTGCCGGATAACTACACGATGAAATTGACTCACTGGAATTACGATACATTCCGCGGCGAGTTCAGCAACTGGTGGTATGGAAAAACGAATGTTCAATTTCTGCTGAATGCAAATGGAACCGTGTCCGGTCTTTCTGTAGATGGTACATCATACAAAAAGGAAATTGCAAAATGAATTACTGACCTTTGAAGAAAAAGAATATGGCACGTCCTGATTTAACACTGACACCTCCGTTTTATCATAATTATATTAACCTCGTACCCGGCGATGAGCTGATGGAAGCTTTTAAAAAAGATGGTCCGGCGTTTACCCGGTTTTTAGAATCTATTCCATCCGGAAAGATTGACTATCGCTATGCAGAAGGCAAGTGGACAATACGCGAATTGCTGCAGCATATTATTGATGCCGAAAGAATCTTTGCATATCGGGCATTACGTTTTGCAAGAAAGGATGAAACTCCGCTCCCGGGGTTTGATGAGAACTTGTATGGTGAAACATCAAAGGCAGATAAACGCGACTGGAATGAATTATTGGAAGAATTCAAAACTGTCCGGAAATCGTCCGAGTATTTATTCGGATCGTTTGATGATGACCAGTTGAATGCAACAGGTATTTCAAGTAATAAATCTATCAGTGTCCTTGCTTTCGGATATGTTATTATCGGGCACACAATTCATCATAAGAAAATTATTGAAGAGAGGTATTTGTAGAGGTAGGCAATAAGCTTTAAGCTATAAGCTGTAAGCTGCCGGTTTCAAGAAGTATAGTCAAGTGCAAATGCTGAGGTTTACGGCTTAGAGCTACCAGCTTGTGGCTTCTTTCTTATCTTTAACCATTCACTCAGGAAACTGATTATTGACTGTTCAATTATCCGGTTATGCCGATTAAAAGAAGGAATATGCTAAAAATAATTCTGTATTCGTTGATAATGACAAGTACCATCTTGTTTATTTCATGTAATTCAAACGAGATAAAGAAAGTGGATACGGATGGCTTGTCTGCTTTTAATAAAGACAGCCTTGCCAAACACATACAGGTATTATCCTCCAATGAGTTTCAGGGGCGCAAACCATTTACCGAAGGTGAAACAAAAACGATTGCTTATCTCACTGAGCAATTCAGAGCAGTTGGCGTGGAACCAGGCAACGGCAACAGCTATGTGCAGGAAGTACCGATGGTAAAGATTACAACACAGGCGGCTCCGCAGATGGAAGTTCAGGCTGCAAAAGAAAAATTCACGTTAAAGGGATTTGACGATTATGCAATATGGACAGATAAGACCGATTCAGCAATCTCCTTAAAGAATGATGAAGTTGTATTTGCAGGCTATGGTGTTGTTGCGCCTGAATATAACTGGAACGACTATGCGGGTCTTGATGTCAAAGGCAAAGTGGTGATGGTGCTCGTAAATGATCCCGGATTCAATGCAGGAGATTCTACTTTGTTTAAAGGAAAAACAATGACATACTACGGCCGCTGGACGTATAAGTTTGAAGAGGCCGGAAGGCAGGGTGCCAAAGGATGTTTAATAGTGCACAATACAGAAGCCGCGAGTTATCCCTTCAGTGTTGTACAGAATAACTGGAACACATCCCGGTTCAGACTGGATAATCGTGGAAAGAAGGAATCCTTATGCGATGTAATTGGATGGATCAGCAATCCGACAGCAAAAAAATTATTAAGAGCCGCAGGTCAGGATACAACATTATTGTCAAAAGCAGATATACGTGGTTTCAAAGCCGTGCCGCTGGATTTAAAACTTTCGACTACCATGAAGGTTAAAGCTGACTATAATAAATCGTATAATGTTGTCGGTAAGATAACCGGAACGAAGCGCCCGGATGAAGTAATCATTTATACTGCCCATTGGGATCACCTGGGTATCGGTACGCCGGATGATAAAGGTGATAGTATTTATAATGGCGCTTTGGATAATGCAAGTGGTACGGCAGGGCTGATCGAGTTTGCAAGAGCATTTAAAAGTCTAAAGACAGCGCCTGAAAGAACAATTGTTTTACTCGCCGTTACTGCCGAGGAACAGGGTTTATTAGGATCTGCCTATTATGCACAAAATCCAATTTTCCCGCCGGCAAAAACGGTAGCAGATATTAATATAGATGTTCTGAACTCTTATGGTGCAACAAAAGACATTGTTGTGGTGGGCCAGGGACAAAATGAATTGGAAGATTATTTGAATGAAGAAGTAAAAAAAGTAGACAGGCAGGTTGTATTTGAACCTCATCCGGAAGCAGGTTATTATTATCGCTCAGATCATTTCAATTTTGCGAAAGCGGGTATTCCTGCATTGTATATAGAAAGCGGTGAAAATATAATTGGAAAAGATCCGGAATATGGTAAATCGAAAGTGAATGAATACAGGGAAAAGAATTATCACCGGCCGTCGGACGAATATAATTCGGGGGTGGTGCTGGAAGGGGCTATTGAAGATCTGAAGTTGTTATTTAACGTGGGCAAACGTCTTGCGTTCACAGACGCTTTTCCAAAATGGAAACCCGGATCTGAGTTTAAAGCACTGCGCGAAAAACAATAAACTATTCCTGTTTAAAAAAGAAAACAAATGGACAGGAATTATTGGGAAAAAATTGCGCACAATTACAACGAAGAGATATTTGATGTATTCCGGAATGATAAAGCAGGTGTTATCCGCGATGCCATACAGGAATACAGTTCGGAAACCAAAACGGTAATGGATATCGGGTGTGCGGTAGGAAAATGGATTCCTTTTCTAGCAGTTAATTTTAAAAAAGTTATTGCTACCGATATTTCTGCAAAAAACCTCGAACTGGCAAAAGAGAATTGTAAAGCTTTTTCCAATGTAGACTATATCCGTGCCGATATGTCTGATCCGAAACAGAAGTTCCCCGCCTGTGAGGTTGCAGTATGTATCAATGCAATTCTTACCGGGTCATTAGCGAAAAGAATCATCTTTTTTAAATCCCTGGCAAGATGCGTGAAGAAAGGCGGATCACTTATATTGGTTGTTCCCTCACTCGAATCGTCTCTGTATACAAGCATAATTAAACATCGCTGGAACATTGACCCGGTGGCCAATAAAAAATACACCGCAAAACAATACGCAGAGAAGATAAAAAATTTCAGCCAGGGAAATATTGACATTGACCGCGTGCCTACCAAACATTATCTCGACGAGGAACTTACGCTTCTTTTATCCAGGGAAAAGTTTAACGTGATAGAATCGAGAAAGGTGGAGTATAGCTGGAAAACGGAATTTTTACATCCTCCGAAATGGCTGAAAGAACCTTATCCATGGGATTGGATGGTAATTGCAAAACGCAGATAAGCATATAATCGCTTTATTAACCAACCTGTTGAGTTATTTTATCAACCGCCGGTAATCCTGGCTGCATAGTTGCAGATTTAAGTAAACCTTTGACTTTCCCCAACGGTGGAAAATTTTAGCCGGTTTAATTCGTTACTAACCCAGACATTTATAAATCCTAAAGCCGCCACCATGGAAACAAACAAGGAAATAACTGCATTGCTGACCCTGATTGATGATCCTGATGAAGAGGTCTTTGGAGCCGTATCACAGAAGATCATTGATTACGGAAAGCCTATTATCCCAAATCTTGAACATCTTTGGGAAACACACCCTGATGAACAGACGCAGGAAAGAATCGAAGTGCTGATCCACAGGCTTCATTATCGTGATTTATCCGAAGAATTACGCTTATGGGGTTTATCAGGTCATCACGATCTTATGGCAGGTGCAATACTTGCAGGCAAATTTCAATACCCCGATGTTTCTTCTTCAACCGTTATGCAGGAAGCGGAAAAAGTTAGACGGAATATATGGCTTGAGCTGAACAATTATCTTACGCCACTGGAACAGATCAACATCGTTACGAGTATTCTTTACAGTTATTACGGATTGAAAGGAAACGAGATCAATTACCAGGAACCTGCGGAATTCCTGTTGCATAAAATACTGGAGTCGAAACGCGGTAACCAGCTGGGCAATGCTGTACTTTATCTTGTGCTTTGTGAATTGCTCGATATTCCTGTAAAAGCGATCAATATTCCGAGGCAATATGTTATCGCCTACTTCAAACCTGGTTATTCCGAAGAAAACCTGGCTGATCCTTTTAAGAAAATTGAGTTCTTTATTGATCCTTCTTCCGGGCAGGTATTCACGCATAAAGACGTTGAAAATTATTTTAAACGTATTTCTGTTCCTTTAACGGCTTCTTTCTTTCGACCGCTGTCGAATAAAAAAGTGATAAAGAACTTACTCGAAGAAATGGCAAAATGTTTTGACGATCCCAAGATCAGTTACAAGAAAGATGAATTGAATGATTTGGGATCGCTGCTTGAGTAAGTAGTTTGAGCTGGATTATATGCAGCTTTCTTCGATAAATCCGGATTTTCAAAATACAACCCAGGTTCCGGCTCTACCATCACAACAGTTCAGCACATTCATGAAAAATGCAGAGGCATAGCCACAAATTCATATTGTAGTCCCGTTTTTACCTCATCGCAAATAGCCTGACACTCTTCAACAGTGTATCGCTTATCTAATCTAATCACGTTGGCCATCCACAATTCAACAATTCACCTCCCGACAGCTATCGGGACACTAATTCACCATTCGCCTCCCGAAAGCTATCGGAACACTATTCACCCGTTAATTTGAACTTTCTGCCCCGATAATTGTAATCTTTGCATAAAATTCATTCGTTATGGCAAAAGTAAATATCGGAATTACGGAAAAAAACCGCCAGGCTGTTGCAGCGGCACTCACTCAGTTGTTAGCAGACGAACATGTTCTTTACAACAAAACACGGAGTTACCACTGGAATGTGGAAGGCCCGAGTTTTATGGAATTGCACAAACTATACGAAGCCCAATACAATGAGCTGGCGGAAGTGATAGATGAAATTGCCGAACGTATCCGCACTATCGGTCATTTTGCCGAAGGAAGATTGAAAGAATTATTGAAGCTTGCTACATTGGATGAACCCGCTGTACCAACAGGCTTCAAGGAGCAGATCGCAAATCTCGATGCCGATCATGAAATCATTATTAATAAACTGCGCAAACTTATCGACCAGTTTGACGAGAAATATAAAGACATTGGCAGCAGCGATTTTGTAACGGGCTTGTTAAAGCAACACGAGAAGTTAGCCTGGATGCTGAGAGCGTATTTAGGATAAAGTCATAATTATTAAAGATGGTCAAATGAGTCAATTGGTGAACCTACCTGGTTTGACTCATTTGACTATTATGATTTTTTGATTTGCTGTCTATTTCCCAAGCTTCTTATTTTTCAATAGCCACGCAGCAGTCTGGTAATAAGCTATTGCCTGTGTGATGAGGCTATCGTTCGATGAAGTTTTGGTTGCCTTACCGGTTACAAAATCGGGGACATATTGATCTACTTTCTTAGGAGGCATTTGAATGATCAATTGCCCGTTTTTTATATAACCTAACCCCTGGTACGTGCTGATAAAGGCTCTCTCCCGCCCTGCAGGAATGTTGAAAACATCCTGTCCAAAAAATTTACTGCGGTATTTCATTTTCAAAAAGCCGAGTATGGTTGGCACTACATCCATTTGAGAGGTAAGAGGCTCGAATGACTGTGGCTTTATTAAGGCAGGACTATAAATCAACATGGGAATGTGATAACCTGTCACCGGTAATTCCACTTTCCCTGCCGCATATGCGCAATGATCGGCAACAACAACAAAAATGGTATTATTGAACCACGGCTTTGCAGATGCTTCGCGAAGAAATCTTCCGATCGCATAATCCGTGTATTTTACGGCGCCTTCGCGACTCTGTGTAGATGGCGGAATGTCAATCCGGTTTTCAGGATACGTATACGGCCGGTGATTGGAAACCGTCATGATCTGCGAAAAGAAAGGTTTTCCCGTTGCATAGTTTTCATCTAATTTTTTTAACGACAATGTAAAAAGATCTTCATCGGCAACACCCCATATATTGGCATAATGAATTTGATTGGCAGAAATAGCGGAGCGGTCAATCACGTCATAATTATTATGCGCAAAATAGTAACCCATATTGTCAAAGCTGCTGTAACCGCCATAAATAAACTGCGTGATATAACCTTTTGATTTCAATAAAGCGCCCAACGAAAAAAGATCTTCATTACCCGGACGCCTTACCACACTCTGACCCGGCACCGGTGGAATAGAAAGGGATAAACATTCAAGACCACGGACAGTTCTCGTTCCGGTCGCATATAAATTTTTGAAGAAAATACTTTGCGAAGCAAGGCTGTCTAATTGTGGTGTGATATTCCGGTTATCCCCAAACGCTTTCATAAATGAAGCACTGAAGCTTTCAACACTTATCATCACCACGTTATAATGCTTCTCAGGTTCGGGATAACTGATGTCTCTTTCAAGATTAAAAACATCATCACTGACAAAACTTGCATTCGGCGCCTGCAATTGTGTTCTTACAATTTTGAATGCTTCTGTATCCGGGATTGTTTTATAAAATTTATAAAAATCAAGTTCGTTATTCAGAAAAGCGGCGCCGAACTCATAAACCCCATTTCCCGCCAATTCATTTGCATATTCATTCGCACTGAATTTTCTGAACTTGCTGGTAACCCCAAAATAAACGATCGTTGGAATCAATAGCAATAAAACAGCGATAATGGTTCTCTGTACAAATGTCATTTTCCTGCTTACCGATTCCCGGATCGATGGCCGCACCCATAAAATGACCGGTATTGTCACGGCGAGTACGCCGAACACGATCCACCAGATGGGATAAGATTCGTTTATATTGCCCGCCACCTCGTTTGTATATACCAAATAGTCCACCGCAATAAAATTGTATCGGCTGCCAAATTCTTCCCAGAAAAAGAATTCGCTTA
>Ga0207648_10004261_pt1 | contig 14769 bp, 14 predicted proteins | sample KBSMisM32_FD_184310 | JGI IMG/M metagenome (GOLD analysis project Ga0207648, IMG submission 184310) | Miscanthus rhizosphere microbial communities from Kellogg Biological Station, Michigan, USA - KBS Miscanthus M3-2 (SPAdes) (version 2) | ecosystem: Host-associated > Plants > Roots >...
AGGCTTCCGGGCTTCTTGGCGTTGCCCTCACTCAGCCACTTGCCCATTTCGCGGATGAAGGCGCGCGAAGAGTAGGGACGCGGCTCGAGGCTGTCGGCGATCTTGCCGATCGTATGATCGCAGTCCTGCAGCTGCTGTTCGTCGATGTAGGTGTCGTAGATGCGGTCGATGTACAGCGAGCGGAGCGTATCATCGTCAGGGATTTCATTAGCTTGGTAATGTTTGTGGCCAAGCGCTTCGAAGAAATCCATGTCGACGATGGTGGCGCCGGTGGCGACGATTGCGTCGACCATGTTGGACTTCACCAGCTCCGCGTAGAGGTCCATGCAGCCGCCGGCCGAGGTCGAGCCGGCGATGACCAGGATGATCGAGCAGGCGGGATCCTCGAGCATCTGGTTGTAGATGCCCGTCGCGCGCGCGAGATCGCGGCTCGTGAAGCTCATCTTGCCCATCGAATCGATGATCGGGCGAGCGTCGAAGCTGGTGATGTCGATATGCTCGATCGGCGTCGACAACAGCTCCCCCTTGCGCGTGTCGTTGATGCGCTCTGCGTCCTGAGTCTTGATGAGGGTATCGGTCGTCATGGCACTCAATCCTCGTCATTCCCGCGAGAAGCGGGAATCCCGCTACTCGCGATGGCCAATAAAAACAAAAAGCGGGATCCCCGTTGCACGGGGATGACGGAAGCTGGCCCCTACAGCTTCACGACGTTCGAGCGGGCAGGGACATCGGCACCGTACAGGCTCGCCATGGGCTCATCGTCCACGATCGTCGAATCGACCACTCCGAAGCCGTTGAACTGGGTGCGCATCGCGCAGCCATAAGCGCCGAGCATGCCGATCTCGATATAGTCGCCGACGCCGACGTCGCCGGGCAGCTCGAATGGCCCTGCCATGCGGTCGAGGTCGTCGCAGGTCGGCCCGTAGAAGCTGAACTTCATCGGCCGGGTGTGCGACTCCGTCTCGCGAATGAGGCGGACGGGATAGCGCCAGCCGATGTGTGCGGCGTCGAACAGCGCGCCATAGGCGCCGTCGTTGATGTAGAGCTCATCGCCGCGGCGCTTTTCGACGCGAACGAGGACGCTCGCATATTCGGCGCACAGCGCGCGGCCCGGCTCGCACCACAATTCAGCCGAATAGCTGATCGGCAGCGATTCGAAGGCGGCGTGGATCACCGAGAAATAGGTCTCCATCGGCGGAGGCTCCATTCCCGGGTAGGAGGAGGGAAAGCCGCCGCCGACATCGACGATGTCGACCGTCACCGCAGCCTCGACGATCGCCTGGCGGACGAGCGTCATCGCCTCGGCGAACGCGGCGGGAGTCATCGCCTGGCTGCCGACATGGAAGCAGATGCCGAGCGCGTCGGCCGCCTGGCGGGCGGCGAACAACAAGGTGGCGACGTCGCGCGGGTCGGCGCCGAACTTGGCGGCGAGGCTGAGCTTCGCATGATCCGAGCTGACGCGGATACGCACCAGCAGGTTGAGGTCGCTCGCGGGGACGCCGTCCTTCGACGTCGCGCGGACGATCTTGTCCAGCTCCTCGATCGTATCGAGGCTGAAGGTTCTCACATTATGCTCGAAATAGGCCTCGGCGATCGCCTCCTCGGCCTTCACCGGATGCATGAAGCATTGCACGGCCTTGGGCAGCGTCTCGTGGACGAGCCTGATCTCGCCGATCGAGGCGACATCAAAATGGGTGATGCCCGCATCCCACAGGATGTTGAGCAAATTGGGCGACGGATTGGCTTTCACCGCATACAGCGAGCGGCCCGGGAACTTCTCGACGAAGTAGCGGGCGGCGCGACGCGCGGCGTGCGGGCGCAGCAAAGTGACCGGCTGGACCGGGCGCTGCTTGGCGATAGCGGCAGCCCCCCGGCTGCCGGACGGGGCGGTCGCTAGCCCCAGCGCGCGATGATGATTGTGCAACTCAAGGGACCTCCAACAGGCATTGGTTCGACAAAGAGCTGCCTTGCGGTTGGAAGTCCCATGGGGCAGCGGGGCGCGATATATGTGTGGGGGTACCCCCTGTAAAGATTCTTTGCTCGGAAACTGAAGATTCGGTGACCGTATGTCGCTGATCTGCAACGGCTAATCGAAAAGGTGAAATATCAACGACTTAACGAAATCGCCTGAAGTCTCGTTAGACGACGTTGTCAAAGCCGCCGCCAGGATCGGCCGATTCGTCGAGCGGACCCCGCTCATCGAAAGCGAGGTTGGGGGCACTCGTGTGTGGCTCAAGTGCGAGTGCCTGCAGACCGGCGGGGCCTTCAAGCTGCGCGGCGCGACCAACCGCCTGCTGCAGCTCTCGCCGGAAGAACGCGAGCGTGGCGTAGTTGCCTTTTCATCCGGAAATCATGCGCGCGGGGTGGCGATCGCGGCGCGGCGGCTCGGCATTCGAGCGGTCATCGTCATGCCGGCCGATGCGCCGCAGGTGAAGATCGACGGCACGCGCGCCGAGGGCGCCGAGATCGTCTTCTACGACCGCCTGACCGAGAATCGCGAAGAAATTACAGCAGACATCGCGGCCGCGAACGGCGCCACCGTCGTTCCCAGCTTCGACGATCCGGCGATCGTCGCGGGGCAGGGCACTGTCGGGTTGGAAATCGTCGACCAGCTCGGGCGAGCTCCGGCCCGGATCGTCGTCCCGTGTGGCGGCGGCGGACTGGCGTCGGGTATCGCGCTGGCGGTGCCAGACGCTGAAATGGTCGTCGTCGAGCCGGCGGGCTGGGACGACATGGCGCGGTCGCTCGAGGCGGGCGAGATCATTCCGGTCGGAGCGGGCGCGCCAGATACCTTCTGCGACGCGATCATGACCCTGCACGTATCGCCAATCACCCTCGGCATCTTGAGCGAGCGCGATGCGCGGGCGCTGTCAGTGAGCGATGCCGAGGTGGCCGAAGCGATCCGCTTCGCCTGGGTGAAGCATCAGCTCGTCGTCGAGCCCGGCGCCGCGGTCGGTCTCGCCGCCCTGATTGCGGGCAAGCTGCCCCCGGCGGAGGACACGGTCGTCATAGTCTCGGGCGGGAACATCGATCCGGCGCTTCATGCGCGGATCATCGGCCAAGCGGCTTAACCGACGTTGCGGGTCTTATATTCCCCGGGCTCGACGTGCGCGGGGCTCGACCGCTCGACCGCCTTGGTCAGCTCCTCGAGCTCGGCGGCCAGCGTCTTCAATTCGGCGGCGAGGAAGCGGCGCTCATTCTCGGCGACCGACTCCGAAGCATCGATCAGCGTGTCGAGCATCATTGCGATGCACGGCAGAATGGTTTCCTCGATCCGCTCGAACGCCTCGTCGAGGCGTGCCTGCTGGTCAGCCTTTGGCATAACCGTAATTTGACCGATGTTGGTTAAGTCTTGGTGAAATCCGGAGCGCTTTATCGATAGATTTTCATCACTTGCCATGGCCGCGGCGATGGTCGCGGCCTTCCTGCTGCCCGCTGGCGGAGTGAAGCTCGTCCTAACGCGTCAGACGCGGACGCGCGGCGTGCTGATGATCGTCGCCGCGCTGGTGATCGTCACGAACGTGATGATCTGGACGGTATAGCCGGCTTGATCGGGTCGGTCGCGAGCCGCATGTCGAGATAATCGTCGACCGACTTCATCAACAGGTCGAGCTCGTTGGCGAAGAAGTGGTTCGCATTCGGGATCAGGTCGTGATGGATCGTGATGTGCCGCTGGGTGCGAAGCTTGTCGACCAGCTTCTGGACCGCGCTCGGGGTCACCACCTCGTCGGCCTCGCCCTGGATGATGATGCCCGAGGACGGGCAAGGGGCGAGGAAGCTGAAGTCGTACATGTTGGCGGGCGGAGCGATCGAGATGAATCCGCGGATCTCCGGGCGGCGCATCAGCAGCTGCATGCCGATCCAGGCGCCGAAGCTGACGCCGGCGACCCACGTCGTCTCCGCCTCGGGGTGGATCGACTGGACCCAGTCGAGCGCGGATGCGGCGTCCGAAAGCTCGCCGATGCCGTTGTCGAACAGCCCCTGGCTCTTGCCGACGCCGCGGAAATTGAAGCGCAGGGTTGCAAACCCGCGCCTGACGAACGTCTGGTAGAGCAGCTGCACGATCCTGTTGTTCATCGTGCCCCCGGCCTGCGGGTGCGAATGAAGGATCAGCGCGACCGGCGCGCGGGGCCGGGTGCCGGGATGGAAGCGTCCTTCGAGACGCCCCTCGGGGCCTGGGAAAATGACTTCGGGCATATGCTCGCTTATGAAGGTGCCGCTGGCGAGTGCGCAGCAGCGTCGGGTCCTATATAGGGGCCGCCGTTCATGTGGCAATTGGCAGGAATCCAGCGGTTTTGAATAACGCCGAGCGCCTTTACCTCGATCACGCCGCGACCACGCCGATCGTGGGGGAAGCGCTCGCGGCGGTCGCCGCTGCGATGGAGGCCTGGGCCAATCCCAGCTCGCCCCATGCCGACGGGCGACGGGCGCGCGCCGCGTTCGAGGAAGCAAGGCGAACGATCGCGGATGCACTCGGCTGGCGTCATGACGTCATCCTGACTTCGGGCGCGAGCGAGGCCGTGCAGATTGTGGCCGACCGGGCCAAGGCCGAGCGGCGGATCGTCGGCCCGACCGAGCACGACGTGGTGATCGCCGAGATGGGCGAAGCCGCGACGGTCCTGCCAGTCGATACGAACGGCTTGATCGATCTCGAAGCGCTTGAGACGGCGTTGGGAGTTGGGTCGGCGCTGGTCGCGGTCCAGCTCGTCAATAACGAGACCGGCGTCATCCAGCCGATCGAGCGGATTCAGGAGATCGTCCGCAACGCCGGATCGTTGCTGCTCGCCGATTGCGCCCAGGCTGCGGGCAAGATCCCCTTGCCGGATGCGGACTTCGTCGCTGTCTCGGCCCACAAGTTCGGCGGTCCGCCCGGCGTCGGCGCGCTGCTGGTCCGTGACCTTGCCAGCCTCAAGGCGAGCGGAGGGCAGGAGCGGGGCTACCGCCGCGGGACCGAGAACTGGCCTGCTACAGCCGGCATGGCGGCGGCACTCGCCTCGCGCGCTTTCGCCGAAGCGATGCCGCGGTTGGCGTCGCTGCGTGAGCAGCTGGAGCAGGAGATCACCGCTGCCGGCGGGCTGGTCATCGCCGCCGAAGCGCCGCGGATCGCGACCATCGGCGGCTATTCGATGCCCGGCGTCGCCAGCGCCAGCCAGCTGGTGCAGCTCGACCTTGCGGGTATTTCGGTTTCGGCGGGAAGCGCCTGCTCTTCGGGAAGCATGAAGCCCAGCCGGGTGCTTGCAGCGATGGGCATTCCCGAGGAAATCGCCGCATCGGTCGTCCGCGTCAGCTTCGGCCCGACAACCAGCGAGTCCGACATCGAACGCTTCCTGGGCGAATGGCGCCGGATGGCGGCCCGAGCCAAGGCCGCATGATCTATCTTGACTACCAGGCGACGACGCCGCTCGCGCCGGAAGTCGCGAAGGCGATGCAGCCGTGGATCGAGGAAAAATTCGCCAACCCGCACTCCCCCTCGCGCTGGGGCAGCGAGGCGAAGGCCGCAATCGAGGTCGCGCGCAAGCAGGTCGAGCATGCAATCGGACTGCCAGGAGGCAGCGTCGCGTTCACCGGAAGCGCGACCGAGGCGATCAACTGGGCGATGAAGGGCACAATCGACAAGGCGGCAAAGGGCCGCAACCGGATTGTCACGGTCGCCACGGAGCATGCCGCGGTTCTCGATACCTGCGAGTGGCTGGCGGGGAAGGGCATCGACCTGACGGTGCTACCAGTGCGGTCCGACGGACGCCTCGATCTCGACCTGCTCGCCCGCGAGCTCGACGAGCGCGTGGCTGTTGTCGCGGTGATGCAGGTCAACAACGAGATCGGCGTCACTCAGCCGATTTCCGAAATCGCTGACATGGTTCACAACGTTGGTGCAGTCATGCTGTGCGACGCGGTGCAGGCGTTTGGACGGCTCGACCTCTGCAAGGGCCCGGACATGGTCGCGGTCTCGGCGCACAAGATCCATGGGCCGAAGGGGATCGGGGCCCTGTGGATGCGCAAGGGCAAGGAACCGGCGTCGCTGCTTCACGGCGGCGGACAGGAGCAGGGGCTGCGTTCGGGAACCCAGTCGCCGATGCTGTGCGTCGGTTTTGGCGCTGCGGCAAAGCTCGCCGAGGGCCGCTGCACGCGCGATTATGACCATGTCGAGAAACTGTGGAAAGCCGCGGTCCAGGCACTGGGGCCGGGTTGGCTGATCAACGGGAGCACCTCACACCGCTACAAAGGCAATCTCAACATCCGCCGCGAAGGCGTTGATGGAGCACGGCTTATTGCCGACCTTCGTGATATCGCCTTTTCGCTGGGCTCCGCTTGCGCAAGCGGCTCGGGGCGGCCCAGCCATGTCTTGCGCGCACTGGGGCTTGATTATCGCGCGGCGCGCTCGTCGATCCGGCTCGGCTTCGGCCGCTACTCGACCCAGGCCGAGCTGGTCGATGCATGCAGGCGCATCGCAGCGCACGCCGTGGCGCAGGAGAAGCTCGACGCGTGAGGGCCGAACCGGCGACCCTCCGCGCGCCAGTGCCGAAGCGTCAGCTCACGATAGATGCGTCGTGCCTTGCTGCGATCACGGCCGTGTCGGCTCTGTCCTATCTCCCGCACCTTGGCTTCTATAGCGACGATTGGAGCAATCTCGCCCGGTTCATTTCCGAGCCGCATCTCTCTCTGGGTTCTGTGCTCGCGGAGTCTGCGTCGCGGCCGGTGCAAGGCGCCTATTTCGCGCTGCTGTTCAAGCTCTTCGGACTCAATCCGCTCGGCTATCATCTTGTGAACACAGCAGTGCTTTCAGCGTCGATCGGCCTCCTGTATCTGCTTCTCGCGCGGCTGCGCTTCGGACGCGCCGAATCGTTCGCGACCTGCCTGATCTTTGCCATGCTGCCCCAGCTATCGACGACACGGGTCTGGTCTGCGGCCTCCCAGGTGACCTTGAGCCTGGCGCTGATGCTGGTCTCGACGCACTGGCAGCTCTCGTTTGCGCGCTCTGGCAAACTGAAGTGGCTCGCCGGCGCGGTTGCCGCCGCCATCCTCAGCATCGGCGCATACGAGATATTCGCCCCCTTGATTGCCGGATTCGCGCTGGGGCTCATTGCCGCGAGGTCTCGAAGATCGGGAATTCGCGACGGTCGCGTGGCCGTCGCTGGCGTGCTCGTGGTCGCGCTCATTCTTTTGGCGCTCCTCTATAAAATCCTGTTGAGCGATCGCGCCGGGCATGTCGCTGATCCGAGCCGATACCTGCTCGGTCTGCGCCAGCTATTCCGGCTGGACTATGATTGGCGGGTCGATTCCGGCTTGAACATCGTTGCGACGCCGACGGCTTATTTCCTGGCGCCGATCCGCGGCTGGTGGACGGGGGCGCGCGCACTGTTCACCGGACAGGCGCCGTTGGAAGTCGTGGTGATCGCGATCCTTATTGCGGCCCTTGCGTGGTGGCGGCTCGCCGGCGCGACCCAGGGTGCGGACTCGCGACCTCCGCAGCGACTGCTGCTCGCCGGAATCGTCGTCTTCCTGTTGGGGAATGCGACGTTCCTAATCGTTCCTGCTGTCGTCTTCACCTCGACCGGAATCGACAACCGCGTCCAGGTTGCCGGCGCGATCGGTGTTGCGATCATGTTCGCTTCGCTCGTTTCCCTTGCCGTCAGAGCCGTCCCCGAGCAACGCCGAGGCGTGATCCTTTCCACCCTCATTGTTGCCCTGACCGCATCGGCATATGTGCGCTTGTCCTCGATCGAGGCCTATTGGGCCGAGGTGCCGGCGGTACAGGAGCGCGTATTCGCCGCCGCACGCTCGGACCTCAGCGCGGTGCCCGCCAATTCGACTGTCATTCTCGACGGCGTCTGTCCCTATTTCGGTCCCGCGGTCGTGCTCGAAACCTCGTGGGACGTCGGGGGCGCCTTGACGCTCGCCCTGGGACGCCCGCTTGAGGGAGATGCTGTCAGTCCAAGGATGTCACCGGCGGCGAGCGGCCTTCGAACATCATTCTACAAGGAACCGAGTTTCTATCCCTATGGGCCGATGCTTTTCATCTACAATCCGGTGAAGCATCAGCTGACGCGCGTCACAGACGTTGAAACGGCGGTGGGTTATTTCCGAGCTCGTCGAGCGGAGGCCTGCCCGGGCTTCGTGGCACGCGGAATGGAAGTCTAGCGTCATGACCCTGGTGCGTTTCTTCAGGGCCGACGGGACACTCGACAAGGAAGTGGAGGCCGCGCCCGGTCAACGCCTGCTTGACGTTGCCTGGGCGGCGCGGCAACCCCTCGAGGGCGCATGCGAGGGCGTGATGGCCTGCTCGACCTGCCACGTGATCGTCGATGCCGAGGATTTCGCACGGCTCCCGGAAGCCAGCGAGGAGGAGGAAGACCTGCTTGACCTTGCCGCCCACGCGACGCGGACCTCGCGCCTCGCGTGCCAGATCATCCTGACCGAAGACATGGAGTCGCTCAGCGTCCGGGTCCCGCCGGAAGCGCGCAACTGGATGGGCCGCTAGCGTTCGGGCGGAAGCGGAGCGCCGACACGGGTGTCAGCCTCATCGGCCCGCCGATCGGGCTTGCGCAGGGTTGCAAGGACGGTGGACCATGTCGCCTCGAGCGCGCCGAGGGTGAGAGCGCCGCGCTTCTCGCGGTCGAGCAGCTGGAACCGGTAGAGTGCGGCAGCCTCGAATTCCGACCGCGTGATGGCACGGTCGAAGTCGGCATCCGCAGCCGCAACCGGCTCCGGCATGTTCAGCAGCGCGTAGCGGGCCGCTCCCTGGAGGCCGCCGGGCGACGAGTCCGGCTCACCGGGGCCACGGCGGTAGCGTCGATCTCCTGAGCGCTGCTCGCCCTCCGCGGCTGGCTTCGCTGCAGCGGTGTCGCCAGGCTGGTGCCTCAGTCGCGAGCTGAGCTGGATGTCGGGGGCAAGCTCCCACTCGTAGTGGATCAGCTCTTCCGGCCCGATCAACCCATCATGGTCGGCGTCGAGCAGGCCGAAGAAGCGATCGGCGTCCGCCCGCATCTCGTCGGCGGTAAGCTGCCCGTCATGGTTGCGGTCGGCCTGGTTGAACCAGCGGGCGAGGGTGTCGTCGGTCGCGGTGCGGGCGCGGTAGGGTTCGCCCATGGGGCTAATGAAGGGCGCCCAGGCGTGGCCGACGACATTGATCGGCCGATCGGCGGGCGCGACGGCTGCCGCGGCAAGCAGCGTGAGAATGAAGGGCGGCGGCACCATCGCCTCTACCAAGCACCGGCTGGGCTTGCTGCCAACTGAATTGAAGGGGAAGTTCGATCTGCGCCGAAACTATTGTGGGCGAGCCGATCCGTATTCGGCGCTGTTGGGGTCGTTTGACTCGCCCGGCTTGATATCGCGCTTGCGCTTAACGTACGTCGAGGCGGCGCGTCTGATATTTTGGAGTTCCGGGAGCGTGAGCTTGCCGCTGCGACTGGTGTCGAGCAGCAGAAAACGAGCGGTGGCGGCGTTGCGGAATTCCTCAGGCGATACGCCGCGATTGAAATTCGCGTCGGCCGACGCGACGGGTTCCGGGATCTGAAGAAGGCCGAAGCGGCCCGCATGGGACTCATTGTCGAAATGTTCTTCTATCGTGCCGCCCGGCGTCGTTGACGTGGATACGATCGAGACTGCCCGAATCTCGGGAACGACTTGTTCGTAATAGCTGATGTCGTCCGGATCGATTTCGCCGTCGTGAGTGCGGTCGAGCGCCTGGAAGAAACGGTCAGCGTCGGCACTCATTTCGTCGATGGTGATCATCCCGTCACGATTGCGGTCCGCCTGTTGGAACCAGACGACCAGGCCGTCTTCACCCGCCGTTCGCCCGACGAAGGGTTCGCCCATGGGGCTTATGAAAGTTCGGCCCGGCCCTCGTGTGCCGGTTCCGAAGGCGCTCAGCTGAGGCTGCGCCGGCGGCGATGCCTGAGGTTCCTGGGCAACGGCCGCGGCCGACAGGAGGAGTGCGGCGACAAGCATCAGGATGAATGAAGCACCCCCAGGTTCCGCTGCCAAGTGAAATGCGCCAGTTGGAGGGCCCGTGAACTTGCATGGGAATGCTCGTTCCACCATATGCGCGTCCGGAAGTCGGCGGACGGCGCTGTCGCCAACCTGGTCAGGTCCGGAAGGAAGCAGCCACAACGATTTCGTGCCGGGTCGTCGGCTTCCACCGCTCGCATTGCCGAGCCTCACCCCCTAAACCGCTGTTGTGAACGACGACGAATCGCCCGCATTAGGGCTCGACCTGCCTGAGGAACCCGCAAAGTCGGCAGCCACCTCGCCCTATCGCGTGCTTGCCCGCAAGTACCGGCCGCAGACCTTTGCCGAGCTGATCGGGCAGGACGCGATGGTAAAGACCCTCGCTAACGCCATCGAGCGCGGGCGGATCGCGCATGCTTTCCTGCTCACTGGCGTTCGCGGCGTCGGCAAGACGTCGACGGCCCGGCTGATCGCCAAGGCTCTCAACTGCGTCGGGCCGGATGGGCAGGGCGGGCCGACGATAACGCCGTGCAATGTGTGCGAGCCGTGCCGGGCGATCGCCGAAGGCCGCCATATCGACGTGATCGAGATGGACGCGGCATCTCACACGGGCATCGACGACGTTCGTGAGATCATCGATGCGGTGCGCTACGCGTCGGTCAGCGCTCGCTACAAGATCTACATCATCGACGAAGTCCACATGCTCTCAAAGCCAGCTTTCAATGGCTTACTTAAAACTCTTGAGGAGCCACCTGAGCATGTGAAGTTCTTCCTCGCGACCACCGAGGTGAACAAGGTGCCGGTCACGGTCCTGTCACGCTGCCAGCGCTTCGACCTGCGCCGCATTCCCGCGGAGAAGCTCGCGGCGCATTTCGCGGAAGTCTCGAACGCGGAAGGCGTGGAGGTCGAATCTGAAGCGCTCGGAATGATCGCGCGGGCGGCGGAGGGCTCGGCGCGCGACGGCCTCTCGATCCTCGACCAGGCCATCGCCCATGGCGCGGGCGCGGTGACCGCCGATCAGGTGCGCGACATGCTGGGGCTGGCCGACCGCGGACGGATCCGGCGGCTGCTGGGGCTTGTGCTGGCCGGCGATGCAGCGGCGGCGTTGTCCGAGCTCGACGAGGCGCACGACCTCGGCATCGACCCGACGCAATTGCTTCGTGGCTTGATGGAGAGCCTCCATTCCGCGACCCGGGCGAAGGCCTCGGCGAACGCCGATCCATTGCTCAGCGCAGAGGAGCGCGAGGCGGCGAGCGAAATGGCGCGTCAGTTGTCATGGGGCACGATCCATCGATTGTGGCAGATGCTGCTCAAGGGCCTGCAGGACGTCGAGGTCGCGCCCGACCCGCGCGAAGCGGCCGAGATGGCGCTGCTTCGCCTGATCCACGCCGCCGACATGCCCGACCCAGCCGCGCTCGTCGCGAAGCTGACGGGTGAGGGCGCTGCCGCCGTGACGCCGTCCGTGCCGGCCGCACGACCGTCCACCCCGACGGCGGCGCGGGTTCCGTCTGACTTTGCGAGCCTGGTCAAAGTCGTCGAGCAGAGCGGCAAGCATCTGCTCGCGCAGCAGCTTCACGACCAGGTTCGCGTGGTCCGCTACGCGCCGCCGGAGCTGGCGCTGAAGCCGACGCGCCCCCTCGGGCCCGACTGGCCGCGCGACCTCGCGCTGGCGCTGAAGGGCGTCACCGGCGCCAGCTGGCAGGTGTCGCTGTCGGACGAACCCGGCGAGCCATCGCTGCTCGATCAGGAGAAAATCGCCGAGGAGCGCGTTCGCGCCGATGTGCTTGCCGATCCGAATGTCCGGGCGGTGATGGACGCGTTCCCGGATTCGGAGCTTGAATCCTTTACAACCAGAGGCGGCTGAACATGCCCGAAATGCCCGATTTCGATTCGATCATGCAGATGGCCCAAAACGCGCAGGCCGAGCTGCAGAAGGCGCAGGACAATCTCGACAAGATCGAGGTCGAGGGCGTCGCGGGTGGCGGGATGGTGAAGGTGCGCGCCACCGCCAAGGGCCGCATCCTCGGCGTCGACATCGATGAGACCCTGCTGCAGCCGTCCGAAAAGACCATGGTCGAAGACCTGGTCGCCGCGGCGATCAACGATGCGAAGTCCAAGGCCGACAGTGCCGCGGCGGGCGAGATGGAGAAGATGCAGACCAGCCTGCCGCTCCCGCCGGGGTTCAAGCTTCCCTTCTAATCGTTTGAAGACTGCCGTTTTTCAGGCATGATGCGCGCTCTTCTGGGGAGAGGCGCTGATGGGCACGCTCGGCGCAATGCAGGATTTTCCGCTCCGCATCATGCGGCTGATGGACCACGCCGAGCGAGAACACGGCAGCCGCGAGATCGTCGCTGCGCGCCCGGACGGCACGCTGATCCGCACCAACTGGAACGAGGTGGGCGACAAGTCGCGGCGCCTGGGCCAGGCTCTCGAGCGCCTGGGGGTCAAGCCGGGAGAGCGCGTCGCAACGCTCGCCATGAACCATGACCGGCACCTCATCGCCTGGTTCGGTGTGGTCGGGATGGGCGGTGTCCTGCACACGCTCAACCCGCGGCTGTTCGACGACCAGCTGACCTACATCATCAATCACGCCGAGGATCGGGTGATCCTCTACGACCGCGCATTCGCGCCGCTCATCGAACGGCTGAAGCCCCAACTGACGAGCACTAAGCACTTCATCTCCTTCGACGACGAGTTCGACGGCCTGCTGGCTGCGGAAGATGGAAAGTACGCTTGGTACGAAGGCGACGAGCGGGAGCCCTGCGGCCTCTGCTACACCAGCGGAACGACAGGCAACCCAAAGGGCGTGCTCTACGAGCACCGCTCGACCGTGCTCCACGCGATGTCCGTCATCGCGCCGGACATCTTCGACGTTTCGGCCCGTTCGGTCATGCTGCCGGTCGTGCCGATGTTCCACGCCAACAGCTGGTGCATTCCCTATGCGGCGGCGATCGCCGGCTTCAAGCTGGTGATGTGCGGGGACAATGTGCCCGAACATTTGTGCCAGCTGTTTAACGAAGAGGGGGTCACCCACTCGGCGGGCGTGCCCACGGTGTGGCTTGGGATGATCGACCATGTCGAGGACACCGGCGCATCGCTCGGCAAGCTGCGGCTGGTGATCATCGGCGGGTCATCCGCGCCGCCGGCGACGATCCGCTGGTTCCGCAAGCGCGGAATCCACGTCAATCACCTGTGGGGCATGACCGAGATGACCCCGGTCGGGACGGTTGGCGCTCCGCCCGCCAATTGGGACGAAATGAGCGATCAGGAGCAGGTTAATTATATGTCGCGGCCGGGCCGCTCGATGTTTGGCGTGGAACTGCGAACTGTCGGTGCAGAAGGAAACGTGCTTCCGCGCGACGGCGTCAGCTCCGGCCGGCTGCAGACACGCGGAGCCGCGGTCGTTCGGCGCTATTTCAAGCAGGACCAGGATTGCGTCGAGGAAGATCAATGGTTCGACACCGGCGACATGGCCGCCATCCACCCCGACGGAACCATCCAGATCACCGATCGCGCCAAGGACGTGATCAAGTCAGGTGGCGAGTGGATCAGCTCGATCGAGCTCGAGAATGCCGCGGTCGGCTGCCCGGGCGTCCTTGAGGCCGCCGCGATCGGCATCCCGCACCCCAAGTGGGACGAACGGCCGCTGCTGCTCGTTGTGCGCGACGACGACGGCAACGTCAGCGAAGGCCAGATCCGCGATTTCCTGTCGAACGAGGTCGCCAAATGGTGGCTGCCCGACGCCATCGAGTTCGTGACCGAGCTGCCGCACACCGCAAGCGGCAAGCTCAGCAAGAAGGACCTTCGCGATCAGTATCGCGATTATCGCTTCGCCAATGCAGAAGCGATGGTGGGCCGCGACTAGAAAAAGCGGCTGCGGTGGCCTAACTCCCCGCCAACTCTCCGACACTCACATCGAAGGACATCCGCGACCCCATGGCCGCCCAATATGCATTTGTGATGAAGGACATGACCAAGTCCTTCCCCGGCGCGCAGAAGCCGGTGCTGAACCACATCAACCTGCAATTCTATCACGGCGCCAAGATCGGCATCGTCGGCCCGAACGGCGCCGGCAAGTCGACCTTGATGAAGATCATGGCCGGCATCGACAAGGACTTCCAGGGCGAGGCCTGGCCCGGCGAGAACATCACCGTCGGCTACTTGCCACAGGAGCCGCAGCTCGATCCGAGCAAGAACGTGCTCGAGAACGTGAAGGATGGCGCGCGCGAGGTCGCCAACATGGTCGATCGCTTCAACGCCATCTCGGCCGAGATGGGCGATCCCAGGGACGACACCGACTTCGACGCGCTGATGGAGGAAATGGGCGAGCTCCAGGGGAAGATCGACGCGGTCGACGGCTGGACTCTCGACAACCAGCTCGAGGTCGCGATGGAGGCGCTGCGATGTCCGCCCTCGGACTGGCCGGTCGAGAACCTCTCAGGGGGTGAAAAGCGCCGGATCGCGCTCACGCGGCTGCTCATCCAGAAGCCGTCGATCCTGCTGCTCGACGAGCCGACCAACCACCTCGATGCGGAAAGCGTCCAGTGGCTCGAAAATCACCTGAAGGAATATGCCGGCGCAGTGCTGATGATCACCCATGATCGCTACTTCCTCGACAATGTGGTGAGCTGGATTCTCGAGCTCGATCGCGGGAAATACTTCCCCTACGAGGGCAATTATTCGACCTATCTCGAGAAGAAAGCCAAGCGCCTCGAGCAGGAGGAGCGCGAGGACAAGGGCCGCGAAACCGCGATCCGCCACGAGCTCGAGTGGATCCGCCAGGGGGCCAAGGCGCGCCAGACCAAGTCGAAGGCTCGTATC
>Ga0207648_10004264_pt1 | contig 14758 bp, 16 predicted proteins | sample KBSMisM32_FD_184310 | JGI IMG/M metagenome (GOLD analysis project Ga0207648, IMG submission 184310) | Miscanthus rhizosphere microbial communities from Kellogg Biological Station, Michigan, USA - KBS Miscanthus M3-2 (SPAdes) (version 2) | ecosystem: Host-associated > Plants > Roots >...
GGCACCAGGGCGTGGGAGCTCTTCGCCGACCAGCCCGACGTGATCGCGGCCCGGGTCACCCCGGCCGACGGCGCGGGCGCGCTGCGCGACCTCGCCCAGGAGCTGGCCGACGGCGACGTCGTCGCGCCGGTCGCGATCGACTCCGACGCCGGCCACGACATCCTGCGCCACTCCACCGCGCACGTCCTGGCGCAGGCGGTCCAGGAGTTGTTCCCGGAGGCGAAGCTTGGGATCGGCCCCCCGATCCACGACGGCTTCTACTACGACTTCGACGTCCCGACCCCGTTCGTGCCCGAGGACCTCGAGAAGCTCGAGACCCGGATGCGCAAGATCATCAAGGAGGGCCAGCGCTTCTCCCGGCGCCCGGTCTCCGACGACGACGCGCGCGCCGAGCTGGCCGACGAGCCCTACAAGCTGGAGCTGATCGGGCTCAAGTCGGGTCTCGACCCTTCGACGGGCTCAGGAGGGACCAAGCTCGACCAACGAGAAGGCGACGCCGCCCAGGAGATCGCCGAAGGCGCCGGCGCCGAGGTCGGCGCGGGCGGGCTCACCATCTACGACAACCTCAGGCGCGACGGCTCGCTGGCCTGGAAGGACCTGTGCCGTGGCCCGCACCTACCGACCACCAAGCGGATCCCGGCGTTCAAGCTGATGCGCAGTGCGGCGGCGTACTGGCGTGGCGACGAGAAGAACGTCCAGCTCCAGCGCATCTACGGCACCGCATGGGAGAGCAAGGAGGCGCTCGAGGCGCACCTGCACCGGATCGAGGAGGCCGAGAGGCGCGACCACCGCAGGCTTGGCCGCGACCTCGACCTCTACTCGTTCCCCGACGAGATCGGCTCGGGCCTGGCGGTCTTCCACCCCAAGGGCGGCGTGATCAAGCGGGAGATGGAGGACTACGTGCGCCGGCGCCACATCGAGGAGGGCTTCGAGTACGTCGGCACCCCGCACATCAGCAAGGAGGGGCTCTTCCACACCTCCGGGCACCTGCCGTACTACGCCGAGGGAATGTTCCCGCCGATGGAGATGGAGGGCGCGGACTACTACCTCAAGGCGATGAACTGCCCGATGCACAACCTGATCTTCAGGTCGCGCGGACGCTCCTACCGAGAGCTGCCGCTGCGGCTGTTCGAGTTCGGCAGCGTCTACCGCAACGAGAAGTCCGGCGTCGTGCATGGGCTGACCCGGGTGCGCGGCATGACCCAGGACGACTCACACTCCTACGTCACCAAGGAGCAGGCACCGGCTGAGATCAAGCACCTTCTCGACTTCTGCCTCGGACTCTTCCGTGACTTCGGGCTCGACGACTACTACCTCGAGCTCTCGACCCGCGACGACTCCAGGCCGGACAAGTTCGTCGGCGACGACGACGAGTGGGCCGAGGCCACCGCGGTGCTGGAGAAGGTCGCCACCGACTCCGGCCTCGAGCTGGTCGCCGACCCGGGCGGCGCCGCGTACTACGGGCCCAAGATCTCCGTCCAGGCGCGCGACGCGATCGGCCGCACCTGGCAGATGTCGACGATCCAGTACGATTTCAACCAGCCGCGGGGGTTCGAGCTCGAGTACCAGGCCGCGGACGGCACCCGGCAGCGGCCGGTGATGATCCACTCCGCCAAGTTCGGCTCGATCGAGCGGTTCATCGGCGTGCTCGTGGAGCACTATGCGGGCGCGTTCCCGCCCTGGCTGGCTCCGGTGCAGGTGCAGGCGATCCCGATCGCCGAGCGCCACAACGACTACCTCGCCGACGTGGCGCGGAAGATGCGTGGCGCCGGGCTCCGGGTCGAGATCGACGACTCCGACGACCGGATGCAGAAGAAGATCCGCAACGCCCAGCTGCAGAAGGTGCCGTTCATGGTGATCGCCGGCGACCGCGACATGGAGGAGGGCGCGGTGTCCTTCCGCTACCGCAACGGTGACCAGGACAACGGGGTGCCGGTCGACGAGGCCGTGCAGCGCGTGACCGACGCCGTCGCGAAGCGCGTGCAAGTGTGAACGATGGCTTCGAGGGGTTCGACCGGCTCTGGACCCCGCACCGGATGGCGTACGTCGTCGCGGCACCCGACGACGACACCGAGGGCTGCCCGTTCTGTGCGATGCGCGAGCCGCGCGACGGTGACCTGGTCGTGGCCCGCGGCGAGACGGTCTTCGTGGTGCTCAACCTGCACCCGTACAACCCCGGCCACCTGATGGTGATGCCCTACCGGCACGTCCCCGACCTCGAGGACCTGGCCGACGAGGAGGCCGCCGAGCTGATGGCGGCGACCCGGCGTGCGGTCGAGGTGCTCAAGCAGGTGAGCGGTCCGCACGCCTTCAACATCGGGATCAACCTGGGAGGGGTCGCCGGTGGCTCGCTCGCGGAGCACCTGCACCAGCACGTCGTACCCCGCTGGTCGGGCGACGCGAACTTCATCACCGTGCTCGGCGGTACCAAGACCCTGCCTCAGCTGCTCGAGCAGACCGCCGAGCTGCTCGCAGACGCCTGGGCCTGAAGTCTCAGGCGTCGGACGAGACCCGGTGCGGGTGCTCGGCGGAGCGGCCCTGGAAGGCCAGGATCGCCGGGTTGACGACGTGCCCGCCGCGGATCTCGATCGCGCGCTGGATCGTCTCGTCCTCGTCCCAGGCCTCCGGTCCGGCCAGCACCGTCTCCACGAACGGCAACAGCGCCTCGCTGTTCACCCAGGTCGCGGAGTTCCAGAGGTACGACGGGCTGTGGTCGACGCCGTAGTAGGCGACACCGTCGCCGACCTCGAACATCGGCTCGTCGAAGGACGTCGGTCGCGCCCAGCTGAACCCCATGCCGAGGTCGCAGGACACGTCGACGATCAAGGTTCCCCGCCGGAGCAGCGGCAGGTCCTCGTCGGCGAGGTAGATCAGCGGTGCCGCCGTGTCCTGGAGCGTGCAGTTGACGATGATGTCGCGCTCGGCCAGGAACGGTGCGAGCGGAACGCGTCCCTTCGCCGTGATCACGTGGCCGAGGTGCGGCGGGACCGGGTCGTGGTCGAACTGCACGATGCGCACGGAGTGGATCGGGGACCCAACGGCGGCGACCCGTCGGTGGGTGAGCACGTTCACGTCGTGGACGCCGTGGGCGTTGAGTGCGGTCACCGCGCCACGGGCGGTGGCACCGAAGCCGATCACGACCGCGGTGAGGCGCCGCCCGTAGTCGCCGGTCAGCCCGCGCAGCTCCAGCGCCTGGAGCACCGAGCAGTAGCCGGCCAGCTCGTTGTTGGCGTGAAAGACGTGCACCCCGACGGACCCGTCCACGGTCCAGTGGTTCATCGCCTCGAACGCGATCAGGGTCAGGTCCCGGTCGATGGCCAGCTGGGTGATGGCGCGGTCCTGCACGCAGTGCGGCCAGCCCCACAGCACCTTCCCGGGCTGGATCAGGGCGACGTCGGCGAGCTGCGGCTTGGGCAGCAGCACCACGTCGGAGGTGGCGATCACCTCGGCGCGGGGCGCGAACCCGGCAACGAGCGGTGCCAGGTCGTGGTCGGAGTACCCGAAGCGCTCGCCGTACCCTTCCTCGAGGGTGATCCGGCGCCGAAGACTCTCGTCGATCCGCGTCAGGTGGTCGGGATGGAGGGGGAGCCGGTGCTCGTTCTCCTTGGCGGAGGTCCCGACGACCCCGAGGCTCGCCGGTGTGCGCGGTGACGCGTCGGCCACCTCAGCGCTTCTTGCCGGGCGGCATGATCGACTCGGCGGGAGCGTTCTTCGCGCGCTTGTCGGCCCGCTTCTCCTTCAGGGACTTGCCGGACTTCTTGGACATGCCTTGACGGGGTGACTTGTCGGCCATCGTGGCTCCCTGGTTGGAAGCCTGGACGGCTCCGTGCTGCCACGGTACGCCGGTCATGAGACGGCACCGCGTGTCGATACCCTGACGCCGCCATGTTGGAGAGATTTCGCGCGTTCTGGACCGGGGTGTTCAAACCCGTCGGCGACCTGCTGCTGCGTCTGGGCGTGAGTCCTGACGCCGTCACGCTGGTCGGCACGCTCGGGGTCTGCGCCGGCGCACTCGTCTTCTTCCCGCAGGGCGAGCTGCTGATCGGCGTGCTCGTGATCTCGGCGTTCGTCTTCTCCGACCTGATCGACGGCTACATGGCGCGCGCGTCCGGACGCACCTCGCGCTTCGGCGCGTTCTTCGACTCCACCCTCGACCGGATCGGCGACGGGGCGATCTTCGGTGGCCTGCTGCTCTACTTCGCCGGCCCCGGCGACTCGCAGCTCTACGTGTGCGTGACGCTCTACTGCCTGGTGATGGGGTCCGTCACCTCCTACGCCCGGGCGCGCGCCGAGTCGCTCGGCATGCAGGCCAAGGGCGGCATCGCCGAGCGGTCCGACCGGCTGGTCTCGATCCTGCTGATGACCGGGCTCGCGGGAATGCTGGACCTGCCGATCCTGGTCGAGGTCACGCTGTGGGCACTCGCCGCGGCCAGCACCGTGACCGTGCTGCAGCGGATCCTGATGGTGCGCAAGCAGTCTCTGGTCGCCCCCGAACAGACATCTGGGCCGTGACCGGGCGGGCCGCGACGCTCGGCTACCTCGCCGCCTGGCGGCTGGTCCGGATGGCTCCCGAGCGGGCTTCCCGCGCGGCCTTCGACCGGATCGCCGACCGGGTGCACGCGGCGGACGGCCCGAGCGTGCAGCGGCTGCGCGCCAACCTGTCCCGCGTCGTACCGGCCCCCGAGCTCGACGACGTCGTGCATGCGGGCGTGCGCTCGTACTTCCGATACTGGTGCGAGTCGTTCCGGCTCCCGGGCTGGCCGGTGGACGACCTGGTCCGCCGCACCCGGGTCGTGGACGAGCCGGTCATCCGCGAGGCGGCGGCCGCCGGCAAGGGGATCGTGGTCCCGCTGCCGCACATGGGCAACTGGGACTGGGCGGGCGCCTGGGCATGCCGGGAGGTGCAGCCGCTGATGACGGTGGCGGAGCGGCTGGAACCGGCCCGGCTCTACGACGGCTTCGTGCGCTACCGGGCCGGGCTCGGGATGCACGTGGTGCCGCTGACCGGCGGGCCGTCGCCGATGCTGCCGCTGCTGCGGTGGGTGAAGAAGGGCGGGCTGGTGTGCCTGCTCGGCGACCGCGACCTGTCGAGCACCGGGATCGAGGTGGAGCTGCTCGGAGAGGCGGCCCGGGTGCCGGCCGGTCCCGCGGTGCTGGCGCGTCGTACCGGGGCCGCACTGGTGCCCGTCACCCTGAGCTACGACGGCCCGCAGATGGTCCTGCGTTTCCACGAGCCGGTGCCGCACGCCGACGGTGACGCCGGCGTCGTGGCGATGACCCAACAGGTGATGGACGCCTTCTCGGGCGCGATCCGCGAGCGCCCCCAGGACTGGCACATGATGCAGCGGGTCTTCACGGCCGACCTGGGGGTGCGCACGTGAGGATCGGGATCGTCTGCCCGTACTCCCTCGACACCATGGGCGGCGTGCAGAACCACGTGCGCGACATCGCCGAGGAGCTGATCAAGCGCGGGCACGAGGTCTCGGTGCTGGCGCCGGCCGACGACAAGACGACGCTGCCGTCGTACGTCGTGGCCGCGGGACGGGCCGTGCCCGTGCCCTTCAACGGAGCCGTCGGCCACGTGCTGTTCGGGCCGATCGCCAACGCGCGGGTCAAGCGCTGGCTGGAGGACGGGCGGTTCGACGTCGTGCACCTGCACGAGCCGGGGACGCCCAGCCTCAGCCTGCTGGCGCTCGGAGCGACCGCCGACCTGCAGGTGCCCGTCGTGGCAACGTTCCACCAGTCCAACCCGCGGTCGCGGGCGATGTCGGCCGCCAAGGCGCTGCTGCGGCCGCGGCTGGAGCGGATCACGGCCCGGATCGCGGTCTCGGAGTACGCCCGGGAGACCCAGGTGCAGCACGTCGGGGGAGAGCCGGTGGTGATCCCCAACGGGCTGTACGTCGACCGCTTCCGCGACGCCGAGCCCGACCCGGCGCTGGCCGGGACGGACGCGACGCTGTGCTTCATCGGCCGGCTCCACGAGCGGCGCAAGGGGCTGCCGGTGCTGCTCGAAGCCTTCGCGCTGCTGGCGCCCGAGCGACCGGGACTGCGGCTGCTCGTGGTCGGCGGGGGAGATGTCGACGAGGCACGGAGCCGGCTGCCAGAGCAGGTGCGCAGGCAGGTGACCTTCCTCGGCCGTGTGGATGACCCGGCCAAGGCACGCGCCCTGCGCACCGCGGATGTCTACGTTGCCCCGAACACCGGCGGCGAGAGCTTCGGGATCGTGCTGGCCGAGGCGATGGCCGCAGGCGCGGCGGTGGTGGCCGCCGACCTGCCAGCGTTCGCCCGGGTGCTGGAAGGTGGTCGACTCGGCGTGCTCTTCCCCAACGGCGACGCCGCCGCGCTGGCCGACGCGGTGGACGCGTTGCTCGCCGACGACGCCCGGCGCACCGCACTCGTCGAGGCGGCCGGCGCCGCGGTCTGGCGCTACGACTGGTCACGGGTGACCGACGAGGTGGAACGGGTCTACGAGACCGTGGTCGGCCGGTGATCCGGGTGATCGCGTCGTGACCGGGCTCTGGGTCGCGCTCGCCGTGGTGCTGCTGGTGGTGGTTGTCGTCGGCGCCTGGTTCTCGTGGACCGCGACCCGGCTCGACCAGCTCCACCACCGGGTCGACCTCGGCCGCGAGTCGCTCAACACCCAGCTCGCACTGCGCTCGGGCGTGGTGCTCGAGCTGGCCGGCAGCGGTGTCCTCGACGACCCCGAGGCGGTGCTGCTGTCCGACGCCGCCCAGCGCGCCCGTCGTACCACCGAGACGCAGGCGGAGTCCGGGCTGTCGCGGGTGCTGCGGGCGGTGTTCGCCTCGCCGGAGACGGTCGCGACGGTGCGGGCGCAGGCACCGGACCTGGTCGACGAGCTGGCCGCGGCCTGCCACAAGGTGGAGCTGGCAAGGCGCTTCCACAACGACCACGTGACCTCCGCGCGGGCGCTGCGCTCGCGGCGACGGGTGCGCTGGTTCCACCTCGCCGGACACGCACCGGAGCCGACCACGGTGGACCTCGACGACGTGCCGCCCGCGGGTCTCGACGGGCCCTGATCCGGTGCGCATCGGGCACCGGCTGGGCCGTAGGCTGGAGCCATGGAAGAGCAGCAGCACGGCACCACCCACCCGACCACCGGGACCGGCACCTCGCGGGTCAAGCGGAGCATGGCCGAGATGCTCAAGGGCGGCGTGATCATGGACGTCGTCACCGCCGAGCAGGCGAAGATCGCCGAGGACGCCGGCGCGGTGGCTGTGATGGCCCTCGAACGGGTGCCGGCCGACATCCGCGCGCAGGGTGGGGTCAGCCGGATGAGCGACCCCGACATGATCGACGGCATCATCGACGCGGTCTCGATCCCGGTGATGGCGAAGGCCCGGATCGGCCACTTCGTGGAGGCACAGGTGCTGCAGAGCCTCGGCGTGGACTACATCGACGAGTCCGAGGTGCTCACCCCCGCCGACTACGCGAACCACATCGACAAGTGGGCGTTCACGGTCCCGTTCGTGTGCGGTGCGACGAACCTCGGCGAGGCGCTGCGCCGGATCACCGAGGGCGCGGCGATGATCCGCTCCAAGGGCGAGGCAGGCACCGGCGACGTCTCCAACGCGGTCACGCACATGCGCACGATCCGGCGCGAGCTGCGCCGGCTGCAGGGCCTCGAGGCCGACGAGCTGTACGTCGCCGCGAAGGAGCTGCACGCGCCGTACGAACTGGTCAAGGAGGTCGCCGAGAAGGGCAAGCTGCCCGTCGTCCTGTTCACCGCCGGCGGCATCGCGACCCCGGCCGACGCGGCGATGATGATGCAGCTCGGCGCCGAGGGCGTCTTCGTGGGCTCCGGCATCTTCAAGGCCGGCAACCCGGCCGAGCGGGCGGCTGCGATCGTCAAGGCGACCACGTTCCATGACGACCCCGACGTGGTGGCGAAGGTGTCCCGCGGGCTGGGCGAGGCGATGGTGGGCATCAACGTCGAGGAGATCCCGCAGCCGCACCGGCTCGCCGAGCGCGGCTGGTAGCTCGTGCCGATCGGCGCGAAGCGCTCCCCGGAGGACGAGCTCCAGGACTGGGCCCGGCTGCAGGTGCGGGCCGGCTTCCTCGACGAGGGCCGGATGCGCGCCGAGGTGGTCTCCGCGATCGAGGCGGAGATGCCGGGGCTGGACGCCGGGGTGCTGGCCCGGGCGTGGCTTGCGGGCGCCGCGGCGGACCTGCGACGCGAGTCGGCCACGTGGCCGGCCGAGACCGACCACGACCGGCTGCAGGCCGTGTTCGGCGAGTGCGCGGAGCACGACGTCCCGGTGCTCCAGGGTGTCGAGGACCACTGGGCCGCCAAGGCCGAGCTGGACCGCCGTACCGCCGAGGGGCGCACGCCGCGCGGGATCGCGTGGTTCACCGCTGCCGACGTCTGGCACGCCGTCGACGAGGGGATGCTCGAGGTCAACCTCTGGCACGGCAGCACCGCCAACGCCGCCCCCGGTGACGCTCTGCTGGGCGCCGTGGTGTCCTGCTTCGAGCGCCACGGCCTCGCCGCGCGCTTCGACGAGGGCCGGATCGAGGTCGCCGCCCGGTGGCAGCGGCGTCCAGTGGGCTGAGGCGCGCGCCGTCGAATCCCAGGGTCAGCTCCGCTGGGCCGACCATTCGGGCATCTCCTGGACCGTCCACGTGTTGCCGTCGGGATCGGCGAACGACACGAACCGGCCCCACGGCTGGTCGTCGACACCCTCGGCGTCGACCCCGCGCTCCTTCAGGTCCGCGAGTGCGGCGTCCGCGGAGTCCACGACCACCTGGATCGCCCGGAGCGAGCCGGGCTTCATCTCACTGAGGCCCTTGCCGAACGCCACCGAGGCCGCCGATCCCGGGGGCGTGACCTGGACGAAGCGGATCTCCTCGCTCACCGTCTGGTCGTGGTCGACGGGCCAGCCCAGGGTGTCTCCGTAGAACGCGCGTGCCCGGTCCACGTCGCTGACCGGCAGGATGATCAGCTCGATACGGAAGTCGACCATGATGAAGCTCCTTCTCTCGGTGATGTGAATCCACGCTAAGCCTGCAACAGGAACGTTTCGTTCCTGATGATCGGCGGATTTCGTTGCTCCCTACGATGGTTGCGTGTCCACCCCCACGATCGGCGTGCTCGCCCTCCAGGGCGACGTTCGCGAGCACCTGCGCACGCTCCGTGACCTGGGCGTCCACCCGCTCGCCGTACGCCGGCCGGCGGAGCTGGAGGCGTGCGACGGACTGGTCATACCGGGCGGGGAGTCGACCACGATGGCGAAGCTGGCCCGGACGTTCGAGCTGTTCGAGCCGTTGCAGAAGCGGATCGCCGACGGCATGCCCGCGTTCGGCACCTGCGCCGGCATGATCCTGCTCGCCGATCGGGTGCTCGACGGCACCGCCGACCAGGAGACCCTGGGCGGGCTCGACATCACGGTGCGGCGCAACGCGTTCGGGCGCCAGGTGGACTCGTTCGAGGGCGACCTCGCCGTGACCGGCGTACCCGGCCGGGTGCACGGGATCTTCATCCGCGCCCCGTGGGTCGAGCTGGTCGGCGCGTCCGTCGAGGTGCTCGGTCGGGTGGAGGCGGGCGAGGCCGCGGGTAGGATCGTCGCGGTCCGGCAGGGGCCGTTGCTGGCGACGTCGTTCCATCCCGAGGTCGGGGGAGACGGGCGCATCCACCGGTACTTCGTGGACCAGATCGTGCATGCCGACGGAAGGAACAGCTGAATGTCCGGCCACTCCAAGTGGGCGACGACCAAGCACAAGAAGGCCGTCATCGACGCGCGCCGCGGCAAGATGTTCGCGAAGCTGATCAAGAACATCGAGGTCGCGGCCCGCATGGGCGGCGGTGACATGGCCGGGAACCCGACGCTGTACGACGCCGTCCAGAAGGCCAAGAAGTCGTCGGTCCCCAACGACAACATCGACCGTGCGGTCAAGCGCGGCTCCGGCGCCGAAGCCGGTGGCGCGGACTACACGACGATCATGTACGAGGGCTACGGACCCAACGGGGTCGCGTTCCTGATCGAGTGCCTGACCGACAACAAGAACCGCGCCGCGATGGAGGTCCGCACCGCGATGAACCGCAACGGCGGCTCGCTCGCCGACCCGGGCTCGGTGTCCTACATGTTCCAGCGCAAGGGTGTCGTGATCGTCCCGCAGGAGCAGGACGGCAAGCAGGTGTCCGAGGACGATGTGCTCGAGGCGACCCTCGACGCCGGCGCCGAGGACGTCAACGACCTCGGTGAGGCCTTCGAGGTGGTCAGCGAGGCCACCGACCTGGTCGCGGTCCGCACCGCTCTTCAGGCGGCGGGCGTCGACTACGACTCCGCCGACGCGTCGTTCGTGCCCTCGATGCAGGTCGAGCTCGACAAGGACGGCGCCCGCAAGGTGCTGCGCCTCTACGAGGCTCTCGAGGACCTCGACGACGTGCAGAACGTCTTCGCCAACTTCGACGTCTCCGACGACGTCATGGAGTCGCTGGACGCGTGATGGTGCGCCAGAAAACCTAGATACCTCGGGAATTCGACGTCCCCGAGCCCACCGGCGCGTCGCTCCCACCCGCCCGCCCGCCTGGCGGCTAGCGTGGTACGAACAGGTGTTCGGACGAGCGAGGAGTCTCGCAGATGCGCGTGCTGGGGATCGACCCGGGGCTGACCCGGTGCGGCATCGGCGTGGTCGACGGGGACGTCGGCCAGCCCCTCACCCTGGTCGGCGTCGGCGTGGTGCGCACCGCGTCCGACCTGCCGGTGGCGCAGCGGCTGGTCGCCATCGAGGCCGGGCTCGAGGAGTGGATCGAGAGGTGCCGGCCCGACGCGGTCGCGGTCGAGCGCGTGTTCAGCCAGCACAACGTGCGCACCGTCATGGGCACCGCCCAGGCGAGTGGCATCGCGCTCGTGGTCGCAGCGCGGCGTGGCGTCCCGGTGGCGCTGCACACCCCGAGCGAGGTGAAGGCGGCAGTCTCCGGCAGTGGCCGGGCAGACAAGGCCCAGGTCGGGGCGATGGTGACCCGGCTGCTCCGGCTCGACGCGCCGCCGTCACCGGCCGACGCTGCCGACGCGCTCGCGCTGGCGATCTGCCACATCTGGCGCGGCAGCGCGCTGGCCCGGATCGAGGCGGCCCAGCAGAAGGCACTCGCCGTCGCCCGAGGAGGAGCCCGATGATCGCCTTCGTCCGGGGCCGGGTGGCCCAGATCGACCTGTCCTCCGCGGTCGTCGAGGTCGGGGGCGTCGGCCTGCAGGTGATGTGCACCCCGCGCACGCTCGCCGACCTCCGCCTCGGCCAGGAGGCGACGCTGCCGACCAGCATGGTGGTGCGCGAGGACTCGCTGACGCTCTTCGGCTTCGCTGAGGAGGACGAGAAGCAGACCTTCGAGATGCTGCTCACCGCCAGTGGCGTCGGGCCCAAGCTCGCCCAGGCGATGCTCGCCGTCCATGCTCCCGACGAGCTCCGACGCGCGGTCGCCAGTGACGACGTGAAGACGCTCACCACCGTCCCCGGCATCGGCCAGAAAGGCGCGCAGCGGATCATCCTCGAGCTCAAGGACCGGATCGGCTCCCCGGTCGGCGCGTCCACCTCTCGCGGAGGGCCCCTGACTCCCACCGCCGCCTGGGAGAGCCAGGTCCAGACCGGGCTCGTGGGCCTCGGCTGGTCGGCCAGGGAGGCCGAAAGGGCCGTCGCCTCCGTGACCTCGCACGCCGAGACGATGCCCGAGCCCGACGTGGCGAGGCTGCTCCGGCTCGCCCTCCAGACGCTGAGCAAGGCCTGATCCATGCACGAGTCCGAGCTGGAGCAGGCCGAGCGGGAGTACGTCGCCGCGCGCGTGGTCGCCGCCGACGCCAACGGCGACGAGCGGGCCCTCGAGCAGGCGCTGCGGCCGCGCACCCTCGACGAGGTGGTCGGCCAGGAGCGAGTCCGCGAGCAGCTGTCCCTGGTGCTCGAGGCGGCGCGCGCGCGGGGGCGCACCTCCGACCACGTGCTGCTCTCGGGGCCACCTGGGCTCGGCAAGACCACGCTGGCGATGATCATCGCCGCCGAGATGCAGACGCCGCTGCGGCTGACCTCCGGCCCCGCGATCACCCACGCCGGCGACCTGGCGGCGATCCTCTCCGGTCTCAACGACGGCGACGTGCTGTTCGTCGACGAGATCCACCGGATGTCGCGTCCGGCCGAGGAGATGCTCTACATGGCGATGGAGGACTTCCGGGTCGACGTCGTGATCGGCAAGGGCGCCGGCGCCACCGCGATCCCGCTGGAGATCCCGCCGTTCACGCTGGTCGGCGCCACCACCCGGGCGGGCCTGCTCCCCGGCCCGCTGCGCGACCGGTTCGGCTTCACCGCACACCTGGAGTTCTACGAGCCCCACGAGCTCGACCGGATCGTCCACCGCTCGGCTGGGCTGCTCGACGTACCCCTCCAGGCGGCGGGCTCCGCCGAGATCGCCTCGCGATCCCGGGGCACGCCGCGGATCGCCAACCGGCTGTTGCGCCGGGTCCGCGACTACGCCCAGGTCCGTGCCGACGGCGTCGTCACCCGCGACATCGCCCGTCGGGCGCTGGAGCTCTACGAGGTCGACGAGTCCGGGCTCGACCGGCTCGACCGGGCCGTGCTCGACGTGCTCTGCCGCCGCTTCGGCGGGGGGCCCGTCGGGGTCAGCACCCTCGCGGTCGCGGTCGGCGAGGAGCGCGAGACCGTGGAGGAGGTGGCGGAGCCGTTCCTGGTCCGGTCCGGCCTGCTCGCGCGCACGCCCCGGGGTCGGGTGGCCACTGCGGCGGCCTGGCGGCATCTCGGCCTGGCGGTTCCCGCTGCCGCGCCGTTCGGCGTTGACGGCACCCTGTTCGACGAGAACGGGGACGGGATCGGGGTCGCTACGGCAGAATGACGCGAAAGGGCCGCTAGACTTTCCCGTCGGCCCCGACCGCGTGTGTCGTGGTCACGTCCTGTTTCGCGATAAGTCTGTGAGCCTTTACTCGTGGGTGAGTTAACACCACTGCTCCTGCTCGCGGCCCTGCTGTTGTTGTTCTGGCTGGTCGTCATCCGGCCGGCCCGCCGCCAGCAGAGCACCGTGTCGGAGCTCCAGCGGAACCTTGCCGTCGGCGACCGCGTTGTCCTCTCGGCGGGCATCTTCGGCACCATCGTCGAGCTCGAGGATTCCCGGGTCCGGCTCGAGATCGCTCCCGGCACCGTGATCGAGGTCGCCCGCCAGGTCGTCGTACGACGAGCCGAGGACTCCCTGGAGCCCGAGGACCTCGCCCCCGTCGACCCCGACGAGCCCGCCGAGGCGACCGGCAGCAGCGGCACCCTGCGCAGCCCGGACACCACCGAGACCAACGAGACCACCGACCGGCCCGACGCCGGCAAGGCCTGAGGAGAACCAGCAACGTGGCGACGAAGACTCCTCGCGCAGGACGCACGCTGATCATATTCGGGATCGCCGTGGCGCTCCTGTACGCCGCGGCGGCCCTCGGCAAGGACTGGAGCCCGCAGCTCGGCCTCGACCTCGAGGGCGGCACCCGGATCACGCTCACCGCGGACAAGACGCCTTCCCAGAACCAGCTCAAGCTGGCCTCGTCGATCATCGACGAGCGGGTCAACGGCAGCGGCGTCTCCGAGTCCGAGGTGAGCACCCAGGGCAACAAGAACATCGTGGTCGAGATCCCCGGCAAGCAGCGCAAGGACCTGATCGACGCGGTCAAGCGCACCGCGCAGCTGCGCTTCCGGCTGGTCGCCGCCGGCTCCCCGCAGTCCGGGCAGCCGCAGCCGACCCCATCCGCGTCGCCCTCCGGGGCGGCGTCGCCGAGCGGCACCCCGAGCAAGAAGGGCACGACCAAGCCGAGCAGCAAGGCCACCGCCGGCGGCACCGCCACGCCGAAGCCGCGGCCGGGCGCACTGACGGACGACACCCCGAAGGCCGGGGCCAAGGCCACCACGACGCCCTCGAAGAAGCCGTCGCAAAAGCCGTCCCCGTCCGGCGGTGCGACCCCCGCGGCCCCTGCGGGCGGCGCGTCGATCGACGACCCGCTGAAGTGGCAGCTCGACCCCGACACCAAGTCGATCGCCGCGTTCTCGCAGTACGTCTGCCCTCCCAAGGGGGAGAGCCTCCCTCCGGGCGCCGACGACCCGGACCAGCCGCTGATCACCTGTGACGACCAGGGCAACAAGTTCCTGCTGTCCAAGGCGCTGATCGAGGGCACCGAGCTCAAGAACGCGTCCTACGGCACCCCTCAGAACAGCGTGGGCTGGGCGGTGGACCTGGCGTTCAAGAGCAAGGCCCGCAACACCTTCGCCGACGTCACGAAGAAGCTGGCCGGCACCGGCCGCACCTTCGCGATCGTGCTCGACGGCAAGGTGCTGTCCTTCCCGCAGGTGACGACGCCGATCCTCGACGGCAACGCCCAGATCACCGGCTCCTTCACCCAGTCGGAGGCGCGGTCCCTGTCGAACTCGCTGAAGTACGGCGCGCTGCCCGTGAAGTTCAACCAGCCCACGGTCGAGACGATCGGGCCCTCGCTCGCCGGTGACCAGCTCGCTGCGGGTGTGCTGGCCGGCATCGTCGGCCTGGCGCTGGTGATGATCTACTGCGTGCTCTACTACCGCGGCCTCGGCCTGGTGGTGGTGGCGTCGCTGTTCATCGCGGGCCTCGTGACCTACGCAGTCGTGCTGGCGATGAGCCAGGCCGTCGGCTTCACGCTCACCCTGCCGGGCATCGCCGGCCTGATCGTGGCGATCGGCATCACGGCGGACTCGTTCATCGTCTACTTCGAGCGCATCCGTGACGAGATGCGCA
>Ga0207648_10004268_pt1 | contig 14750 bp, 8 predicted proteins | sample KBSMisM32_FD_184310 | JGI IMG/M metagenome (GOLD analysis project Ga0207648, IMG submission 184310) | Miscanthus rhizosphere microbial communities from Kellogg Biological Station, Michigan, USA - KBS Miscanthus M3-2 (SPAdes) (version 2) | ecosystem: Host-associated > Plants > Roots > Rhizosphere...
CCGATGAATATTTTTCTGCTGCCGGTATTGGACCAGGTGATGCCGGCATAATCATCCGGTCCATAGTCAACCCAACGTATATCAGTTTGGAAGGGAGAGAAAGTAGTTCCATCAAAATGGCCTGTGAAATATTGGGTAGCTGACCCGCCATTGGGACCACCAGGATTAATACTCACAAACAAAATCCATATTTTTTCTCCTTTATAGTCCAGTGCAAACAGATCCGGGCATTCCCATACACCGCCATGTGCGCCGAATTCTTTTCCAAACTCGCTTTCCTTAGTCCAGTTTTTTAGATCTTTCGAAGAATAAAAAGTGATATGATCAAGTGTGGCCAGTGTCATGATCCATTTCTTACCCTCTTCATACCAACTGACTTTGGGATCACGAAAGTCGCGGATACCAGGATTTTTTAATACAGGGTTGCCTGCATACATGGTCCATGTCTGTCCCTCATCTAAACTATAAGCAATACTTTGGTTTTGAAAAACATTACTGCCATTCTTTTCACTTTTCGGATCATGATGTGTGAAAATGGCGATCATTGGGACTTTACCATCTTTACCAAAGCCAGAAGTATTGTTGACATCCATAACCGCGCTTCCAGAAAAAATATAACCCAAACTATCTGGATACAAAGCTATTGGCTGGGGTTGCCAATGCACCAGGTCCCTGCTGGTTGCATGGCCCCAATGCATCGGCCCCCATATTGTACTGTCAGGAAAATGCTGGTAAAATAAATGATACACTCCATTATGATAAACCATGCCATTGGGGTCGTTCATCCATTTTGATTTTGGCGAGAAATGGACTTGCAATCTATGCTGTTCCTGATACTCGCCTTGAGGGGCATTCTTTACAGCCCCGCACGATGCAATCAGAATACTGAGGACCAGATTTTGTACCAATAGTTTCATATGAAAATGCTTAACGTTAATATCCGGGGTTTTGCTTATACAATCCATTCGTAAAAGTGATCTCGGATTGTGGGATCGGTAGATATTCATCTCTTCCGGCAGTAAAAACAGCCGTTGCCAAAAATGTTCTTCTGGCTTTTTCAACAGAGATATACTGGTTCAGGGTTGGTGCGGCGATACCCCATCTTACCAGATCGAAAAACCTGTGTCCCTCTGTTGCGAACTCTAACCTTCTCTCCCATTGCAAGGCCTGGCGTGCATAGGACTGTGTCCATCCTGCGGCAGGATATGGCTGGAGATTATATTTGGATGCAAATGTTCCATCCAGTTTCTTCAACCTGCCAGTACTTGCTGCTGCTCTGGCTCGTACCTGGTTGATCAACGGTAATGCTTTATCCTGTTGTCCTAATTCGATATACGCCTCCGCCTGTATTAACAATACTTCATCGTAGCGAATGATATCATAGTTTTTTGCAACTCCCATAAAGGGTCCGTTCTTAAAATAAGACGAGCTGTTGGCCAATTGCTGATTGCGCATCGTATGAAAATTGCCATATACCCCCGGGTCACGCACCCAACTGTTGCTGAAAAGTTTGGTGTTATCGTATTTGTACACATGGCCGTCAATACCAATCGTGTGATCGAGACGCACATCCACTGTCGCTGTTTTTAAATCAGCAATAGAATTATTAAACGTTACAAAGTTCGGCAATCCGTTTGCATCTGTAGTGTAGGCATTCACAAGGTTCTGACTTCCTGCGTGAAAACCACAACAACCATACTGTGGTGCTCCATGCGGATAATTCAATCCATCTTCATAATTCAGGCGACCAGATGTGGTTCCATCATTAATGGTAAACTGGATAGCAAAGATTGATTCAGTACCATTTTCGGTTTCCGGCAAAAAGTCATCGGCAATATCGGCACTTAATGAATATTTTCCAGACGCGATCACTGACTGGGTCAGAGCAACTACTTCCTGCAACCTGGTTTGATTGATTTTAATAACCTGGTGAGTAGTATTTTGTTCATACGCCTGGAACAATCTAAGTTTTGCCAGGTAAGCCTGGGCAGCATATTTATTAGGACGTCCTATTTGAGTTTGCGCATCGGGCAAATTATCTATCGCATATTGAAAATCGACAGCAATTTTATTCCACGATTCATCATTGGACAGCGTATTGGATGTTTTCAAAATTTCTTCCTCGGTTGCATTCTCATCAAAGATGGGAATATTCTTGTACAACAATTTCATTGTAAAATAGCTATGCGCGCGGAGGAATTTCAACTCAGCCAGTCTCGACTTTTTTTGCGGGAAGCTGGCGTCTGACAATGCAGCCACGGCACGTAAAGCCACATTAGCCCTGGATATGGATTTGAATAAGTTTTTCCAGGTGCGGGATACAAAAGCATCCATTGTTGGTTGCACCAGATTGTAATGTTCAAGGGCATCCACTTCACCTACATCCCCGGTACCACCACCACCTTTGTATGCATCATCTGAACGTACGCTTCCATAAGCCCAATTACTATAGATTGGTCCGATCATATCTCCATTGCCGATGGCGGCATATGCGGCAGTGACCAATCCATCAACGGCTGTGGGTGAGGTGAGATCTGTAGATGATAAAACGCCGGTTGGAATATAATCCAACTGTTTTTTACAAGAGCTGAACAGTAATACTCCTGAAGCTATATAGGCAATTATATTTTTCTTTTGCATTTTGATTACGTTTTTGATTCACTTAAAAGGATGCATTGATACCAAAAGTGTAAATCTTAGGTACAGGTATTGGGCCCAGGTCTATTCTTTCCGGATCGGGACTTAAATAGTCCTTGCTCTTAAACCAGAATAGATTTTCCGCCATTAAGAAGAAATGCAGTCGTGAAAAACCCAATTTCTTATCCAGGTTATATCCCACCTGGATATTCCTCATTTTGAAATAGGCAGTGCTCACCATGAAATAATCTGATGTACGACCCTCATTATTATTATCCTTTAGGGTCAGTGCAGGCACTTTTGTATTTGTATGAGTAGGTGTCCATCCATCAAAGACGCCCGGGCCAACATTTTCACGGCTTTTCATCAGGTTATTGAATACCGTGTATACGTCAAATCCATTCCTGCCCGCCACACCTGAACCGAAAATAGACAAGTCGAATTTTTTATAATTAGCATCTATCCTGATTCCATATTCCAGGTCCGGAAGAGTAGTTCCGATCCATGTGCGATCGAGATCATTGATGACTTTATCATTATTGATATCCACATAACGGATCCTGCCGGGAGCAGCCCCAATTTGGCTGGGCGCGCCATTTACCTCGGACTGAGACTGGAATATTCCATTTGTTTTGTACCCGAAAATGTCAAATTGGGAATGACCAATTATAGTGTTCACAAGATTTCCAGGATAAGCCGGACGCACCGCTTCCGGCAATTCTGTGATCTTATCTCTAAAGTGTGAAAAATTGAGTTGCACATTGTAGGTAAGATCGCCGATCTTTTCAAAACGATATCCTACTACAAACTCCCAGCCCTTATTTGTTTTAGACGCACCATTTACTGTTTTCTGTTGGCCCTCTCCCAATGCTGACGCGATAGGTGGTGTAATAAGTATGCCGGTAGTTTTCCTCGAAAAATAATCGAAGGAGCCGAATATCCGATTCTTAAGCAAAGAGAAATCCACTCCGGTATTTACTTCGTTGGTGGTTTCCCATTTAAGTTTGGAATTGGCCGCCTGGGTCTGTACAAAGCCTGATGGCAATACTCCCGTATTTCCACCTGCCAGTGAATAGGCTGTGCCGATATTCATATACTGTTCCCAGAACCCGCCCACAAGTTGAGAAAGCGCAGTACCATATCTTGTATCAAATAATCCAAATCGGCTCAGATCACCAATCTGCTGGTTACCTACACGGCCAATGCCTGCCCTTAATTTTAATTCAGAGATCAATTTATTATTCAGCATAAAGCCCTCCCTGTCTATTCTCCATCCCACTGATGCTGCCGGGAAAAAACCAAATCGATTATCTTCACCAAATCGGGAAGAACCATCGCGACGAAGAGTAACTGAAGCTAAATACTTGTCTGAATAATTGTAATCAATGCGGCCGAAAAGCGAAAACAGTCGATTACCTGTTGAACCACCAGCAACTGTTGTATTGCCGGTACCCGCACTTAATGTAAAATACTCTTCGGTCTGAAGGGCAAACCCTTCCTTCCTGGTGTTTTGAAAATCCAGATTGGTATTGATATACTCTGTGCCTGCCAGGAATTTGAAGTTGTGCCTGCTGGTCAAATTCCAATTGTAGCGAACAGTATTTGAGAAGGTATAACTTAGGTACTTGTTTTGATCCAGTGTAAGGCTGTTGGTAGTTCTGTTAAAAGCACCTTCGGTTAAAGTTTGCAGAATTGTTTTGTTTAAATAAGTAGCATAATCAGCGCCCAGGGTAGATTTAAAAAATAGATTCCTGACCGGCTGTATTTCAACATAGGCGCTTCCAAATGAAGACAATCGATTTGCATTATCCCACCTTGACAAATATTGCATATGTAAAGGATTGTTCCTGTCTGAATATCCAGCGCCTGAAGCTCCCGCAAATGTTGTCCCGTCTTTTTGATAAACAGGGATAGTGGGGGCCAAAGTAACGGCCAATCCTGTAGTGGCGGCACCTCCAATATCTTTTGATACCAATGTCTCATTCGAATTGGCAACACGTAGATTGATGCCAAAAACAGCTTTGTTATTCAGACCTCTTGTGATGGCATTGATACTTCCGCTTATGCGATCATAGCCTGTATATCTCAACATACCGGTATTTTTATAATACCCCAGGTTGATCTCAATAGATGAATTTTTATTTCCCGCAGAAGCAGTAAAACTGTTATTTGTTACAAGTCCCGTTTTATACATTACATCCTGCCAATCAGTATTCCCTGCCGGGGTGTTTTGATCACCACCCACAAACGGCTTAACGGTGACAGAATTCAGAACAGGATGATCAAAATCATTGTTCCAACTGAAATCATATATCTCACCATAAGCTGCCGCGGGGTCCTGCCTGTCATTCACCGATGCCTGCCACAAAGCCTTTCCTCTATCAACAGCATTCAGCATGGTAAACCGGCTCGACTTTTCTGATTGCGCAGAAACACTGGTATTGAATTGAAAGTTTACCTTACCATCCGTATTACCACCATTCCTGGTTGTAACGATAATAACGCCGTTTGATGCACGGGCACCATATACGGAAGCCGCTGACGCATCTTTTAATACCTGAACAGATGTAATTACTGCAGGGTCTAAATTTTGAAATACTTCCGGCCTGGTGGTTGGTATCCCATCAATGATATACAGGGGATCATTTACTCCTAATGTATTCGATCCCCTGATCAGGATGCGGGAATTACTGCCATTGGGCGAACCTCCGTTTTTCTCAATATATAACCCTGCAACCCTTCCCTGCAAGGCCTGCATAGTATTGCCCGAACTGGTATTCTTAACTGGCGTGAGATCTACAACAGCAACTGCTCCCGTCAAATCTTTTTTACGTTGAGAGGTGTAACCGGTAACTACAACAACATCTTCTTCCCTAACACCTTCTTCCATTTCAACAGCGAAGCTCAGGTTACTTCCGGTCACTTTTAGTGTTACAGGTTTTCTTCCTACTGAGGTCAATGTGATATCATCACCCGGTGTTACTTCAATGGAAAATAGACCAGCTGCGTCTGTAAGAACGGTTTTGTTTTTTGATTGAACAGAAACACCTGGCAAGGGCGATTTATCAGATTTTGCCGTAACTGTACCTGTAACGGTTTTTTGCTGCGCAAATAATACTATTGTTGGCAACAACAATAGAAGCAGGAAAAGCAATCTTCTCATAAAGCAATTTTAAAATGATTAGAAAATAGTAAGATTGTTCATAGCAGATAAGAGTTAATTGTCATCATGCAAATTGATAACAGAAAAATACAGGATAAGAAAACCGGGTATACCGATCGGGTGAACAAGCAGGCAACAATGTTCATTTTCATTTTCAGAAGTTTTATTTATTGAATAAATCAGGATTTTGTGAAGCCGCAAGCCTTTGTATATCGCTTACTTCATAATCAGGCCAGCCCCCCGTTTTAGAGGCAACCAAAGCCCCCAGGGCACTCGCAAACTCAAGAGATTCTTTTGGCCCGTAATGATTTAAATGTTTGAAAAGAAAGGCGGCGAGAAATGCATCGCCACTTCCAATGGTGTCTGCAACGTTTACCACATAGCCGGGATGTTTGTAAATCTTTCCGTCCATATTTAGCATGGCCCCATCTCCTCCCATGGTAATAATAATGCAGGGGATCTGAAATTTTTCCTGAATGATCCCGATACGTTCTCTAATGTTTTTATAGGTGGCAAACCATCCAGTGATCAATTCCAGTTCCGAAATATTCATTTTTACTATATCAGCCCTGTTTAACAGATCTTCTACCAAACGACGATTGAAATGTGGGGGACGCAGGTTAATATCAAGTACTTTTTGATCTGCAATTTCTAATAGTGCAAATAATGTATTCCTGGAAACGGCATTACGGTTTACAAGGCTTCCAAAAATGAAATGGCTTGCGTCTTTTACGAGTTGAACGGTTCCGTCATCCAACACAATAAAATCCCAGGCGGCAGGTGCAACGATGTCGTAGCTCATTTCGCCATGTTCGTTGGCTGTAGCATTAACAATACCGGTTGGAATATCGTAGTCCAGTTGAATATGCTCCGTGGATACGCCGCTCTTACTCAGCAGATCAATCAGGTTTTTACCGGCATCATCAATACCTACCCTGGTCACGATATCAGGATTCAAACCCAGTTTGCGAATGTGATAGGCCACATTCATAGGAGCACCGCCTGGCACAGCTCCAGTAGGAAGTAAATCCCACAGAATTTCACCAAAACAAACTATTTTCTTTGTGCCGGGCATATCTATCCTTTAAATTTTAGTCAAAAAGAATTAGTGCAAAACCAGAGTGTGTTCGATCTGCTCCAATGATTTGCCTTTTGTTTCAGGCATCACCTTCCACACAAAAATTAGCTGGATACACATCATGATACAGAAAAATAAAAAAGTGTGGCCACCACCTGCCTTCTCGGCGAGATAGGGAAATGAAAAGGCAATAGCTGCCGCCATCACCCAATGGGTGGTGCTTCCCAATGTCTGCCCCCTGGCCCTGACCTGGTTAGGAAATATTTCTGAAATGAAAACCCAAATGACGGCGCCCTGGGAAAAAGCAAAAAAGGCGATATAAATAAAAAGGAATACGGGTACAGCAAAACCATTGAAACTTCCGGCATAGAAAGAATAGGATACCATTGCCAGGGAAAAGATCAATCCCAGGGAACCGATCAGCATTAGGGTTCTTCTGCCGATCCGATCAATGAAATTCATGGCGAGCAGCGTAAATGCAAAATTGATCAGTCCAAGTCCTGCAGTTGATAATAAGGAGGAGCTTTCCCCAAGACCTGTCATTTCAAAAATGCGTGGCGAATAGTAGATAATAGCATTGATACCGGACACCTGGTTGAAAACTGCAAAGAGCATCGCCAGCATCACAGGGGTTTTATAGCGTTTAGAAAACAAAGGGTCCTTTTGGAGAACGGCTTTTTCCTGCTTGTCTGTAACTTCTATTTCGGTAATTATCTTATCAGCGGTAGCCGGATTAATGATCCTGAATATTTTGCGGGCCTCTTCTACTTTACCTTTTTTTGTGATCAACCATCTTGGGCTTTCTGGCACAAATCGCAAAAGGAGAAAGAAAACAAAAGACGGGACAGCCTGTATTCCCAGCATCAGGCGCCAGGAATTTTCTGCTGTTTGGCCGATCAGGTAATTGGAAAAATAAGATAGTACTATTCCAAACACTACATTGAACTGGAACAATCCAACCAGTTTGCCTCTTTTCTCTGCCGGTGAAATCTCTGATATATATATAGGTGCGGTAACAGAGGAAGCACCTACTCCTAACCCGCCCAATAATCGGAAAACTAAAAATACATACCAGTTGCTGGCCATTGCCGTACCCAATGAAGAGACCAGGTATAAAAGAGCAATAATATAAAGCGTCTTTTTACGGCCCAACTTATCAGACGGTAAGGAGCCCAATAACGCTCCGATGATGGTCCCTATAAGCGCTATCGAAACAGTAAAACCATGTTCAACCGGAGAAAGGACCCAATATTTCTGTATTGACTGTTCAGCGCCGGAGATAACTGCCGTATCAAATCCAAACAGAAAGCCGCCGAGGGCAATGACTAACGACCAGAGAAATACGTTTCTTTTATTCATATGGCAATAATTTCCGTGACAAATATGATGGTCACCCGGTCCTATTGCCTTCCACTATCGTATCAAAATGATCTGAATTTGTAATAGCCCACCAGAGCTTTACAATCTGCTGGTTTTCAAAATATTACTAAGTTGTCCCGAAAGTTTCATCCACAAACTTTTCTAAATTTGTCTTGTCTTTTTCTAAAAAAATATCATTTCAACCTTCCCCAAAAACGCTGCGAAACAGGATTGAAACAAAGACAAACTTTATTAGAAAGGAAATTCTAAAAAATATATCAAATTGCAGCTATGCTTGCCAGAGCGTTACCTTATTGTTGCCAGATGAAGAAAGTTACAAGGCCGTGGATTTTTAGTATCCTGTGCCTGTCCCTTTGCCTCTATTCATGTTCAGGACACAAACTGCAAAAGAAATATCGTATCGGCTTTTCCCAATGCACCTTTGGTGATGCATGGAGGCAGACCATGCAGAAAGAGGTACAGAGAGAACTGGCCTTTCACCCGGAAATTGAATTGATCATAAAAGATGCAAATCTCAGTGCGGTTAAACAGATTGCCCAAATCCAGGAATTAATTGATGAAAAGGTTGATCTGCTGATTGCCATTCCGGCAGAAGCTGAACCTATTGCACCTATTATTGAAAAGGCTTATAATAAAGGTATCCCGGTTATACTGGTTGACCGAAGTACCCTGGCTAAAAACTATACAGCATTTATCGGAGCCAATAACTATAAGATAGGTATCGATGCGGGGACCTACGCGAATTCACTCTTAAGAAGTAAAGGAACTGTCCTTGAAATAGCTGGTCCAGACGCTGGTTCATCCGCAGATATTGGACGTCATACAGGTTTTTCTGATATAATAAAAAAGTATCCCGGCATACGCGTCTTTCCAAGGTTTAGCGCAGATTGGGATAAATTTCCTGCTGAATGGGAAAGGCTATTTACTAAAGAACTGCAATCACTTAATAATATTGATCTGATCTTTGCACAAAACGATCGTCTTGGTTTTGCGGCATACAAAGTTTGCAAGAAGCTGGGGCTTGACAAAAAAATAAAGATAATTGGCATTGATGGGTTACCGGGTAAAGAAGGAGGCATTGACCTGGTGGAAAAAGGAATTTTAAAAGCGACCATCCTTTATCCTACCGGAGGCCAGGAAGCCATTCAAACAGCGGTCAGCATCCTGGAAAAAAAGCCTTTCCAGAAAGAGACAGAATTGTCAACTACTGTCATTGATTCAAGCAATGTCAGGATCATGCGCTTGCAAGCTGAAAAATTGCTGGCCCAACAGGAAGATATTGATGCACGACAAAAAAAGATTGAAGAACAAATAGCGATCACGGAGAATCAGACAAATATTATATTAGCCATTTCAACAACGCTTGCCCTGGCTTTAATATTTGGTGGCATACTTTATTATTATTTGCTAGAGAACAAAAAGATCAATAAGAAACTAGCCTTACAAAAAGAAGAGATTGCAGATCAGCGCAACCAGCTTATTGAACTTATGGCCAGGGTGAAGGAAGCTACAGACGCCAAGTTCAATTTCTTTACCAATATCTCGCACGAACTCCGTACTCCACTAACGCTCATCATGGGTCCGCTGGAAGATTCTTTATCGTCGCCCAAACTTCATTTCACTATCAAAAACAATCTCGATCTTATCCAGCGAAATTCGATACGCCTATTACGACTGATCAACCAGCTAATGGATTTCCGGAAACTGGAAGAAGGCAAAATGAAGTTACAGGCTTCAGAGAATAATATTACAGAGTTTGTATCAGAAATTGCAAACTCTTTTAGGGATATTGCCAGGAAAAAATCGATCACTTATAAGTTTGCCAGTAAAGTAAAGGACCTGAACCTGTGGTTTGACATGAACATGCTCGATAAAGTATTGTTCAACCTGCTATCGAATGCCTTTAAATTTACAGGAGAAAATGGCACTATCACTGTAACAATTGACAGACTTCCCCTTGAAAACATGGCACTGATCAAGGTAGAAGATACCGGTATTGGGATGGATACCACTCACGCATTCGAATTGTTTTACCAGGGCCAAAGTAGTTTCAGGGGTAGCGGCCTGGGATTGTCCTTATCAAAAGAACTTATTGACCTTCATCACGGGTTTATTAGCGTGAAAAGTGAAAAAAACAAGGGTACTGCTTTCGAAATCAAACTTCCATTAGGCAAATCACATTTACAACCGGATGAAATACAAGGCGACAGGATTCAATTAACAAATACCTATGAAGACGCAAGGATCTATATCACCGATATGGACCCTGTAGAGTTGCAAGGGGATTCCGGGGGAATAGATCAAAAAGATCAATCAATTTTGATAATAGAGGATAATGATGACCTGCGAGCGTTTTTGAATAAAAGATTAGGAGAAACTTATGAAATACATGAAGCGGCGAATAGCGAGAAAGGAATAGGCGCAGCATTTGATATAGTTCCTGACCTGATCATATCCGACATACTTTTACCAGGGGAGGATGGACTGCAAATAACTGAAAGGCTGAAGCAGGACATAAGAACTTCTCACATTCCTATTATCCTGTTGACAGCCAAGGGAAGCATGTCAGAGCAAATTGCGGGTATCAAATCACAAGCTGATTCATTTATTGTAAAGCCCTTCAATCTGGAATACCTTGAAGAAACAATTAAGAACCTTTTGAAGAACCGTGCCGTGCTGCGAGAGCACTATACCAGTGAATTACCCACGGAATCAAAAACAAACTCTGCCAATAAGATAGACAGAAAGTTTATCAATGAGTTTACAGCACTGGTAGAAAACAATTTATCCAATGAGGATTTTGCAGTGGAGGATATTTGCAAGAAGATTGGAATTTCAAGGGTGCAATTGTACCGGAAAGTAAAAGCCCTCATTGGATATAATGTGAATGATTATATCCTGAATGTGAGGCTGCAGAAAGCAAAATTCCTGCTGGCAAAGGAAAATCTTACTATCTCGGAAGTTTCGTTCAGGGTAGGGTTCTCATCACAAGGATATTTTTCTACAGTATTTAAGTCAAAGTTTGGAGTAACACCATCGGAGTTTAAGGATAAGAAAAAGGAAGCCTTGTAAATAAGCCCGGCAGGATCGGCCAACGAATTAACAATCCCTTCAAAAGCATTGTGGTTAGGCGTTTTCATGAACCGTTTCGGTTTCAGAATCGGCGTTGTATATTAGTTCATCAGCAGGCAAATTGCTTATTATCCAATTTTTCTTCACTAAATAACTGATGTAATTATTCTAAATTTGTCTTGCTGCATTTATTGGCAGTAAAATAATATATTCGGTGTATGACAACTTCTTCCAATACCTTTTCCGGAGGTTTGAGCATGAGTACGGAAGCGATTCATTGTCCCAAGTGCAACAGTGTAATGGTACAGGGGTTCATCTTCGACCGGGCGGACGGAGGCCAGCGTCGCGTCATCAACTGGGTTGAGGGAGCACCGGATAAGTCTTTCTGGACTGTTACGAAAATACCAGAGGAAAAGTGCATTCCAGTGGGTACCTTCCGTTGTTCGGTGTGTGGCTTTCTGGAATCCTATGCACGGCCGGAATTTGCTGCCAAGTGACCGGGCTTGCAGACCTAAAGCGAACCTGCCGAACTGCATTATAAATAAGCACAGCACCTCTGGACACGGACGCGAACTCGGGCTGCAGTATATTTTGAATCACGTCCTGAACTGTGGATGGATAACGTGAAGCATAATAGAAAAATTTATGAAAGTGATTTAGATGGTTAAGATTCCAGCAGTATGTTTTGCGGAAATCGACATTCTAAAAACAGTCAAATATTTTCAAATGAATATAAGGAATTAAGAAGTGCGAAGTATGCTCACTTTACCATTCTTAATTCCTTATTCTGTGCTCATTATTCAAAAGGTCTGTAGCCAGGCATTAGGCCTGTGGAAATAATTATTTTGTAAAAGCTCTTGAAAAAGAAAGGGTGTCGAAACAGTCGCGGAAATGAACAATCATTCCATCATTATCAAATTCATAGATCATTGACCAGATACTGGAAAGAAGTTTTTTAGTCTTAAGCGCCACACCTTTTGCATAGCCGGTTGCAATAACCATCTGGCTGTTTTCCAGAATGTGTTCCGGAACCATTTCTTTAAAGTCAGTACTATCTGCTAATTTCTTAAAGAACAATTTTACGTCATCTGGTCCATGATAAATACCTGCAAATGGGATGTCCGGCTGTCCCATTACTTCCCAGATAACATCGCGATGAAGCGTTGAGAGAATAAATTGGATGTCGCGCCTGGAAAAAGCTTCGTAAATTTTGTTGACGGTTTGGCCATAGCGAACTAAGGTTTCCATAAAAAATAATTTAATGATTAAAAAATAAGAACCGAATTCTAAAATCATAAACCAATTTCGCCGGCAGGAGAGAAAACCTGGCTTAGCTAAAACCTAGCTGATTTTTTGCCGGTAAGAGCTGTTTTTTCAGGATTCCGAAAAGATAACCGGATCTTTTTCATGGCGTATCGGGGATAAGGCGGGAATACAATAAGAAGAATTATACAGGCTTTATAAACCGATGGGGAATAAAGGTACAATTGTTCTATGCGGGGTTGAGCAGAATGGCACCGTTTTATTTATGCACATTAACCTCAAAATTTAGTTATAGATGCAGTTGGAAAATTGTTCTCTTTCCGAACCAGGTGATAATATCGAAAAGGCTTCTGCACCAGGCAATATAAAATATTTTCATCTTCATTAATTTTACTCAGCTTCGGTCCGGCTGACGAATCACGGAATATTAGCACAGCAGAAAGCCCTTACCGTTGGCGGCAATTACTTTCAAGATGGAAAAGTTAACAGGGATAGATACTAAGATTGGAAAAATCAAGGGACGTGATGCAATATTTCTTGACAAGATTTTATTCAACTCTGAGACTTACTTAACTATTACTGGAAATTTCAGCCAGAAATTTAAATTGGGGGATAGGATATCGATAAAAAAGCAGATTTCAAATCAGGCACGCGGTTATCACTGCAATACGGGGGACCTGGAGACCTGAATTCGTGCAAGCAACCAGGTGCGAAGGGTTTTGAACAAATCAGGCGCCATACGATTCTTTTCGGGCAGTATTGAGAGCGAATGACCTGCTTGTGGAAAGATATTGAGTGTAAAATCTTTGTGACCGGCCTTTGTAAGCACTCTGCGCATATTCTCACTGGTTCTCAGTGCCGGCGTAAGTGGGTCCAGTTCGCCGAAAACGGCGAGTACGGGACAATGTACTTTCGCCAGCGCCAACAGCGGATCGAACGTGAGGATGTGATTCCAATCCCACCGTAGCTGTTCCAGCGATGTGAAGGGACCTCTGGACTGGAAAATCCAGAATTGGCCCATATCGTTGAGTCGCTTTTGCCCTTTCTCAAAATCTTCCCAATGATTACCAGTGCGGGCAACCTCCAGCCATAAATCAACAAAGACTGAGTCTGCATCTATTTCTCCTGGCGAAAGGCCTTTTGACTGCGGGATCGCCCTCGCCTGGTACCGAAATGTTTGCCACAAAGGCTCCATAAATCCTGAGGAATTTATTGCGAATGCAATCTTTGGGGAACGTGCCGCAACTTGCATAGAAAGCATTCCGCCTTCACTCGATCCCCAAAAGCCAATTTTGCCTGGATCGATATCTTTATATTTCTGGAGTTTCTGCATAGCAGCGAGTGCATCGCCGGCGAGTTCATCCGGATATAGCGAATTTTTCATGGAAGCACCGGTAGATGCATCCATTCTGGTTCCACTTGAACTTCCAGCACCTCGCTTGTCGTAAATGAGTACGGCAAATCCAAGTGAGGTGAAGAAATGAGGGTAAGGTCCAAATGAGTAACGAGTAAGTGGGCCTGACCCATGCAGCAGAATAATTGCAGGGTGAGGGCCTTTCGTCGACGGTATCAGCAGTGTTCCCTCCAGATTCGCATCGGTATTTTTGAAAGACACACGCTCCTCTCGTAGTACAACTCGTTGCGCAAACTGATTAACACCTTGAGCATTGCGTAGCGAAACACCTGTCACCCTTCCTCGAATATCTTTAATGAATGTCAGGGTGAGTTCTGCGGGAGTAGCGGTATTAAATCCGGGTCCCATCACGAAGCGGTCATTTGTGTCCGCAAACAGGCGTCGAACGATGCCTGTGGAGTAGTCGGAGAACAACATCGCAATCCTGCCGTCATCTGTGATAAACCGGTCGATGCCCAGCAGATGGTTTGCTGTTATGCGGTAATTTCCATAATAGGAGGTATCGATAGCCACTTCGGCATTTATCACATTTAAGCTTTTTACGGTCAGTGCAGCGGCTTTTCGTTGAACCCCAGGAAAGGTAAAGGAGGTGGCAAAAAGAGTAACCAGCAATGCAAATGTATAACGACCTGAATTTTTCATTTTCATCTTTTAAAGGTCATGCTTTAAATTTTGTAAGCGTTATACAATTAAAAAAGATGTTTGTATAATTCATACATTGGCTGCCTTCCTGAAGTATGAGG
>Ga0207648_10004270_pt1 | contig 14734 bp, 9 predicted proteins | sample KBSMisM32_FD_184310 | JGI IMG/M metagenome (GOLD analysis project Ga0207648, IMG submission 184310) | Miscanthus rhizosphere microbial communities from Kellogg Biological Station, Michigan, USA - KBS Miscanthus M3-2 (SPAdes) (version 2) | ecosystem: Host-associated > Plants > Roots > Rhizosphere...
AGCCGCTCCTGGATGATCTCCATGTGCAGCAGCCCGAGGAAGCCGCAGCGGAAGCCGAAGCCGAGCGCCGCCGACGTCTCCGGCTCGAAGTGAAACGACGCGTCGTTCAGGCGCAGCTTCTCGAGCGCGTCGCGCAGCTCGGGGTACTCGCTGCCTTCCACCGGGTAGAGGCCGGCGAAGACCATCGACTTCATTTCCTTGAAGCCGGGAAACGCCTCGGCCGTCGGGGTCGCCGCGTCGGTGATGGTGTCGCCGATCTTCGCGTCGCTCACCGTCTTGATCGCCGCAAACAGGAAGCCGACCTCGCCTGCACCCAGCTCGTCGACCGGCAGCGGCTTGGGGGAGAACACGCCGACCTGCTCCACCTGGTATTCCTGACCCTGGGCCATGAGCTTGACCTTCATGCCGGGCCGCATCGCGCCGTCGATGACGCGCGTCAGGATGATGACGCCGCGGTAGGCGTCGTACCACGAGTCGAAGATCAGCGCCTTCAGCGGCAGGTTCGGATCCCCCTTCGGCTGCGGCAGCCGGTGGACGATCGCTTCGAGGATCTCGTGGACCCCGGTGCCTTCCTTCGCGCTGGCGAGGATGGCGTGGCTCGCGTCGAGGCCGACGATCTCCTCGATCTGCCGCTTCGCCTCGTCCGGCTGCGCGCCGGGAAGATCGATCTTGTTGATGACCGGAACGATCTCCAGGCCGTTGTCGACCGCAAGGTAGGCATTGGCGAGCGTCTGCGCCTCGACCCCCTGCGACGCGTCGACGATGAGCAGCGCCCCTTCCGACGCGGCCAGCGATCGCGTCACTTCGTACGAGAAGTCGACGTGGCCCGGCGTGTCGATCAGGTTCAGCACGTAGGTCTCGCCATCGTCGGCATGGTAGGTGAGCCGGACGGCGTGCGCCTTGATCGTGATCCCGCGCTCGCGCTCGAGGTCCATCGAATCGAGCACCTGCGCCTCCATCTCGCGCGCCTGCAGGGCGCCGGTCATCTCGAGGAAGCGGTCGGCGAGCGTCGACTTGCCGTGATCGATGTGCGCGATGACGGAAAAGTTGCGAATGCGGGATTGATCCATTGATGACTGCGGCGGATAAACGCAAATTATAGCATTTGCGTGACTTGCGGACCTCCAACCTCCGGCCTCCGACCTCCTCGCGCTTCCACATTTCGCTATAGCGAAATGTGCTATAGTCCCCCGCCATGCGGCCACTGTCCAGGGACACCTTCCACATCCTCGTGGCCCTCGCCGACCGCGAGCGGCACGGCTACTCGATCATGCAGGACGTGCACGAGCGGACCGGCGGCGCCGTCCGCCTCAGCCCCAGCACGCTCTATTCGGCGATCAAGCGGCTGCTCGACGAAGGGCTGATCGAAGAGCTGGCCGAGCGGCCGGACCCCGACAATCACGATGAGCGGCGGCGCTACTACCGCTTGACCAAGGCGGGGCGGCGCGCCGCGGCGGAAGAAGCGAAGCATCTCGAGAAGCTGCTCGCCGACGCGCGCTCGAGCGGCCTGGTGCCGAAGCGGAGCTGATCATGCTGCGGATCTATCGCGCGTTCCTGCGCCTCTACCCCGGCGAGTTCCGCGACGAATACGGGCGCGAGCTGTCGCTGGTGCTCGCCGACCGCCTGCGCGACGAGTCGTCGGCCCTGGCACGGGTGTTCGTGTGGCTGCACGCCCTGGCCGGCCTCGTCGTCGAGGCGCCCGTCGAACACCTGCGCGTCCTCGGCGCGGATGTCCGGCACGCGTTGCGTCTGGTGCGGCGCGAGACGGCCACGACGACCGCGGCAGTGCTGATCCTCGCACTCGGCATCGGCGCGGCGACGCTCGTCTTCAGCCTGGCGAACGGCCTGCTGCTGCGGCCGCTGCCGTATGCCGCCTCCGATCGCCTCATCGCGCTGGACGAATACAGCCCCGGCGATTCCAAGGAGAACGGCACGGTCGCGCTGCCGAACTATGCCGACATTCGCGCCCGCTCGCGGCTGCTCGACGAGGTCGGCGTCTACATTCCGAGCGGCGCGACGATTCGCGGCAACCAGGGGGCCGAAGTCATCCGCACCGCCACCGTCACCGACGGCGCCCTGCGCGCGCTGGGCGTGCAGCCGGTCTACGGGCGGCTGTTCACGCGCGATGAAGCGCTGCCAACCGCGCCCCGCGTCGTCATCATCAGCCAGCAGCTGCACCAGCGCCGCTTCGGCTCCGACCCCGCGGTCGTCGGCAAGGTCCTCGAGACGTTGAACCAGCGCTACACCATCGTCGGCGTGCTGCCCGCGGGATTCCATTTTCCCGATGTCGCGGAAGCGTGGTTTCCGCTGCGGATGGACCCGGCGAAGAGCCCGCGGACCGACTACTTCCTCCAGGGCGTGGCGAGGCTGAAGGACGGCGTGACCGTCGAGCAGGCGGACGCCGAGATGCGCGCGATGCTGAACCAGATCCACGCGGAGCATCAGCCGAACAACGGCTGGATCGGCCGCGCGCAGCCGCTTCGCGCCAGGCTGTCGGCGCAGTATCGCGACGGCGTGCTCACGCTGCTGGCGGCGGCGGGCGTGCTCCTCGCGATCGCGTGCGGCAACGTCGCCAACCTGCTGCTGGTGCGCGCCTCGGCGCGGCGGCGCGAAGTCGCGGTGCGGACGGCGCTCGGCGCGACGCGGCGCCGGCTGGTCCGCCAGATGATCACGGAGAGCCTCGTGCTCGGCGCATTCGGCGGCGCGGCGGGCGTGCTGCTGGCGCGGCTCGGCGTTCCGCTGCTGCTGTCGCTGGTGCCGATCGCGCTGCCGCGGTGGCTGGACTTCTCGATCGACGGCCGGGTGCTGGCCTTTGCCGTGCTCGTGTCGATCGTGACCAGCGTCGTGTTCGGCACGATCCCGGCGCTGGGCCTGTCGCGCACGGCGGTGGTCGAGACGCTGAAGTCCGCCGGCCGCGGCCTGAGCACCGGCCGGCCGCAGCGACGGCTGCGCAACCTCGTGGTGATCGCGGAGCTTGCCCTGTCGATGACGCTGCTGGCGGGCGCAAGCCTCGCGGCACGAAGCTTCTTCGCCCTGCGGATGCAGACGCTCGGCTACCACTCCAGCGACGTGCTGTCGTTCGACCTGGATCGATCCGAGCGCGGCTATCCGACACCCGCCGCGCAGCGCGCGCTGCTCGACCGGCTGCGCACGGACGTCGGCGGCGTGCCGGGCGTCGAGTCGGTCGCGTTCACGACCGGTGCGCCGCTCGACGACGGGTGGGGACGCATCTTCACCATCGAGGGACGGCCGGTGCCGCTCGAGGCGATGACGTTCGTCAACCACGTCGTGGTCACGCCGGGATACTTCTCGACGCTGGGCATGCCGATGCAGCAGGGACGAGACTTCACCGCCGGCGACTTCGACGCCAGGGTGTTGATCGTGAGCCGCGCGTTCGCCGCGCGCCATTTCCCCGGCGCCAGCGCTTTGGGCAAGCGCGTGCGGTTCGGGCCGCCGAAAGCCGACGAGCCCTGGCACACCATCGTCGGCGTCGTCGCCGACGCGCGCCACGGGCAGTTGAAGGGTGAGGATCGCGACAGCGTGTATCTGCCGTTCGCCGCCGAGATGATGCCGGGCGTCATGCTGGTGCGTGCCGCGTCGGATCCAAAGCCGCTGATCGGCGCCATTACCGATCGCATCCACGGGATCGACAAGGACATCGCCGTGGCCAGCGCGCTCACGCTCGACGAGATCGTCGATCGCCGCGCGTGGCAGGACCGGCTGCTGGCGGTGCTGTTCGTCGCCTTTGCGGCGCTCGCGCTGACGCTGGCGGCGGCGGGCTTCTACGCGGTGCTGGCCTACACGGTGTCGCTGCAGACCCACGAGATCGGCCTGCGGATGGCGCTCGGGGCGTCGGCCAGCGGGGTGCGGCGGATGGTGATGCGCCACGCGATGACGCTGGCGGCCTCGGGCCTGGCGATCGGCGTCGTGGCGGCGGCGGCACTCGCCTACCTCTTACGCACCCAGCTCTACCAGGTATCGCCGCTCGATCCCGTCTCCTACGCGATCGCGCCGATGATCTTCCTGCTGACCGGCGCGCTCGCCTCGTACCTGCCCGGCCGGCGCGCCACGCGCGTCGATCCGCTCGTCGCGCTGCGGCATGAATAATCAGCGTGTGCCGGCGGCCTTCGCCCGGCTGCGCTCTCGCGGCGCGGACGGGACCAGCGCCGCTTCGAGCACCGGGTCTCGCCCCGCGAGCACGTCGGCGAGAGTCGGCGTCACGCGCACGTCGGGCTCGAGAGCCGCGGGATCGCCCGGGACACTTCGAAAGAACCGGGTGCTGTACTGCACCCGCAGGCCGGAATGCGGCAGGGTGACCGTTTTCGCGTTGCCGTAGCCATTGGGCCTGCCGCCGGTCGGCTCACCGACGAGCGTGGCATGCGCTCTGTCCCTGAGGTCGAGGGCGGCGCCGACCGCCGCCGAAAAGGTATGCCCGCCAATCAGCACGAACACCGGCCCTCGGCGCGCGCGCCCGAGGCTATCCAGCAGCGGCCGGCCGACAGCCGTGGAACCGCCGCCGTTCTGACGAAGATCGAGGATCCAGCGATCGGTGCGCTGGCTTTCCGCGGCTTCCTTCACCGACTGTGCGAAGGCGCGAAACGGACGCACCGGGTCGTTCTCGCATCGGTTGTACTGCACGTAGATGGCGCGCGCCTCCGGCAGGTACTCGAACCAGTAGTAGCGCTGCTCGCGATGCCGCCGGCTGACGCTCACGGGAGCGTCGTTCGCGGCCAGCGCGTCGACGAGCGACCAGCGCAGCGGGTTCCCGGGCGCTATCGCCCGTTCGAGCCGGGTCCCGTCCGGCCTCGCGAACGTGAAGGTCACGACTCCGGACGCGTCAGCGGCGCCGAGCGCCTGGAGCAGCTCGACGGTCGTCAAGTAGCCAGGGCTCTCGGCCCTCAGCCCGGACTCGTTTTCGGACGCGATATAGGGTGCGGCCGCCGCGAGCGCCTGCTCCGCTGACAGCGGACCGATGCGCGTCACGCGCAGGCCGAGCGCGTCCGTATGGTCGGGCGCCACGCTGGTCACGGCGAGCTCGTCGCCGTACCACTCCAGCGTCAGCGGGAGCCGGCGAAAGGGTGCGAAGAGCGGAAGATTGACGTGGGAGTGTCCGTCGTGGATGCGCGCAACCAGCTTCATCAGCCGCAGCGTGATGGCGGCATCGGACAGCACATTCGCGTCACGTTTCAACGCCGCGATCTCCGTGTCGAAGGCGTTGACGTCGTTTCGTCGCGCGAAGGCCTCCTGGCCGGACTTCAGCGTGCGGCTAAACACATCGAGATCGTCATGCCAGCCGTCGGCGCGGCCGGGTGGCTGTACGGTCAGAACAGTCGCGAGGATGGCCGTGACGAGGCCGCCGACGAGCGGGGCCGAACGAATCACCTCTTGTCCGAGGCGGTCGTGCGGCTGCGCTCTTCGCGCGCCTTGCTGACCATGTCCTTGACCTCGCGCATCAGCGTCGGCACGTGGTACGGCACACCGTCCTTGATCGTCCATTCGATGCCGCCGCCGTGCACCGACCTGGCGCGCGGATCGTTCGGCAGGATGTCGCCCGAGTAGTTGTCGACGATCCTGCCGTCGATGGACATCAGGTCGGTCCCATACGGGTTGAGCAGGTGCAGGTTCGCGAGCGGATTGCCGTTGACGACGAGCAGATCGGCGGCGAACCCGGTGCGCACGCGTCCGATCTTGTCCTGCAGTCCGAGCACGGTCGCGCCGTTGACGGTGGCATGCCGGATCACTTCGGCCGGCGCGAAGCCGGCCTCCTGCTGCAACTCCAGCTCGCGCACCGTGCCGAAGCCGTAGAGCGATCCGTAGAGGTACCCGGCATCGTCGCCGACCGTGATCGTCCCGCCCTTGCGGCCGAACTCGAGCAGCGTCGCCATCCACACCTGGTAGTTCTTCCGCCAGCGCGCCTCCTGCGTCGCGGTCCATCCGAGCCAGAAGGTCCCATGCCGCGTCATGCTCGGCTTGTAGTACTCCTCGAGCGAAGGATGCAGATAGTCCTTGTACCAGGGAAGGTTCTGGGCGCGGACCAGGTCGCGCGTCGCCTCGTAGGTGGACATCGTCGGGCTCCACGCGATCCCTTTGGCGACCATGTCGTCGAGCAGCGTAGAGAGCTTTTCCGGGTTCAGGTTGGTTTGCGTGTAGAGCTCGCCGGCGCGGCCAAAGCGGTGAATCTCGTTGGCCAGATTCATCTCCGGCGGAAAGTCCTGGACGCCGTCGAACGCCGCGTCGGCGATGCCGTAGAAGTGCTCGATGCACTTCACGCCGAGATCGACGAAGTCGCGCGCGGTGGCCTCGCCGACGGCAATGTGCACGGTGGTCGGCAGCTGAATCGAACCCGCCGTACGCAACGCGGCCGCCGCCTGATCGCGATCCATGGGTCCGATCAGCTTGAGGCCGTCGGCGCCGCGTTCCTTCGCCGCGAGCACGAGCGCCTTGATCTGTTCCGGTGTGGCGTCATACGGCTGCCCCTGCGCGACGAGATCGCGCAGCATCGGATACAGCAGAATCCGCGGCGCAACAATCTTGTGCGCCGCGCTCTCCGCGCGCCATTGCCTGGTCTTCTCGAAGTTGCCGCCGACCTCGCGCGCCGTGGTCACGCCGGAGGAGAGATAGAGGTTGCGCTCGTACTGGATCGGGAGCGGCCCCACGCGCTCCTCGTGCCAGTGCATGTGGGTGTTGACGATGCCCGGCATCACGTACTTGCCGGTGGCGTCGATCTCGGCGTCGGCCGCCGGCCACTTCTCCGCCGCGGCGTTGCCCATCCTGGCGATCAGGCCGCCTTCGAGCAGCAGGTCCATGGGCCCGGAGGCGGGGACGCCCGTGCCAGGGATCACCATCGCCCCGCGAATCAGCAGGCGCTTGACCTCCTGGGCGTGGCGCGGAGCGGACGCCCGCGACGGCGCTGGTTGAGCCTTCAGGCGAGCGGCGGTTCCGCCGAGCGCAAGAACCGCACAGAGGAGGGCGACGGCATGTCGGCGCATGCCGGGGATTCTAGCAGCCCGGACGGGTCGGATCGGCGCGGCACGCGAGGACTTCCTCCAGCGCCTTGCGCACCTCTTCACGCGCGTGCTCTTCCTGCGACTTCCGGTGCGCGATGCTGATCTGCCTGCCGAGCAGTTCCAGCAGCGGGCCGACCGGAATGGCCATGGTATAGAACGTCCCCCCGCGGAACGCTTCCGGGGTGACCTGCTGCATGAACTCGTAGTGATAGAGCGGCATGTTGGGCCGGATGTAGGACGGCACCGACGACCAGTTGTCCCAGACCGGGGGGTCAGGCTGGCGGCCGTGTACGGTGACGCGGAAGACGAGCCCGTCCCGCGGCGGGGCCGACACGGACGCGGCGATGGCCGGCGGCTCTGCGAGCGCCTTGCGGATGCGCGCAAGCTGCGCCGCGTCGGCCGGCCGGCCGCTCATCGCCTGTGCCAAGGCGAGGCCCAGCAACAACGCCCCCGGCATATCGGGTTAGACGCCCTTGTCGACGGGATGGCCGGATTGATCCTCGGATTCACGATTAGCGATCCACGATTGGGGATCAGGGATCCGGGATTCGAGGATTCACTCTTTCTGCGACGCGTTACCCTTCTCGTGATCGAGGAGCCATTGCTTCCGCCATCGTCCGCCGCCGTAGCCGCACAGCGAACCGTCGGCACGGATGACACGGTGGCAGGGGACGACGATGGCGATGCGGTTCTGGCCGTTGACGCGGCCGATCGCGCGCACCGCACCGGGGGAGCCGACGCGGCGTGCCATGTCGGAGTACGAGCGCGTCTCGCCGTAGGGGATCTCGCACAGCGCGCGCCACGCGGCGAGCTGGAAGTCGGAGCCGCGCTGCGTCAGCGGCAGGTCGAAGGCCCTGCGCGAGCCGGCGAAGTACTCGTCGAGCTGCTGTTTCGTCTGCCGCAGGATCGGATGCTCGCCGGGCACGATTGCGCCTTTCAGCGTCCGGCGCAGCTCCCTGAGCTCCGTCTCGAGCGCGCGGCGATCGACGAACTCGAGCAGCTCGAGTCCCGCTTCGCCGGCGATCGCCAGCATCGGCCCGAGCGGCGTCTCGATCCATGTCGCCGTCAGCAGCGAGGCGCCGCGGGCGCGCCCCGGTGTGTCGCCGAAGACGCGGGCGAACGCTTCACGGAAGCCGCTGTCGGATTCGAATCCCGCGTCGAGGCCGGCGTCGAGCGTCGGCGATCCCTTGTGCAGCGCCTTCATCGCCGTGCCCAGCCGGCACGCGCGCTGATACGCCTGGAAGGTCATCCCGAAATGGCGCTTGAACGTGCGCCGCACCTGCACGGGGTCGAGCCCGCGGACGCGCAGGTCGTGATCGCGCAGCCGCAGATCCGGCTGCTGCTGGATCTCCGCGAGCAGCGGCGCCAGCCAGTTCGGCGCCTGCGATCCGGTCGTCATCGGCTCGCACAACTGGCACGGCCGGTAGCCGCGGTGCAGCGCCTCCTGAATCGTGGGGGCGAACTCCACGTTCTCGGGCTTCGGCTTCCGCGCGTGGCAGGTGGGGCGGCAGAAGATCCCCGTCGTCCGCACGCAGGCGTAGAACAGCCCCTCGAAGGACTGGTCGCGCTCGACGAGCGCGCGATACATCTCGGTGGTGGAAGGCAGCGTCATCATGGGACCGACGATACGGCCCTGCGCCCAGTATGCGCTACCGGGATTTGGACGGGCAATTCCGCGCCGCGACGCGCCGCGCTCAGCGCTGGTCGAGCGGCAGGAACGACTGCGGATACGACGGGCCGATGTAATCCGTGCGCGGACGGATCAGGCGGTTGTTGGCGTACTGCTCCAGGCAGTGCGCCGTCCAGCCCGAGACGCGGCTGACGGCGAAGATCGGCGTGAACAGATCGATCGGGATCCCCAGCGTGTAATACGTCGAGGCCGAGTAGAAGTCGACGTTCGGGTAGAGCTTCTTCTCGCCGGTGACGAGCTTCTCGATGCGCTGCGACATGTCGTACCAGCGCGTGTTGCCGGCGCGCTCGCCGAGATCCTTCGACATCCGCCGCAGGTGCGTGGCGCGCGGGTCCTCCGTGCGATAGACGCGGTGCCCGAAGCCGGGGATCTTCACCTTCTTCGCCAGCTTGGCGCGGATCGCCTCGTCGACGCGCTCGGGGCTCGCCTCGGGACCGATCTCGATCAGCAGCTTCATCACTTCGGCGTTGGCGCCGCCGTGCAGCGGACCCTTCAGCGCGCCGATCGCCGCGACCGTCGCCGAGTAGAGATCGGTCAGCGTCGCCGCCGCGACACGCGCCGCGAACGTCGAGGCGTTCAGCTCGTGATCGGCGTGCAGCGTCAGCGCGATGTCGAAGGCGTGCGTCGCCAGCGCGTTCGGACGCTCGCCTTTCAGCATGTAGAGGAAGTTGGCGGCGTGCGACAGCGCCGGATCCGGCTGGATCGGGCCGCCGCCCGCCTGCAGCCGGCCGTAGGTGGCGACGATGCTGCCGAGCTGCGCGGTGAGGCGCACCGCCTTGCGGTACTGCGCCTGCGGAGAATTGTCGGCGGTTTCGGGGTCGTACTGACCGAGCGCTGACGTAAGGGTACGCAGCATGTCCATGCCGTCCGACGCCGGCAGCTGCCGCATGAAGCGCAGGATCGCCTCCGACAGCGGCCGCGCCGCCGCCAGCTGCGACTGCAGGTCGCCCAGCTCGGCGCGGTTCGGCAGGCGCCCGTGCCACAGCAGGTAGCAGGTCTCTTCGAAGGTCGCGCCGCGCGCGAGGTCGTGAATGTCGTAGCCGTAGTACGCGAGAACGCCGCGATTGCCATCGAGATAACAGATCGATGAAGTCGCGGCGACGACGTCTTCCAGGCCGGCTTTCGGTTTCGCTTCTTCTACCGCCATCCGGCGATCATACCAGCAGCGGCGATGTTACTTGGCGATCTCCGGCGCCATTTCTTCGTCGCCCGTGAACTGCTGCAGGATCGAGAGCAGGCCGGTGTAGAGGAAGCCGATCTGGAAGAGCATCAGGAACGGCAGCGTGCCGTAGATCTGATTGGCGAGGGCGTAGAAGACGGTCCCGGTGAAGTAGAGGCCGAGCGCGAGCTCGATGAGCGACTGCACGCCGACGGTCTGGTGGTACTTCTTGCCGGCCCACTCGTCGCTGGCGCGCTCGATGCCGTACTTCGGCGTGCGCGCGAACTCGCTGTCCTTCTTGAAGAGCGCCTCGAGCACCGCGCGCGTGTTGTTCACGCTCAGGCCGATGCCGATCGACATCAGGAACGGCAGGTACTTCAGCCGCGTCCGCCAGTCGGGATACAGCTCCCGCTGCGACACGATGTAGAAGTTGCAGACCGACAGCGTCGCCGCCGCGAAGAGCGGGATGTCGATCAGCAGCATCTCGGTCCAGCCCATGTTGTAGCGGACCCACATCGCCGGGAACATCAGCACCGACAGCACCGACATCAGCAGGTAGTTGAAGTTCGCCGTGAGATGGAAGAAGGCCTCGGCCTTCACTGACAGCGGCTGGTTCGAGCGCAGGATCCGCGGCAGCAGCTTCATGCACGTCTGGATCGAGCCCTTGGCCCAGCGGTGCTGCTGCGACTTGAACGAGTTCATCTCGACCGGCACTTCCGCCGGCGAGACCACGTGCGGCAGGAACTTGAACTTCCACCCGGCGAGCTGCGCGCGATAGCTGAGGTCGAGATCCTCGGTCAGCGTGTCGTGCTGCCATCCGCCCGCGCTGCTGATCGCTTCACGGCGCCACACCCCGGCCGTTCCGTTGAAGTTGAAGAACGCGCCGCTGCGGTTGCGCCCGCCGTGCTCGAGCACGAAGTGCGCGTCGAGCAGGATCGCCTGGATCTTCGTGAGCAGCGAATAATCCTGGTTGATGTGCCCCCAGCGCGCCTGCACCATGCCGATCTTCGCGTCGGTGAAGTGCGGCAGCGTCTGGCGCAGGAAGTCCTTCGGCGGAATGAAGTCGGCGTCGAAGATCGCGATGAAGGTCCCCTTCGCGGCCTTGAGCCCGGCCTCGAGCGCGCCCGCCTTGTAGCCGGTCCGATCGACGCGATGCAGGTAGCTGATGTCGAACCCGCGCGCCGCATGCCGCCGCACCGCCAGCTCGGCAATGTCGGTCGTCTCGTCGGTCGAGTCGTCGAGCACCTGGATGTCGAGCAGCTCGCGCGGATAGTCCATCTCGCAGACCGTGTCGATCAGGCGGTCGGCGACGTACATCTCGTTGTAGATCGGCAGTTGGATGGTGACCCGCGGCAGCACCGCGAGCGGCGGCGGCAAGGCCGTATCGGGGGCCTTGTCGCGATTTTTCATGTAAAGATAAACGACGTAATACCGGTGCCACCCGTAGATGGCGAGGATACTCAGGACGAAGAAGTAAAGGACGAGGATGAGTGTCTCAGGCAGCGACGTCATAAAGAGATGAAACGGTCACGCGATCCAATCCGCGATCTTATTGTTGGGCTCCGGCCAAAGTCAACTAATCCCAGCTATTTGCCGCAATGAACCGTCAGCAGCTGCGCGCTCTGCTCGACGAGGTGCACGCCGGAACCACTACACCTGAGGCGGCGCACGAGCGACTCTTTCAATTTCTGAGCCAGAAGCCCTACGAGGACCTCGGCTTCGCCCGCGTCGACCATCACCGCAACACGCGCCAGGGATTTCCCGAAGTGGTGTTCGGTCTCGGCAAGACACCGTCCCAGATCGCCGAGATCGCCGCGCGCATCGCCGCCGCCGGTCACAGCCTGCTGGTCACCCGGACGTCGCCCGAGGCCTACCAGGCGGTGCTCACCAAGCTTCCTGCCGCACAGTACCACGACCTCGCGCGCTGTATCACCCTCGACCTTGGCAACGCGAGCCCGGGGCGCGGCACCATCGTCATCGCCGCGGCCGGCACCGCCGACCTCCCCATCGCCGAGGAAGCCGTCGTCACCGCGAGCCTGATGGGCAACCGCGTCGATCGCCTCTACGACGTCGGCGTCGCCGGGCTCCATCGGCTGCTGCAGGAACATGCCCGCATTACGGCCGCCCGCGTGATCATCGTCGTCGCCGGCATGGAAGGCGCGCTGCCTTCTGTGGTCGGCGGGCTGGTGGACGTGCCGGTCATCGCGGTGCCGACCAGTATCGGCTACGGCGCCAGTTTCGGCGGCCTGACGGCGCTGCTCGCAATGCTCAACAGCTGCGCGACCGGGATTTCCGTCGTCAACATCGACAACGGGTTCGGCGCCGCCGCTATCGCCAGCTCGATCAATCACTTAGATTGACCCATCGGGGGCCGGGCCGGGTTTGATTCAGGTCGGATCCTCCCGTGCCTGAGACGCGATATACTTGTGGATTGCGCTCCGGAGCAAGACGGTCTTCAATTCCATGCAACACGGCGCCCTGAGGGCCCTCGAATTCGATCGTATTGTCGATGCCGTCGCGCGGCTGGCGCAGACGCCGCCCGGAGCCGACCGCCTGGCCGAACTTCACCCGCTCGATGACGCGGGCGCGGTGTCGGCGGCGCTCGCCACGACGGCCGAGGGCGCCCGCTTCCTGTCGGGCACCGGCGAGATCGCGCTGAGGGCGCCGTCGGAGCTCGGCGACATCCTCGAGGCGCTCTCGGTGGACGGCCGCGCCCTCGAGCCGGCGCAGCTCATCGGCCTGTCCACGTTCCTCGCGTCGATCGACGCGACGGCGTCGTCCGTGCGCCGCGCGCGCGCGGCCTTCCCGCTGCTGGCCGCGATCGTCGAGCCCGCCGCCTCGTTCGAGCGCGAGATCGCCGACGTGCGCCGCAAGATCGACCCGGGCGGCGACGTCGTGGACGATGCGAGCCCGGAGCTCAAGGTCATTCGCGAACGCCTGCGCAAGCAGCGGTCGCGGCTGCGCGGGACGCTCGAGTCCTACCTGCGCGGCAAGGACACCGCGAAGTACCTGCAGCAGCAGGTGGTCACCGATCGCAACGGCCGCTACGTGCTCGTCGTCCGCGCCGAGCATCGCACCGCGATCCCCGGCATCGTCCACGGCAGCTCGGCCAGCGGCGCGAGCCTGTTCCTCGAGCCGCTCAGCACCGTCGAGATCAACAACGACATCGTCGCGCTCGAGGAGCAGGAGAGCGAGGAAGTCCGGCGCATCCTGCTGGCGCTGACCGACGCGTTCCGCCTGCGCGCCGGCGACATGCAGCGGACGATCGAGGTGGCCACCGAGCTCGACGTGCTGCAGGCGCGGGCGCGCTTCTCCGAGTCGATCGACGGCATCGAGCCGGTCCTGTCGACCGACGGCGCGTTCGAGCTGCAGGCGGCGCGCCACCCGCTGCTCAAGAGCCCGGTGCCGGTGACGATCAAGGTGATCCCGCCGGCGTCGATCCTCCTCATCACCGGGCCGAACACCGGCGGCAAGACGGTCGCGCTGAAGACCGCCGGGCTGCTCGCGCTGATGGCGCAGGCCGGCCTGCGCATTCCGGCGGCCGACGGATCGCGCCTGCCGGTCTTCCGGTCCCTCTTCGCCGACATCGGCGACGAGCAGTCGATCGAAGCGAGCCTGAGCACCTTCTCGGCGCACATCAGCAACATCGTGTCGATGGACCGCGGGCTCGCCACGCCGGCGCTCGTGCTCCTCGACGAAGTCGGCTCGGGCACCGATCCGATCGAAGGCGGGGCGCTCGGCGTCGCGATCGTCGATCACTTCCGGCGGCGCGGCGCCACGCTCGTCGCCACCAGCCACTACGACCAGCTCAAGACCTACGCGTCGACGACCGAAGGCGTGGCGAGCGCCGCGTTCGGCTTCGACACCGATACGTTCGCGCCGACGTATCAGTTGCTGTACGGCAGCCCCGGCCGCAGCCTCGCGCTCGAGATCGCCGGGCGGCTCGGGCTCAACCCGTCGGTCGTCGCCGCGGCGCGCGAGAACCTCTCGGCGCGGGAAGCGCAGCTTTCCGAGCACCTCGCCAAGATCGACCGCGACATGCGCGCGCTCGAGCACGACCAGCGGATCGCGACGAAAGAGCGCGAGACGCTGCACGCCGCCGAAGCCCGGATGCATCAGCGCGAAGACGCGCTGCGGCAGCGCGAGGAGACGGCGCGCCGCCGGCTGAGCGACGAGCTCGACACGCAGGTGCGGCAGGCGCGCAAGGAAATCGACGAGGTGATCGCGGAGCTGAAAGCGAGGGCGGCGGCCCTGGCGAATGCGCCGCGCCTGGTCTCGACCGGCGAGACGGGCACGGTCCGCAGCGTCGCGCGCGCCGCCATCGAACGCGTTGCCGAACGAATCCTGACCGGGGAAGCGTCAGCACAATCCGACAATCTGGAATCCGCAATCCACGGTCCGCAATCCGCGATCCGCAATCCGCAATCCGCAGTGTCGTCCGTGGGCGTCGGCGACCGCGTCATCGTGGGAGGACTCGGACTCGAAGCGGTCGTGACCTCGGTGCACGACGGCACCGCGGACCTCGACGTGCGCGGCAAGCGGATGCGCGCCAGCATCCGCGATCTGCGCGTCATCTCATCCGCGGGGAGCCAGCCGCCGGCGCGCGTCAGCGTGAACGTGGAGCTTCAGCCGCGCGAGACGACGCCGTCCGACCTCAACGTGATCGGCTGCACGGTCGACGAGGCGATTACGCGGGCCGAGCGTTTCCTCGACGAGTCGCTCTTGACCGACCAGCGCGTCATCCGTTTGATTCACGGCTACGGCACCGGCCAGCTGAAGCGCGCGCTCACCGGTTTTCTCCAGCAACACCCGCTGGTCGCCAGATTTGCCACGGCGCCGCCCGAACAAGGCGGCGGCGGAGTCACGGTCGTGGAGCTA
>Ga0207648_10004272_pt1 | contig 14730 bp, 13 predicted proteins | sample KBSMisM32_FD_184310 | JGI IMG/M metagenome (GOLD analysis project Ga0207648, IMG submission 184310) | Miscanthus rhizosphere microbial communities from Kellogg Biological Station, Michigan, USA - KBS Miscanthus M3-2 (SPAdes) (version 2) | ecosystem: Host-associated > Plants > Roots >...
GAACCACGTCGCCGGGCGCGAGCTACTTGGCGGGCTTGACCAGCGACTGCGAGCGCGAGTCGTCCACCCGCTTGATCAGCGTCGCCTCGATCTTCGGCTCGGTCTCGCGGCCGATGCGGCGGCCTTTGAGCTGGGCCGCAATCACCTTGGTGTCGTTGACGACAAGCTGGTCGCCGGGCTCCAGCCATTGCGGCAGGTCGCCGATGGTGCGGTCGCGCAACACGCCGTCGGGATGCACCACCAGCATCGCTGCGGAATCGCGCGGGCTCGCGGGTCTGAGCGCGATGCTCGCGGGCGGGAGTTCGAAGTCGAAGAGATCGGTGCGCATGTTCTTGCACGTCATTCCGGAGGCCGCGCACAGCGCGGCAATCCGGAATCCAGAGGTTATTGGCGCGGGATTCCGGGTTCACGCTGCGCGTGCCCCGGAATGACGAGCAGCGATTTAGGCCGCGTCGGCGGCCATGCGCGCCTTGACGATCTTGTCGGGGTTCTGCACCGGCTCGCCGCGCTTGATCTTGTCGACGTTCTCCATGCCTGACGTCACCTTGCCCCAGACGGTGTACTGGCCGTTGAGGAACGAGGCATCGTCGAAGCAGATGAAGAACTGACTGTCGCCGGAATCCGGGCTCGCGGCGCGGGCCATCGAGGTGGTGCCGCGGACATGCGGTTCCTTGTTGAACTCGGCCTTCAGCTTCTTGCCGGAACCGCCGGTGCCGGTGCCCTGCGGGCACCCGGTCTGCGCCATGAAACCCTCGATCACGCGGTGGAACACGATGCCGTCGTAAAATCCTTCGCGCACCAGTTCCTTGATCCGGGCGACGTGGCCGGGCGCCAGGTCGGGACGCATCTCGATGGTGACGGGGCCCTGGGTGGTTTCAAGAATCAAAGTATTTTCTGTATCAGCCATGCTCTTTTCTCTTCTGGTTGGGGTGGACGTTTGCGGGTTCTGAAGGGGACCGCGAAAGGCCGTCCGGCGATCGCTCCGCCCAGTCCCTCGGTAAATGGCAACGGCGTGCAGCGTTGCAATGTCTCCATCACGGCCGTCCGGTACGCCAGCCGGTCGTTGTCGCTGGCGCTTTCGGACTCATAGGTGATCCTGGGACGGCCCAGAATGGCGCCCTGGCGGTTGAAGCTGACGATAACCGTGATGTCCATCGGGTTGGCGCGTGAGGTCGGCGGCGGCCTCCAGCACGAATGCAGTTTGGCAAAGACATCCTTGATGGTGTCGAGTTGCTCCGGCTGCGCCGATGCCGTCGTGCCAAAGGCAAGCCACAACGCCGCTGCAGCACACCAGTAAAATGGCTTGCTGCGCGGCGTCGCCATGGCCTCACTTGACGTCGGATGCGACTTGCACCTTCACCATCTTGTCGGGGTCGGTGACCTGACCGCCGGAAGAGCCGGGAGGCGCTTTCTTCAGCTTGTCGACCACGTCCATGCCGGACACGACCTCGCCGATCACGGTGTACTGGCCGTTCAGGCTCGATCCTTCCGCGAACATGATGAAGAACTGCGAGTTGGCGCTGTCGACGCTGTCGCCGCGCCGCGCCATGCCGACGATGCCGCGCGTGAACGGCACCTTGGAGAATTCCTGCTTGAGGTTCGGATATTTTGAACCGCCGGTGCCGTTGAAATTCTGGCCGTCGCCGGTTTGCGCCATGAAGCCGTCCATCACGCGATGGAACGGCACGTTGTTGTAGTAACCCTCGCGCGCGAGCTGCTTGATGCGCTCGGCATGCTGGGGCGCGAGGTCGCTCCGTAGCTTGATCACGATGCGGCCCTTGGTGGTGTCGATCACGATCGCATTCGCCTTGTCGAGATTGGCGGGGAGCGGCTGGGCGATCGCGGGGACCGCGCAGACGAGCGCGGCGACGAGTGCGAGGATTCGGATCATGAAAACTCCGGTCATGTGAAGGCAGGAAATCGTTTCAAGTCGCGTGACTCAACGCGTCAGTCCGCGAATTTGGTCTTCAGGCTGGCAGCAACCGATGGCGGAACAAACGCCGATACGTCGCCGCCCATGGCGGCGATTTGGCGTACCAGTGTGGCGGTGATCGGGCGGACCGCGACCGAGGCCGGCAGGAACACCGTGTGCACCTCCGGCGCCATGGTTTCGTTCATGCCTGCGATCTGCATCTCGTAGTCGAGGTCGGTCCCGTCGCGCAGGCCCCGGATCATGATGGTGGCGCCGGCCTCCTGGGCCGCGGTGACCGTCAGATTTTCATAGGTGGCGGCGTCGAACTCGCAGCCGGCCTTGGCGGCGATCGGGCCGAATACCGCCCGGACCATGTCCAGGCGTTCCTCGGTGGAAAACAGCGGCTTCTTGCCGGGGTGGACGCCGATGGCGACGATCAGGCGGTCGCACAGGCTGACGGCGCTCTGGACCACGTCCAGATGGCCGTTGGTGACGGGATCGAAAGAGCCGGGATAAAGCGCGATACGGGGCATAGGCTCCCGTCTACCCCGCCCCGGGCGGCCCGGCAAGCCGGATAGGTTCCCCACCGGTCCGGCCTTTTATTTCGGTTCGGCCACTGAACCAGTTTCGGGCCTCAGGCGTCTCCTTTGGCGAGCCGGGATTGTTTCGTCCGCCAATGGCCGACGAAACAAAACTCGGCCCGGACGAAACCATTTCCAGCGGCGGCGAAGACAGCAGGAAACTTGCGCTGGCTACAAGTCCATCCAACGAAACGACGGGCCGCGAAGGCCCACGGCAGGGGACCGTCATGATCAAGGCTTTTTCTGCAATCGCTGCTGCTGCATTCATCGCCGCCGCGCTCACCGTATTGCCCGGCTTTGCCCCTCAGGTCGAAGCCAGCGTGCCGCAGGCGCTTGCCAAGGGCGACCGCCTGGAAGTCCGCGCCGCCGGCAAGGATTGCTCGCAGCAATCCTGGCCGAATTTCGAGGCTTCCTGCCTCCGCACCACCGGCTCCAAGTCGATGGTTCGGGAAGTGCGCCTGGTTACCGCCGACCGCACCCCATAAGGCCGAACCACACAAATCGCGATGGCAATTTGCGGCGTGACGTCGCAGACTGCCAGTTGATCGCGCCCCACCGGAGCTGACGGTCGGGCGCGATTTTAGTTTGTGGGAGGCCAGCCCATGACCGCGACGCCCGCCGAAGCCTCGTCCTCCCCGCTAATCATTCCAACTGCCGCAACCATAGGGGCGCTGGGCGTCGTTTATGGCGACATCGGCACCAGCCCGCTTTATGCGCTCAAGGAAGCCGCGAAGGCTGCCACCGGCCACGGCGGGACGATCACGCCCGACGCCGTCCTTGGCGTGGTGTCATTGATCCTCTGGGCGCTGATCCTGATCATTTCCATCAAGTATGCGCTTCTGATCCTGCGCGCGGACAACCGCGGCGAAGGCGGCATCGTCGCCCTGCTGGCGCTGCTGTCGGCGCGCAACGCGCAACCCGGCACCTGGCGCGCGCAGCTCCTGATCGTCGGCCTGATCGGCGCCGCGCTGCTCTACGGCGACGGCGCCATCACGCCGGCCATCTCGGTCTTGAGCGCGATCGAAGGGTTGAAGCTCGATGCGCCGTCGCTGGCGCCGGCCGTCATGCCCATCACCATCGCCATTCTGGTCGGCATCTTCGTGATGCAGAAACAGGGCACCGGAGTCATCGGGCAGATTTTTGGACCTGTCATGCTGGTATGGTTCGCCGTGCTTGCCCTGCTCGGCATCCACGGTATCGTGCAAGCGCCAGCCGTGCTCGCAGCACTAAGCCCGCTCCATGCCTTCAATTTCCTGACCCATCAGAATTTCCACATCAGCTTTGCGATCCTCGGTGCGGCCTTCCTGGCCGTGACCGGCGGCGAGGCAATGTACGCCGATATGGGGCATTTCGGCCGGGTTCCGATCCGACTCGCCTGGTTCGCCATCGCGCTGCCGGCGCTGGTGCTGAACTATTTTGGGCAGGCCGCAGTACTCATCGTCGACCCCAGCGCCATCGATCATCCCTTCTACCAGCTCGCGCCGGACTGGGCGCATTACCCGCTGGTAGCGCTGTCCGCCATCGCGACCGTGATCGCCTCGCAGGCGATCATTGCGGGCGTGTTCTCCCTGACCCAGCAATCGATCCAGCTCGGTTTTCTGCCGCGCATGCATATCCACCACACCACCAGCCACACGATGGGCCAGATCTATGTGCCGCTGGTGAACTGGCTGCTGGCGGCGGCCACGCTCGGCGCGGTGATCGGCTTCGGCTCGTCCGACGCGCTTGCCGGCGCCTATGGCATCGCGGTGTCGCTATTGATGGCGATCACCACGCTGCTCGCGGCGTTGGTCGCAATCCAGTGGGGTTATCCGCCCGTCATCGTGATCGCCGTGAACGGGTTCTTCTTCGTGATCGATTGCATTTTCTTCGCGGCGAACTCGACAAAGCTGTTCGAGGGCGGCTGGTTTCCGCTGGTGCTGGCCGGCGTCATCGCGTTCCTGATGCTGACCTGGCGCAGCGGCGTAAAGCTGGTCGAGCGTGCGCGCGGCGCGCTCCGCCAGCCCGAAGAGGATCTGATCGAGACGGCTGTCAGCAAATGCCGTGCGCGGCTCTCCGGCACGGCCGTGTTTCTTGCCTCCACGCCCAAGGGCGTGCCGCTGGCCCTCACCGAGTTCGTCAAGCACAACCGCGTACTGCACCAGCGCGTGGTGCTGGTGACGGTGCTGATCGAGGAATCCCCGCACATATCGGATGAAGACCGCGCCGAGGTGATCGAGATCGTTCCCGGCATCACCCGGGTGATCCTGCATTACGGCTTCATGCAGTACCCGACGATCTATGAGGGGCTGGTTCTCGCGTGCAAGCAGGACAAGCTGCCGGGCATCGACCTCACCGACATCACCTATTATGTCGGCCGCGAAACCATTATCCCGCGCGAGGACGTTCCAGGCATGTGGCTGTGGCGGGAATCGGTGTTCGCCTTCCTGCAGCGCAACGCCGAACGCTCCGCCGCGTTCTTCGGCGTTCCGACCAAGCAGGTGGTGGAGTTCGGGACGGAGATCGAGATTTAGGGCGTGAACCCATCAATTCAGAGTGGACGACTGACGTCTGCGCTGGTGGCATTCCGGACTCAAAGTCGGACATTGCGGCACTTCCGAAAGGTGCCAACTCAGACGAAAGGGTTCGGAGACGGGCGCCAATTTGGCGGTCTGCTGCTATTACTCGCACAGCCACGACTGGGCCGCAGTGCTGCTTTTCAGAACTGGCCCGGTTGAGCAGGTGGACTGGGCCAATCCGATCGCAGGTTGTTCGGGTTATTCCGATCGAATAAGTCCTGCCTAATAAGGCCACTCGGGCGAGCGTCAATTGAGGGTGGGATTCGGCGAGGCTCATGGCTTGGTGCGACTACGACCCCGGACCGTACGACGCAATTGGCGGGATAGCCGGCGTGTTGGCAGTAAACTACTGCACTCCCGGTTCCAGTGCTTCCAGCCAGGAACCCAATTATCAGCGACGCCGACAACGCGATTGATCGCTTCATTTTTTGCCTCCCGTGGCCAACCCAATCCCGTAGCCAATCCACGAACAGCATGATCGCAAGAGAAATATGGCTCTATGCAAAAATGGCAAGATTGATGGGCGACGGATTTCCGCTTCGGTTCATTCCAGACGTCGGCGCGCTGGATTGATGTCCGCTTTACTCCGACGAACAGCCCTCGTTTTGCGAGACCGTCAGGTCCGAAAAGTGCCGCCAGCAACGGACGACAAGTATTGCAGCCGTACCAGGTTTGGCAGCACCGGGCTTGGGATCGCGCAGGCCGCCGTTCCAGGTGGCAGATCCAAAGCGTTTCATCGCTCCTTGCTCTTTCCGTGCTGTGCATGTGCTGGGCTCGTCAGGCTTGCTGTCCCGCGGCTTCGAGGATCAGCCGCGTGATTTCGTCAGGATGGGAGATCAGCGAGAGATGGCTGGCCTTCACCTCGATGGTCTTGGCGCCCATCCGCTTGGCCATGAAGCGCTCGAGGTCCGGGTTGATCGTGCGGTCCTCGGTCGAAACGGCGTAATAGCTCGGCTTGGATCGCCAGGCCGCGTGCGTGGTCTTGCCTGACAGCAGCGCCTTGTGGAACGGCTCCTGCACGGCGTAGAGCACCCTGGCCTTCGCCTCCGGCAAGTCGCCCGCGAAGTCACGTAGGAAAGCCTCCTCGGAAAGGCGTCCTTCATCGCCGTCGAACACTATTCCCGCGCTCGCCGGCGGCGTCGGAAACGTCTTGGCCAGGGCGGCATAATCCTCGCCCGCATCAGGCGCGCGCGCCGCCACATAGACCAGCGCGGAGACGTTCGGATGCACGCCGGCTTCAGTGACGATCATGCCGGAAAAGGAATGCCCGACTAGGACCGTCGGACCATCCTGCCGCGCCAGTACGCGCTCTGCGGAAGCGACGGCGTCGGGCAGCGTGGTCAACGGGTTTTGCACGGAAGTGACGTTAAGTCCCGCCGCCTGCAATCGCACGATCACTTCGGTCCAACACGAGCCGTCGGCGAACAGCCCGTGCACAAGCACGACGTTGCGCGCCTTCAGCGGAGTTGAATTTGCGGCCATGCCACGTATGGAGATCAGCGAAGCCGCGACACCGGTCACAAGGGCGGCGGAAAAAGCGCGTCTGTTCATCGTCATAATATCTCTCCTTCAAGGATAGGTGGATGTCTGGCTCCATGGCGTGGCGGCATCGAGAGCGGCGCCGGACGCCTGAGATTCGATGTCGTGTCGCCGTTCACCGCCTTTCTGTCGCCCTGGTGCGAGCGCCCGGCATGGGCTCAAGTTTCGAGTAGTGCGTCGACATCGGGCGAACGCACGATGGTCCTGTCACGCACAAACGTCTCATGGTTGCCCTCGATGCTGTCATGGTCATATAGATAGTTGACCATGATGCCGAAGGATTCCTGGATCGCACGGGGTGTGGCGTTGCCGAGCCAATTGATCCGTTCGAGCCGTGCGCCGTTGCCGAGGTGGAAGCGCGCCACCGGGTCGATGCGTATCGAGGGTTGCCGCGTCAGATAGCGGGCGCAAAGCCGCAGCAAGGGCGCGCGCAGCTTCTCGCTCTGCGCGGGGTCGTTCCACCAGCCGCCGCTCTCGAGTTGTGGCAACAGCGCAGCATCGGGATCGCTTCCATTCGCAAGCCGTTGGCCGAGCCAGCGCCGAAACCCCGGTACCGGCGACAGGGTAGAAAAACGCTTCAGCTGCGGAAACTCCGCCTTGAGCTCCTCGACCACCTGCTTGATCAGGGAATTGCCGAACGATATGCCGCGCAGGCCGTCCTGGCAGTTGGAGATCGAATAGAAAATCGCGGTATCAGCGCGCGCAGCTTGCGCTCGTGCGGCCTGTTCATCCGTCTCCCGTGCAAGCAGCGGCGGCATCGCGGTGGCCAAGCCCTGCACCAGCGCGACTTCGACGAAGATCAGCGGCTCGCCGGGAAGTGCCGGATGGAAGAATGCGAAGCAGCGGCGGTCGGGCGCGAGACGCCGCCGCAAATCATCCCAGCCCTTGATTTCATGCACCGCCTCATAGGCAATCAGTTTTTCAAGCACCGCCGCCGGTGACTGCCAGTCGATGCGCCGCAGCTCGAGAAAGCCGCGGTTGAACCAGGAGGCGAAGAGATGCTTGAGGTCGGCATCCAGCAGCTTCAACTCCGGCTCATCGTGCAGGCGGGCGGTGAGCTCGCTTCGCATCGCGATCAGCGCGCCGGTGCCGCCAAGCGCCATGTTCATGCGCCGCAGCAGCTCCTGCCGGGGCGGATCGCCCGCCCGTGCGAGCGCGGCCGCGGCTTCCGCCGTCGCGGTGGCGAGATAACGCTCCGCCGCCGCGCGCAGTGCCGTCTTGTCGGGCTGAAATTCAGTCGCAAGATGGCGCTGGAAGCTGTGCCGGTCGTCCGCATCGAGAGCGCGCAACGAGTCGTGCAGTTCGCGCGCGAGCTGCGCGCCGGACGCCTCGCCCCGCTGCGACAGCAATGTCGCTGCGAGTTGTTTCACGCGATCGACCGGCGCGGGATTCGAGCTGGATAGGCCACTTGAGGTTTGCGTGTTCGGTGTCATGGCCGGGTCCTTTCGCTCAATCTTGAGTGACTGGGATCGCGTTCGGCGCCGCCGCACGCGGGCGGAATTTCGCCGGCGGCGCGTAGAGTCCGCCTGAAGCCGTCACGAGATGGTCGATCGTCTTGGCGGCGAGCCAGTCGCGGGTTGCCGTCGTAACATCGATGTCGAGATCGGCGGGGAACGCCACGATGCCGCGGCGGCGCAGGCTATCGACCGCTTCTGCCGAGTGCCTCTTGCCGAAATCGGTGTCGCCAGCGACGGCGCGCAATGCGGCTTCGCGCTCCTGGGGCGAGCGGCAGCGTAGAAGGTTGGCCACACCACGTTCAGTGATGACATGCGTGACATCGTCCCCGTAGATCATCACCGGCGGTAGCGCAAAGCCGGCCGAAGCCGCGAGGTCGAACGCGTCCAGCCGTTCGACAAAGCTCGGTGCGCCACCCGGCTGATGGGTCTGCACCATCTGCACCACAAGCTTGCGTCCGCGCAGGCTCTCGCCCGCTTCCTGACCGGCGCGCAGCCAGGTGGGACTGTCGTGACGGCGGCCACGCGGGTCGGCGCCCATATTCGGCGCACCGCCGAAGCCGGTGATCCGGCCCTTGGTGGCCGTCGAGCTGTTGCCCTGCGCGTCGATCTGCAATGTGCCGCCGATGAAGAGGTCGCAGGCATATTGTCCGGCGACCTGGGCGAGCGCGCGGTTGGACCGCAGATTGCCGTCGGCGCCGACCGGGAATATATCGGCGTGGTTCGAAACGTAGCGTTCCATGCCCAACTCGGAGCCGAAGCAATAGACGCTGTCGATGAAGCCGGCTTCGATCGCGGGGATCAGGGTCGGGTGCGGGTTCAGCACGAAATGCGTGGCAATCTTGCCCTTCAGTCCGCGCTGCGCGGCATAGGTTGGCAGGATCAGTTCGATCGCCGCGGTCGCATAACCGATGCCGTGATTGAGCCGCCGCACCTGGTAGGGTTCGTAGACCGCGGCGATCGCCATCATCGCCATCAGCACGTTCTCGTTCCTGATCTTGGCGGGATCGCGCGTGAACAGCGGATCGATCAGATAGGGCTTCGGGCTCGGCACCACGACATCGACCCAGTCGCCGGGCACGTCGACGCGGGGTAGCCGGTCGACGATCTCGTTGACCTGCGCGATCACGATGCCACCGCGGAACGCCGTCGCCTCGGTGATGGTCGGCGTATCCTCTGTGTTCGGGCCCGTGTAGAGATTGCCGTCGCGGTCGGCCTTATCGGCGACGACAAGTGCGACCTGCGGCGTCAGGTCCACCAGCATGCGGGCGTAAAGTTCGAGATAGGTGTGGATCGCGCCGATCCTGACTACGTTCGCAGCGACGAGTTCGGCAAGCTTGCGGCTTTGCGGCCCCGCATAGGAGAAATCCAGGCGGTTCGCGATACCGCGCTCGAACACGGCGAGATGGTCGGGCAGCGCCAACACAGACTGCACCATGTGCAGGTCGTGCACCCGCGCAGGATCCACCTTCGCCAGGGCTGAGGCGAGAAAATCGGCCTGCTTCTGATTGTCGCCTTCGATCGTCACGCGGTCGCCCGGCTCGATGATTGCTTCGAGCAGCCGCGTCGCTCGGTCGGCGGGGCAGATTTTTCCGCTCGTGACGCTGAGCGCGGCAGCCCGCGCGAGACGGGACGCGCGAGCTGCTCCGCGCCGTGACGTGTCTGACATGATGGATCTCCTTCGCTCAATGCTGTCCTTGAAGCGAAAGGTAGGAGGCCATGATTGATTATAGAAACGATATTCTATAATATGATTGATCGTAAAATAGGATCAATCGCATGCTCGATTTCGAGCTGTTGCGCGCCTTTGTTGCCGTGGCCGATTGCGGCGGTTTCCACCGCGCCGCGGAGCGGCTCAACCTGACGCAGTCGACGGTGAGCCAGCAGATCAAGCGGCTTGAACTCGAGACCGAACGGCCCTTGTTCCGGCGGACAACGCGCAGCGTTGCGCTGACCGACGATGGCGAGATGCTGCTCGGCGATGCGCGTCGCCTGTTGCAGCTTGAGGAAGCGGCCCGTCATCGTCTGACGGCGCCGCGGCTGTCTGGCACGGTGCGCCTTGGCGTGGTCGAGGAGGTCGCCGGTGGCTCGCTGCCTCCGGCGCTCGGCCGCTTCGCCACGCTCCATCCGGGCGTGAAGCTCGAGGTGCAGATCGGCGTCAGCGCGGAATTGATCGAGCAACTCAATGCGGGGCGGCTCGACGTCGTGTTCGCAAAGCGCCCGCTCGGAACCTCGAAAGGGCGTCTGGTATGGCGTGAGCCGCTGGTCTGGGCCGCCGCCGACACGTTCGATCTTGTTCCGGGTGCGGCGCTGCCGCTGGCCCTGTATCGCGAGCGATCCGTTTCTCGCGAGGCTGCACTCGCCGCGCTCAACAACAAGGAACTGATCTGGGAGATCGTCTATACCAGCCCCAGTTTGACAGGCGTGCGCGCGGCGGCGCTCGCGGGCCTCGCCATCACTCCGCTTCCCGCCAGCGCGCTGATCGCGGGCTTGCGCATTCTCGGTGCGGAAGAGGGGCTGCCGCGGCTTCCTGACCTTGAGTTCGCGATCTACGAGAAGGCGCGGCCCGACAAGGCCGCTGCGGCATTGGCTGCCGTTCTGCTGACGCTTGCACAGGGACCATCGCGCCCGGCGATCTGATGAACCGGGAATTCAATCGTCGAGAGTCTGCTGTGGATCGATCATTGGCAGACGTGGAAATTCCCTTTCGCCATGTCCGCTTCGCCCCCAAAAACAGGCGTTACGCGGGCAGTGGCGTCGCCGGATGAAGCGAGGTGAAATCCGGGGACGGTCGCGCCCGCGGGTAGGCTGATCCCGGGTTGCGCGGAGCCTGCTATCGGGCGCGCATTCGCGCGACCCGTTGGCTCCGCCCGGGCTACTTCACACGGCCGGCGGCGCTAGTGGCCGTTCCCGTTGCCGTTCTCGGTGTCCTCGCCGATGTGCTCGACCGACACCACATGCTCGTCCTCGGCGGTGTCGAACACGATAACGCCCTGGGTCGAGCGGCCGGCGATCCGGATGCCCTCGACCGGACAGCGGATCAACTGGCCCTTGTCGGTAACCAGCATGATCTGGTCGGACTCCTCGACCGGGAATGACGCCACCAGCTTGCCATTGCGGTTGTTGACGGACATCGCGACGATGCCTTTGCCGCCGCGGCCGGTGGTGCGGTACTCGTAGGACGAGGTGCGCTTGCCGTAGCCGTTGACGGATACCGTCAGCACCACCTGTTCCTGCGCCGACATCTCGACATAGCGCTCGGAAGAAAGCTGGATCGCGGTCGATGCCTCCTCGGTCTCCGCCTCGGCGGATTCCTCGGCTGCGGCCTCGCCCGCCACCGCACGGCGCATCTTGAAGTAGGCTGACCGCTCGTCCGAGGTCGCCTCGACATGCCTGAGGATCGCCAGCGAGATCAGCGTGTCGTTCTTGGCCAGCGCAATGCCGCGCACGCCCATCGAGGTGCGGCCGGTGAAGACGCGCACATCTGTGACGGGGAAGCGGATGCACTGGCCGCCGGCCGCCGTCAGCAGCACGTCGTCGCGCTCGGTGCAGATCTGGACGTCGACGATCGCCTCGCCCTCGCCGAGTTTCATCGCGATGATGCCGGAGCGGCGGACATCCACGAAGTCGGACAGCTTGTTGCGGCGGACGGTTCCGCCTGTGGTGGCGAACATGACGTCGAGATTGCCCCAGGAGGATTCATCCTCCGGCAGCGGCATGATGGTCGTGATGCGCTCGCCCTGCTCCAGCGGCAGGATGTTGATCAACGCCTTGCCGCGCGCATTCGGCGCCGCCACCGGCAGCCGCCAGACCTTTTCCTTGTAGACCTGGCCGCGCGAGGAGAAGAACAGCACCGGCGTATGCGTGGAAGCCACGAACAGGCGGCTGACAAAGTCCTCGTCGCGGGTCTGCATCCCTGCCCGGCCCTTGCCGCCGCGGCGCTGCGCTCGGTAGGTCGAGAGCGGCACGCGCTTGACGTAGCCGGCATGTGAGACCGTGACCACCATGTCCTCGCGCTGGATCAGGTCTTCGTCCTCGACCTCACCTTCCTGCTCGATAATGACGGTCTTGCGCGGGGTGGCGAACTCGCCTTTCACCGCCGCCAGCTCTTCCTTGATGATCGCCTGCACGCGTGCGCGCGAGCGCAGGATGTCGAGATAGTCGGCGATTTCCACCGCGAGCTTGTCGAGCTCTTCCGAAATCTCCTCGCGGCCCAGCGCAGTCAGCCGCTGCAGACGCAGCTCGAGAATGGCCTTGGCCTGCTCGAGCGACAGCCGCGCGGTGCCGTCGGGGGCCATCCGGTGGCGCGGGTCGTCGATCAGCGTGATCATCGCCTCGACGTCCCGCGCCGGCCAGTCACGCGACATCAACGTGTCGCGCGCGGTGTTCGGATCGGGCGAGGTTCTGATGACGCGAATGATCTCGTCGATGTTGGCAACGGCGATCGCAAGGCCGACCAGGATATGGGCGCGGTCGCGGGCCTTGTTGAGCAGGAATTTCGTGCGCCGTGTCACCACCTGTTCGCGGAAGGCGATGAACAGCGTCAAAAAGTCCTTCAGGTTCATCGTCTGCGGCCGGCCGGCGTCGAGCGCCACCATGTTGGCCGGGAAATTCGTCTGCAGCGGCGTGAAACGGTAGAGCTGGTTCAGTACCACGTCAGGCACGGCGTCGCGCTTCAATTCGACGACGACGCGGAAGCCGTCACGGTCGGATTCGTCGCGCAGGTCGGAGATGCCCTCGATCTTCTTCTCGCGCACCAGTTCGGCGATGCGCTCGACCATGGTGGCCTTGTTCACCTGGAACGGAATTTCGGTGACGATGATCGCTTCGCGATCCTTGCGGATGGTGTCGATCGTGACCTTGCCGCGCATCACGATCGAGCCGCGGCCGAGGTGATAGGCCGAGCGGATGCCCTGGCGTCCGAGGATGATGCCGCCGGTCGGGAAATCCGGTCCGGGCACGATGTTGATGAGTTCGTCGATCGTCAGCGCCGGATTGTCGATCAGCGCCACGCAGGCGTCGATGACTTCGCCGAGATTGTGCGGCGGGATGTTGGTCGCCATGCCGACCGCAATGCCGCCGGCGCCGTTGACCAGAAGGTTGGGAAACTTGGCCGGCAGTACCGTCGGTTCGCGGTCGCGGCTGTCGTAATTGGCCTGGAAATCGACGGTGTCCTTGTCGATGTCGTCGAGCAGCGTCTGCGCTATCTTGGTCAGGCGGGATTCGGTGTACCGCATGGCGGCCGCCGTATCGCCGTCCACCGAGCCGAAATTGCCCTGGCCGTCGATCAACGGCACGCGCATGGAGAAATCCTGCGCCAGACGCACCAGCGCGTCATAGACCGACTGATCGCCGTGCGGATGATATTTACCGATGACGTCGCCGACGGTGCGTGCCGACTTGTTGTACGACTTGTTCCACTCGAAGCCGTTCTCGTGCATCGCGTAGAGAATGCGCCGATGCACGGGCTTGAGCCCGTCGCGCGCATCCGGCAGCGCCCGCGCCACGATTACGCTCATGGCGTAATCGAGATAGGAGCGTTTCATCTCGTCGAGGATGGAAACGGGACGAATATCGGAAGGCTCCGGCGGCTCGCCGGGGGTGTTATTTTCAGGGTCAGACAAAGGGGAATCCGGTCAGTTCTCAGCTGAGAATCATATAGCGCATCGGGGGTCGGATAACCACCCCGAAGCACCCTGGATCGGCTGTTTTTCTGCTCGTTTTTTCATGGACTTACCGGGATCGGAGGCGGGTCTCCCAAGCCATGCCGGAACCGGCATTTCAGGCCCTGAAAAGCGGGCGCTGGAACGCCGTTTCCAGCCTCGGCCTACTGGCCGAAAACCACCGCATGCATGATCCGGCCCGGCAGGAAGGTGAACAGGCCGGCGACGACCAGTGCGCCAAAGAAGATCCACATCATCGCCTTCTTGTGCGCGCCGACATTGTGCCGGCGGGCGTGCAGGACCGCGAGCACCAGCATGATCGGCGCGAAGATCGAGAGCAGATGGATCGGACTGAATGGCCCGACCAGGCGGATCTCATGGATCCAGAACGAGCTGATTGCGACCGCAAACATCAGCAGCACCCAGATCCAGCCGACGGTCCGGTGCGGCAAGGTCCCCTTCGGTGCCGCGAACTGAACGATGCCGAGCGCAAACGCCGCCATCGCTGCAAAGGCGTGCAGCGGGATCGTCCCGGGGGCCTCCAGCAGCGGCGCGAGGCTCATGGTCGGCGCTCCGGATCCTCCCGCACCAGCACCGTCCTCAGAACGGGATGTCGTCGTCCATGTCGCTGTTGCGGGCGCCGGCCGGGACTGCGCGCCTCGGCGCGGAGCTGACCGGTCCACCGGAGCCGAAGTCGCCGCCGGAATCATCGGAGGCGAAGCTGCCGCCACCGCCGCCGCTGCGGCCGTCGAGCATCGTCAGGGTCGAGTTGAAGCCCTGCAGCACGACTTCGGTCGAGTACTTCTCGACGCCGCTCTGGTCGGTCCATTTGCGGGTCTGCAGCGCGCCCTCGATGTAAACCTTGGCGCCCTTTTTCAGATACTGCTCGACAATCTTGCAAAGCGGTTCGGAGAAGATCACGACGCGATGCCACTCGGTCTTTTCCTTGCGCTCGCCGGTGCCCTTGTCGCGCCACGTCTCCGACGTCGCGATGCTCAGATTGGCAATCGGCCGCCCGTCCTG
>Ga0207648_10004274_pt1 | contig 14729 bp, 11 predicted proteins | sample KBSMisM32_FD_184310 | JGI IMG/M metagenome (GOLD analysis project Ga0207648, IMG submission 184310) | Miscanthus rhizosphere microbial communities from Kellogg Biological Station, Michigan, USA - KBS Miscanthus M3-2 (SPAdes) (version 2) | ecosystem: Host-associated > Plants > Roots >...
GATAGCGGCCGGGCTCAGTCGCCGAACGAGATTCCGAGATCGCGCGCCGTCTGCACCACGTCCGAGTCGAGAGGCACGTGCTTGACCGAAGCCACCGCCTCTTCGATCGGCACCGCCGTCATCACCGGCGGGTCGTAGGCGACCATGGTGCCCCAGCGCCCTTCCTCGGCCAGGCGCACGGCGGCCGCGCCGTAGCGCAGCGAGAGCAGGCGGTCGCTGGAGCTGGGCATGCCGCCGCGCTGCAAGTGCCCGAGCACGAGCGAGCGCGTCTCCTTGCCCGTGCGGGCCTCGATCTCGGCCGCGACCTTGGCCGCGATGCCGCCGAGGCGAATCTCCTGTCCCGCGACCTCGGCTCCGAGGGTGGAAGTGATGCCGCCGAGTGGCATCGCACCCTCCGCGCACACCACGATCGAGAAGTGCCGGCCGGCCAGCTCGCGCGCCATCACCTTGTCGCACACCTTCTGGATGTCGAAAGGGATCTCGGGGATCAGGATCACGTCGGCGGATCCGGAGATGCCGGAGTAGAGCGCGATCCACCCGCAGTAACGCCCCATCAGCTCGACCACGATGACGCGCTCGTGGCTCTCCGCCGTGGAGTGCAGCTTGTCGATGGCGTCGGTGGCGGTGGCCACCGCGGTCTCGAAGCCGAAGGTCTCGTAGGTGGCGGCGAGGTCGTTGTCGATCGTCTTGGGCACGCCGATGATCGGGATGCCCTTCTTGTACAGGCCGCCCGCGATCTTCAGCGAGCCGTCGCCGCCGACGGCGATGAGGCCGTCGAGGCCCAGGCGGCGGAAGTTCGACACGGCCTGGTCGGAGACGTCGACGAAGCGCTCCTGTCCGCCCTCCACGACGCGGATGGCGAGGGGGTTGCCGCGGTTGTTGGTGCCGAGGATCGACCCGCCGAGGTGGGTGATACCCCGCACCGACTCCGCGGTGAGCGGCACGAGGTACTTCGTGTCCAGCAGACCCAGGTAACCCTTCTGGATCCCGATGACTTCGAATCCCTTGTTGAGCGCGGTGAGAGTGACCGCGCGCAGGACCGCATTGAGGCCGGGCGCATCCCCTCCGCCCGTATTGATGGCAAGACGCAGTTTCCTTGACACGTTTTCTCCGCCCGCATGATATCGCGGCTTGCCGCCGCTTGGACCCTTCCGCTACTTGAGCAGAGGGAGCATCTTCTTGAAAGCGCTGCCGTCACTGCGCCCGAGGAGCTCGTAGATGGCCATCTCGGTGCTGGAGACGAGCGCGCCCGCTCGTTCCATGCGGCCGAGGCCCACGGCGCGATTCTCCTCGGAACGCGATCCCACGGCGTCACTTGCCACGTGCACGGTATAGCCGCGCTCGAGCGCGCCGAGCACGGTCTGGGCGACGCAAATGTGGGATTCGATCCCCGCCACGACGAGTTGGTCGCGTGCTCCGAGTCCCTTCAGCCGGTCGAGGAACTCGGGGCTGCCGAAGCAGCCGAAGCTCACCTTGTCGAGAGGGACGGCGGCGGGTGCGGCCTCGAGGACTTCTGGCACCGTGGGGCCGAGTCCCCGGCTGTATTGCGTGGTGAGGAGGACGGGCAGGCCGAGGATGTCGGCGAGCTTCAGGAGGAGCACGCTGTTGCGCAGGATGCGGTCGCGGCTCGCGACGGCAGGGAGCAGCTTCTCCTGCAGGTCCACGACGACGAGCGCCGTGCGCTCGGGACGCAGCACGCCCGCGGCCGCAGCAGGCGTCATCGCGTCTCCCAGGGCCGCGTCGCGGCCCAGGCGCGCACGGCCTCCTGCATCTCCTCCAGATGGCCGGAGAAGAAGTGGTCCGCGTCCGGCACGATCACCGCCTGCTTGGGCTCGGGCAGCCTGGCCACGAGGTCGCGGAGGGCCGGACCCGGTCCGAACTCGTCGTTCGCCCCCTGCACGAACAGCCGCGGGCGTGCGCACGTGTCCAGGAAGGACGGGTCGGTCACCATCTGCATCGGGAAGCCGAGGGCGAACACCGCGCGCGCGCGCGCGTCCGCGCAGCCGGCGCGCAGCGCCATCACGGAGCCGAACGAGAAGCCGCCGGCGAGCAGCGGCAGCCCGGGGAACCTCCGGGAGAGCTCGTCGAGGCCGGCGCGCACGTCTTCCTGCTCGCCGCGCCCTTCGTCGTGGACGCCTTCGCTGCGTCCGACCCCGCGGAAGTTGAAGCGCAACGCGGCCACGTTCTCCGCCTGCAGGGCCTTGGCCGCACGGAAGACGACCTTGAAATGCATGACCCCGCCCTGCAGGGGATGGGCGTGACAGACGACGGCCGCGGCCTGTGGCGGCTGATCGGGCAGCATGAGGATCGCTTCGAGGCGGCCGGCGGGACCGGCCAGGTCGAAGGTCTCGTTGGAAGACACGGGGGGATTATGCAGGACGTATTAAGTCAGGGGGGGAATTCACTGCCCACCACGGTCGCAGTGAACTCCCCCCCTGAAACCCCCCGTCGCTCGCCGCCGCCGCTGCGCGGCGCCGCCAAGCTCGCTGGTCGGCTGCCCTACGCGGCGCCGCCGGGCTCTGCGGTCGGCAGGGGGCCCGGCCTACGCGGCCGCGTGCGTCGCCGCTTCCGCCGCCGCCGCGGCGGCGGCGCGGATCTGGGCGGCTCGCGGCGGGGGCGTGCCTTCGTTCGCCTTCATCGCGACGCGGCGCGCGCCCAGCGAGCGCGCCTTGCCCACCGTCGCCTGCAACAGCACGCGCTCCGCGGCCTTGAAGCCGCGGGCGACGGCCAGCTCGTCCAGGCAGGCGAGCAAGCCGCCAAGGCCCAGCTGCCAGCGGAGCGAGAGGCTGGCCATGCCTACGATCTTCCCGTCCTCCGCCTCCGCCACGCGCACGAGAAAGTGCGGGTCAGTCAGGGTCTTCCGATAGGTCTTGGCGAAGGAGATCGGTTCCGGGTAGTAGCCCACCTGCTCGAGGAGCTCCAGCACGGCCACTCCGTCCTGCAGCGTCGCCGGTCTCACGTGAACGCTCATCAGCTCTCCTTACTCAGTGGTGCCCCCACCACGCCCGCCGTGTCCGCCAGGCCACGCGACGGTTCCGCGACCATCGCGTAAGTGGCCATGATGGAGCACTTTACGAACTGGACTCGTCTGTGGTTCATGTGACGCCACGCGTCTAGTGCAATCGACAGGCCACTTGGCTTGACCCGCTCGGGAGGCGGGGCTTAGAGTCCGCGACGATCGATGGCTGCCCGGCGCCTGACGCTCGGCCAGGTCTTCGCCCTCACGATGGCGGGGCTGACCCTCATGCTGGCGCTGCTCTTCACCGTCCTCCTCGAAGGGTCGCGGCGGTCGATCATCCAGGCTGGCGACAGCCTCCGCACCGCCGCCGGCCGCCGTATCGAGGACCGCGTCAACGCGCACTTCGCCCCCGCGGTGCACGCGCTGCAGGCCCTCGAGCGCGAGATCCGGTCGGGCGCGGTCGATCCGGCGGACCTGCGCTCGCTGGAAGGCGCGCTCTACTCGAGCGTTCTCAACAGCCCGAACCTGGCCGAGCTGACCCTGACGCGCGCGCAGCGCACCGGCTTCGATGCGGAGGGCGCGATGGTGCGCGAGCCCCAGGGGCGCGCGCAGCTCTCCGTGTACCGCGTCCTGGATCGCGACACGGACGGCGGCCGCCTGGTCACGCGCCGCGTCGCGGCGGAAGGCGCGCGCTGGAGTGTTTCCCTGCGCGACCGCGCTCCGGGCTCGGGCCTCCTCGACATGCCGTGGCGTTTGCTGCCGTCCTCGGAAGGCGGTGACCCGACGGAGGAGCCGACGTTCAGCACGCCCGCGTCGCAGCGGCTCTACGGTCAGGAGGTCTGGAGCGATCTCCACTGGTCCGATCTCGAGAAGGATCCTGCTCATCGCCGGGCCGTGGTGACGGTCATGAAGGCGATCGAGGACGCGCGCGGAGAGTTCGTGGGCGTGGCCCGCGCCGGCCTCCTGACCGAGCAGCTCGACGAGGTGTCCCGCCTTCCCGTCACCGACGCCGCCGACGACCCTCACCGCATCTTCCTCGCCGACGAGCAGGGGCGGCTCGTCACGCGCCTGGGACCGGCGGACCGGGTCGAGGAGCAGCCGGACGACAGCCTGCGCGTGATCCCGGCCGCGCTCCCGCCGGAGGTGGCGGCGGCGCTGCGCCAGCCCGGCCTGCGCGAAGTCGGCGAGGAGAAGCGGACGGCCTCCGGCGATGCCGAGATCGACGGCCGGAGGTTCCTCTTCAGCTTCATGGCCCTTCCGCAGACCCAGGGCTGGCGCGTCGGCATCGTGGCCCCCGAGGACTTCTACCTGCGAGACCTGTCGCGCATGCGACGCGGGCTGCTCGGCGTCTCGCTGGCCGTCATCGCGTCGATCCTCGCCGCGGGCGCGCTCACCCTGCGCGCGGTCCGCCGCGGCCTGGGCCAGGTGGTGGAGACGACCGCGCGCATCCAGAACTTCGATTTCGCGCCCGCGGAAGCGCGCTCGCCGTTTGCGGACCTGCAGTCCGTGCTCCAGCGCCTGGAGCTGGCCAAGACGGCCATGCGGGCCATGGGCCGCTACGTGCCCATCGACCTCGTGCGACTCCTCTACCGGACGGGGCGGGAGCCCGTCCTGGGCGGAGACATCGTCGACGTCACGCTGCTCTTCACCGACATCAAGGACTTCACGACGCTCAGCGAGCAGCTCTCGCCGAACGAGCTCGCGCGCGTGCTCGGCCAGTACTTGCAGGTCATGACCGAGGCCATCCACTCCACGCACGGCACCATCGACAAGTACATCGGCGACGCGATCATGGCCGTCTGGAACACGCCGACGCCCTGCCCGGACCATCCCCGGCGCGCCTGCGAAGCCGCGCTGGCCTGCCGGGAGGCGGAGGCGCGCCTCTTCGGGTCGCCGGAGTGGAATGGACGGCTGCCCCTGCACACGCGGTTCGGCATCCACCGCGACCGCGTGATGGTCGGCCACTTCGGCGCGCCCGACCGCATGAGCTTCACCGCCCTGGGCGACGGCGTGAACCTGGCCGCGCGCCTGGAAGGGCTCAACAAGCACTACGGGACGACCGTCCTCGTCAGCGAGGCCGTGCGCGAGGAGACCAAGGACGCGTTCGCTTTCCGCCTGGTGGACGTGGTCGCGGTGAAGGGACGGACGCGCGGCGTGCGCGTGTACGAGCTCCTCGGGCGCGCGGACGCCGCCGCCGACCACGGGCCGGAGCGGGCCTACGAGCGCGCGCTCGAGCGCTACTGGGCGCGCGATTTCGGAGGCGCGCTCACGATCCTGGAGGCCCAGCTCGCCGACCCCCCGAGCTGCGTGCTGGCCGAGCGTGCGCGTGCGCTCGCCGCCAACCCGCCGCCCGCGGAATGGGACGGCGTCCACGTCGCGCGCGCCAAGTGAGAGGGATTCGAGCGCACATCAGTGTTCGCCCAGGGGCAGCCGCAGGCGCGCGAGGCACCCGGGCCCCGGCCGGCGGTTCTCCAGGACGAGCGAGCCGCCATGCGCCTCCGCGATCTGCCGGCTGAGGACGAGCCCGATGCCCGACCCCTGCGGCTTGGTCGTGAAGAACGGCACGAACAGGTTCCCGGTGTCGGCCAGACCGGGCCCGTGGTCCGCGATCCAGACCTCCACCTGCCCGCTGCCCGGCGGCGCGTCCCAGCCCAGCTCGACGCGCCGCTCGGCCGAGTCCAGCGAGGCCTCCGCCGCGTTCTTCAGCAGGTTGATGACGACCTGCTCGAGCTGGACGGGGTCGGCCTGGATCTCCACCGCCGGCCCGTCGAGCACGGCGACGGGCACGCGCTGCTCCAGGCCGGCGACGCGGCGCAGGAGCGGTCCCAGGTCCACGCGTTGCGGCTGCGGAGCGGGCAGGCGCGCCAGCCGTCCGTAGGCCTCCAGGAAGCGGCTGAGCGACTCCGAGCGCGACGCGATCACGGCCAGGCCGCGCCGCATGTCGTCTTCCCAGTCGCTGGGCCGCGGCTGCCGCGCCACGAGCTGGCCCAGGCTGTCCGCCAGGGAGCGGATGGGGGCCAGCGAGTTGTTCAGCTCGTGCCCGAGCACGCGGATCAGGCGCTGCCAGGCCTGGCGCTCCTCCTCGCGCAGAGCGCGGCTCACGTCCGTGAGCACGAGCAGCCGCTGGGGCAGGCCGTGCTGGCGGAAGGTGCCTCCGCTCACTTCCCACCGTCCGGGACGGCCGGCGATGGCCATGTCGAGGACCTGGCGCGGCTCCGCGGCCAGGGCCGCGCCCAGCCCCAGCTCGGCGGCCTTGTGCTCGAGGAGCTGCTCCGGCGGCCGTCCGAGGAGGCGCGCTCCCGCGCGGTTCACGAGCTGCAGCCGCTCGTCGCCGTCGAAAGTGAAGACGGCCACCTCGATCTCGGACATGACCGTGCGCATGAGGGCGATGGCCTCCAGCGCGCCCAGGCGCTGCTCGCGCAGCGTGTCCGCGAGCGCGTTCACCTCGGTCATGGCCAGGGCGAGGGCGTCGTCGCCCGCGGTCTCCCGGGCACGGAAGGAGAAGTCCTCTTCCCGGAGCGCGGCCAGGAGGTTCGAGATGATGCGCAGCGGCCGCACCACGCCGCCCTGCACCGCGAAGGCGAAGCCGAGCCAGAGGCCCAGCACGAGGAGGTCCGCCGTCCACTGGACCTTTGCGCTGAACCCGCCGTACCAGAGGAGGAGCGCCGTGGCCAGCGCCCCCGGCGCGCCCGAGACGAGCGCGAGGACCAGGATGCGGCTCTCGTAGCTCAGCCGGTGGCGGCCTCTTCCAGTCATGGTTCGGCGATCACGGCGCCGGGTCGAGAGGTTCGCCTACAACCCGTAGCGCTGCAACCGCCGGTAGAGCGCGCTGCGGCTGAGCCCGAGCGCTTCCGCGGCCCGGCTCACGTTGCCGTCGAAGCGTCCGAGCGCCTTCTTGATGAGGAAGGACTCGACCTCCTCGAGGCTCATGTCGTCGAGGCGGCGGCTGTCCTCGGCCGCCGGCCGCAGCCCGAGGTCGGCCGCGCGCACCTGCGAGGCCTGGGTCATGAGCACGGCCCTCTCCACGGCGTGATCGAGCTCGCGTACGTTCCCCGGCCAGGGATGGGCGAGCAGCGCCTCCAGGGCCGCGTGCTCGAAGCCGGTCACGCGCTTGCGATAGCGCTGGGCGTGCTGGCGCAGGAAGTGGTGGGCGAGGGGCGGGATGTCCGGCCGCCGGTCGCGCAGCGGCGGCATGCGGATCTCGATCGTGTTGAGGCGGAAGAGCAGGTCCTGGCGGAATCGGCCCGCCCCCACCTCCGCGTGCAGGTCGGCGTTGGTGGCGGACAGGATGCGCACGTCCACGCGGCGGGTGCGGGAGGAGCCGACGCGCTCGAACTCGCCCGTCTCCACCACGCGCAGCAGCTTGGACTGGAGGCCCGACGGGACGTTGGCGATCTCGTCCAGGAAGAGCGTGCCTCCGTCCGCGAGCTCGAAGCGCCCGACGCGATCGGCGCGTGCGTCCGTGAAGGCGCCCTTGACGTGGCCGAACAGCTCGCTCTCGAACACGCCTTCGGACAGTCCGCCCGCGTTGACGACCACCAGCGGCCGCGCCGCCCGCGCGGACACGGCGTGCAGCGCCTGCGCCACCGTGCCCTTGCCGGACCCGTTGTCGCCCGTGATCAGGACGGCGGCGTCGGAGGGGCCCACCCGGTCGATCATGTCCAGCACCGGGCGCATGGCCGGCGCTTCCGCGATCAGCGTCGGCCGCGCCGCCACCGGCGCCCCGCTGTCCCCGCGCAGCAGGCGGTTCTCCTCCTCCAGCCGCTCGCCCCGGCGCAGGGCGGACCCGAGCTCGACCTGGGTGCGCACGATGGCCAGGAGGCGCGCGTTGTCCCAGGGCTTGGCCACGAAGTCGCGCGCGCCGCGCCGCATGACCTCGACCGCGAGGTCCAGGCTGGCCCAGGCCGTCATCACCACGACGGGCAGGGTGGGGTCGAGGTCGCGCAGCCGCGACAGGAGGTCGAGGCCTTCCGCTCCCGAGGTGGTGTCGCGCGCGTAGTTGAGGTCCATGAGCACGAGGTCGAGCTCGCGCGCCTGCACGATCTCCAGCACCGCGCGCGGGGAGGAAGCGGTCTCGATCTCGTAGCCCTCGCCCTTCAAGAGGAGGCGGAGGGCCTCGATGACGTCGGGCTGGTCGTCGGCGACGAGGAGGCGGGGTTGTCGCATCACTCGTCCCGCAGGGCCTGGGCGGGATCGATGCCGGCGGCGCGACGTGCCGGCAGCAGGCAGGCCACGAGGCCGGCCGCGGCCAGCACGGCGGTGGCCGCGGCCAGGGTGAAGGGATCGTGCGGCGGCACGCCGAAGAGCAGGCCCGCGCTGAGCCGTCCCAGCGCCAGCGCGGCCACGAGACCCACGGCGAGACCGGCCAGCACGGGCGCCATCCCTTGCCGGAGCACCAGGGCCATTACGTCGGCCGCGCGCGCGCCCAGGGCCATGCGCACGCCGACCTCGCGTGTCCGCCGGCCCACCAGGAAGGCGACGACGCCGTAGATCCCGAGCGCGGCCATCAGGAGGGCGACGAGCGCGAACCCGCCCAGGAGCTGCATCGCGAACCGCGGCCCGCCCAGCGCCGTGTCCACGATCGCCGCCATCGACCTCACGTCGGTGAGCATGATCTCGGCGTCGATGCCGCGCAGCGCGCTGCGCACCGCGGGCGCCAGCGCCATGGGATCGCCGCTCGTGCGCACCACGACGTGTTTGAGCGGCTCGTCGGACTGCCGGTAGGACATGTAGAAGTCGAGGCGCGACTGCTCGAGCTCGCGGTAGCGCGCGGGCGCGACCACGCCCACGACCGTCATCCAGGTCGGCGCGTAGGGCGGCGACGGCATCGGGGTGCGCACGCGCTTGCCGATCGCGTCCTGCCCGGGCCAGTAGCGGCGGGCCAGCGCCTCGCTGATCACGACGACGGGCGTGACCCCGGCCGTGTCGTGGTCGTCGAACGTGCGCCCGCGGCGCAGGGGCATGCGCATGGTGCGGAAGAAGTCGTGGGTGACGATCTGCAGGTTCAGGGCCGGGTTGAGCCCGGCCTCCTTCTCCGACTGGCCCTCCACCATCAGGGGCCAGTCCATGCCCACCCGGCCCCACAACGGGCGCAGGAGCACGGCGGCCGAGGACTCCACGCCGGGCAGCGCATCCAGGCGGTCCACGACCGTCTGGTAGAGCTGGCGCCGCTCTTCCGCCTTCTCGTATCTCCCGCGCGGCCCTTCCATCTCGAGGGTGAGCACGTTGCGCGGATCGAACCCGAGGTCGACGTGGCGGAGGTTCTGGAACGTCCGGGTCAGGAGGCCGGCTCCCGCGAGCAGGATGAGGGCGAGCGCCGCCTCCGCCGCGACGAGCAGCCCGCGCACGCGGACCTGCCGCGGCGCGGGCCCGCCGGTGCGCGCGCCTTCGGCCAGCACCTCGGTCAGCGATCCCTTGGAGGCGAGGAGCGCGGGCAGGAGCCCGGAGGCGAGAGCGGAGACCACGGTCAGGACCATCGCGAAGCCGAGCACGCGCGGGTCGATGGCGGCGTCCTCGAGGCGCGGGACCTGCGCGGGCACCAGCGCGATCAGCGCGTCGAGCCCCCACACCGCGAGCCCGACGCCCGCCGCGCCGCCGGCCAGCGCGATCAGCGCGGACTCGGCCAGGAGCTGCCGCACCAGGCGCGCTCGCGACGCGCCCAGGGCCAGCCGCACCGCGATCTCGCGCTGGCGCGCGGCCGCGCGGGCGAGGAGGAGGGCGGAGACGTTCGCGCAGGCGAGGAGCAGCACGAGCAGCACCGCGCCCAGGAGCACGAAGAGGGCAGGCCGCGCGGAGCCGAACCATTCGTGGGCCAGCGGCGTCAGCACGGTCTTGACCGCGGGTGCGCTCGGAGCCTCGCGCCGCAGCCCGGCCGCGGTGAGCGCGTCGATCTCCGCCCGCGCCGCGTCCAGGGTGGCTCCGGGCGACAGGCGGCCGATGAGCGTAGCCCAGCCGACGTTCGCCTTGTCCACGACCTCGGGGATGACGGGGACGAGCGGCGTCCAGATGTCGACGCCGGGCGGATAGCGGAACTCGCGGGGCATCACGCCGACGACCGTCATCGGCGCGCGGTCCACCTCGATCGTGCGGCCGACGACGGACGGGTCGCCGCCGAACTGGCGCTGCCAGAGCCCGTGGCTCACGACGATGACGCGCGGCATGCCCACCCGGTCGTCCGCCTCGCGCAGCGTCCGCCCGAGCAGGGCGTGCGCGCCGAGGACGTCGAAGAACCCGCCGGAGACGATGCGCCCGTCGACCTTGACCGGCGCCGGCCCGCCGAGGACGAACCCGGAGTTCGTGCTCGGCATGGCCGCCATGGCCGCCATGGTCCGGCTGCGCTTGCGCACTTCGACGAAGTAGGGGAACGACACCTCGACGAAGGGCGCGTTTCGCTCGGGAATGCTCTGCCAGAGAAGGACGAGGCGGCCGGGCTCCGTGAACGGCAGGGGGCGCAGGAGGACGGCGTCCGCGATGGTGAAGACGGCGGTGCTCGCTCCGATGCCCAGGGCGAGCGCGCTCGCGGCCACGGTGAAGAGAAGCGGGCGGCGGAGGAGGGCACGCCAGGCCTGGCGCAGCTCGCCGCTCACTCCACGACCCAACCATCGCGGAGCTTGATGACCCGGTTGCCGTAGCCGGCATTCACGTCGGAGTGCGTGACCTGGACGATCGTGGTGCCGGCCTCGTTGAGGCGGCGGAAGAGCTCCATGATCTCGCGGCCCTGGTCGGTGTGCAGGTTGCCCGTGGGCTCGTCGGCCAGGATGACCTTCGGGTTCGCCACCACCGCGCGCGCCACCCCGACCAGCTGCTGCTGTCCGCCCGAGAGCTGGCTCGGATAGAGGTCCTTCTTGCCCACGATGTGGAAGCGGTCGAGCACGTCGCCCACGATGGCCTGGCGCTCCGAGCGCTTGACGTCCCGGTACGACAGCGGCACCTCGAGGTTCTCGTAGACGGTGAGGTCGTCGAGCAGGTGGTAGCTCTGGAAGACGAACCCGATGTGCTTCTTCTGCAGCTCCTGGCGGTCCTTGCGGCCGAGGGCGTGGACCTTGTAACCGAGGAACTCGTAGTCGCCGGTGAAGGCGCCGTCGTGCATGCCGAGCACGTGCAGGAGCGTGGACTTGCCCGCGCCGGAGGGGCCCATGATCGAGACGAACTCGCCCTGCGCGATGTCCAGGTTGACGCGGCGGAGAACGAAGACCTTGCCTCCGCCCTGGTCGTAGGCACGGTCGACGTTGCGGAGACGGACGAGCGGCTCACTCATGGATGGCTTTCACTCCTCGCGCAAGGCTACCGCGCTTTCCTCATTCCGCGCGCAGCGCGATCGAGGGATCGACCCGGGCCGCGCGCCGTGCGGGCACGAAGCCGGCGGCCAGGGCGACGAGGGCCAGCATCAACGCGACCAGGAGGAGCGTCGCCGGATCGCCGGGCCCCACGCCGAACAGCATGCTCGCGACGATGCGGCGCAAGGCGAGGGCGCCGCCCAGGCCCACGGCGATGCCGAGGAGGGTCACGCCCATGGTCTGGCCGAGGACGAGGCGCATGACGTCTTGCGCCCGCGCGCCCAGGGCCATGCGCAAGCCGATCTCGCGGGTGCGGCGGGAGACCGCGTAGGCCATCACGCCGTAGATCCCGACTCCGGCCAGGACGACGGCCACCACCGCGAACGCGCCGAGCAGGGCGAGCGTGAAGTGCCGGTCCGCGAACGAGCCCTGAACGAGGTCGTTCATCGCGCGCACACGTGTGACGGGCACGTCCTTGTCCACGCGGCCGACCTCGCGCTTGATCGACTCCGTGAGGGCGGCGGGCGCCACCGACGAGCGGACGACAACGTTCATCCACGTCCGCCATGGCCGCGGCTCCTGGGCCATCGGCGTGTACAAGGCCGGCGTGTCCTCGGCATCGAGACCATCGCCGCGTACGTCCCCGGCGACGCCCACCACGCGGATCCACACCCGCGGCTCCGCGCGTGCCCAGGCCACGCGGCGCCCGATGGGGTGCCCGCCGTGGAAAAGCGTGCGCGCCGCGGCCTCGTTGACGATCCCCACCGGCTCCGCGGTGGCGGTGTCCGTCGCTTCCAGGTCGCGCCCCTGCCGCAACGGGATGCCGAGCGTGCGCAGATACCCCGTGCTCACCCCGCGGCTCATGACGTCCGGCTCGCGGCCGGGCTCGACGGGCGGCTCGCCTTCGATGATGAAGTTCTGGGGCACCTTGCCCGGATCGAAGGGCAGCTCGCTCGTGGCCGCGACCGACGTCACTCCGGGCAGAGCGCGCACGCGGTCGAGCACGGACTCGAAGAACAGCGTGCGGCGCGGGATGTCGCGGTACGGGTTCATGGGCAGCGTGAGGTTGAAGGTGAGCAGCCGCTCGGGCTGGAACCCCGGGTCCACCGACTGCAGGTGATGCAGGCTGCGCAGGAGCAGGCCCGCGCCCGCGAGCAGGATCACCGAGAGCGCGATCTCGGAGGCGACGAGCAGGCGGCGGATCCGTTCACGCCCGGGCGCATCGATCGACCGCGCCCCGTCCTTCAGCTCCGGTGCGACGGACCGTCCCGCCGCCTGCCAGCCGGGCGCGAGGCCGAACAGGACGCCGGTCAGGACGGAGACTCCGGCGGTGAAAGCGAGCACCCACGGATCGAGGCGCACCGACTCCAGCGCGGGGATCTGGTCCTGTCCGAGGGCGACGATGATGCCGAGGCCCCACGACCCCACGAGGAGGCCCGCCAGCCCGCCCACCGCGGAGAGGAGCACGCTCTCCACCAGGAGCTGCCGCAGCAGGCGGCCGCGTCCCGCGCCCAGCGAGGCGCGGATCGCCATCTCGCGCTGGCGGTCGGCGGCCCGCGCGAGGAGGAGGTTCACGACGTTCACGCCCGCGATGAGGAGGACGAACCCGACGGCGCCGAAGAGGAGGAGAAGGGCCGCGCGCACGTTCTGCACGATGAAGTCGTGCATGGGGGTGAGGACGTATTGGCGATCGCGGTTCTCGATGGGATACAAGGCAGCCAGGCGCTGGGCGATGGCGTCCGCTTCCGCCTGGGCCTGGGCCAGGGTGACGCCCGGCCGCAGGCGAGCCAGGCCGAGCAGGGTATGGGCGCCCCGCGCTTCCGCTTCCGGCGCCGACTCCGGCCACTCCGACGCGTACACGTCCGCCTTGGCTTCGGGCAGCTCGAAGCCCGCGGGCAGGACGCCGACGACGCGATAGGTGCCGGTCACGAACCGGAACGTGCGGCCCACGGCGCCGGGATCCGCGCCCAGGCGCTGGCGCCAGAAGCGGTCGCTCACCACCACGACCTTCTCCGCGCCCACGTGGTCGTCGTCCGCGGTCAGGACGCGCCCGAGCGCGGGCTTCGTGCCCAGCAGGACCAGCGCATCGCCGGTGACGAGCGCGCCGTCCAGCCGCTCCGCCAGGGGCTCGCCCGGTACGTCGAAGAACTGGGGCCGGTAGCCCGCGAAGCCTTCGCAGGTGCGCGACTGCGCGGTCAGGTCGCGCAGGTCGGGCGCGGAGCTGCCGCGCCGGACTCGGACGAGGCGGTCCGGCTCCGCGTAGGGCAGCGGGCGCAACAACACCGCGCGCACCACGCTGAACATCGCGGTGTTGGCGCCGATGCCGAGGGCGAGCGTCGCCACCGCGGCCAGGGTGAACGCGGGCGCCCGTCCCAGCCGCCGCGCGGCGTAGCGCAGGTCCTGCACCAGCGAATCCATGAGCGGGCTCCTCAGGCCTCGTCGCCTTCCGCCGAGGGTCGCGGGCGGAGGCCGTAGCGCTTGAGCTTCTCGTGGAACGTCGTGGCGAGGAGGCCGAGCCGGGCCGCGGCCTGACGCTGGTTTCCGCCGGTGGCTTCCAGGGCGGCCAGGATCAAGCCCCGCTCGTAGGCGCGGACGCGCGAGCGAAGGTCCGCCGGCTCGTCCTCCATCATCACGGCGGCGCTCGTCTGCTCCATCATTTGGTTCTTCAAGGGCACCTCACTCGTAACGCAACGCCTCTGCGGGATCGACGCGCGCCGCGCGGCGCGCGGGGATGTACGTGGCCAGCGCGGCCACCGCGAGCAGGAACACGGCCACCGCGGCGAAGCTCACGGGGTCCGTGGGACTGACGCCGTAGAGAAGGCTCGAGAGCAGGCGAGTCAGGCCCAGCGAGGCCACCAGCCCGAAGGCCGCGCCCAGGGCGGCCAGCCCGACGCCGCGGCCCACGATCATGGCCAGCACGTCCGAAGCCCGCGCGCCGATCGCCATGCGGATCCCGATCTCGTGGGTGCGGCGCGTCACCGCGTGCGCCATCACGCCGTAGAGGCCGAGGCCGGCCAGGAACACGGCCACCGCGGCGAAGAAGCCGAGAAGGAGCGTGCTGACGCGGCGCAGCGTCACCGCCTCCGCGGCGAGCTGCTCGAGCGACATCACCGCGAGCACGGGCTGGTCCCGGTCGAACGACCACACCGCCTGCTCGATGGCCTGGGCCGGGAGCGATTGGCGTCCCGACATGCGCACGGCGAGGCAGATCAGCGGGGACGGCGACTGCGCATACGGAACGTAGATCTCGGGCTCGGGCGGCTCGGCCAGACCGTGGTGGCGAATGTCGGCGACCACGCCGACGACTTCACGCCAGACGATGGGACTCTGGGGCCCGCCGACACGCCAGCCGATGCGGCGCCCGACCGGGTCTTCACCCGCCCAATAGCGGCGGGCCGTGGTTTCGTTGACGACGACGACCGCCGGCGAAGTGGCCACGTCGGCGGCCGCGATGCCGCGGCCCTTCCGAAGCGGGATGCGCATGGCGCGGAAGT
>Ga0207648_10004275_pt1 | contig 14729 bp, 17 predicted proteins | sample KBSMisM32_FD_184310 | JGI IMG/M metagenome (GOLD analysis project Ga0207648, IMG submission 184310) | Miscanthus rhizosphere microbial communities from Kellogg Biological Station, Michigan, USA - KBS Miscanthus M3-2 (SPAdes) (version 2) | ecosystem: Host-associated > Plants > Roots >...
GGGCTTCGTGCCAAAGCCGTTCGAGGAGGTCGACGAGGCGGACTGGGACGCGGCGTTCGGCGCAACCGCCAAGGGCAGCTTCTTCGTCACCCAGGCCGCGGCGCCCGCCCTGCGCGAGGCGCGGGGCTGCGTGGTGATGATCGAGGATGTCGCCGCCTACCAGCCGTGGCCGGCATTCGCCGCGCATTCGGCCGCCAAGGCGGCCCAGGCGATGCTCACTCGGGTTCTCGCGCGCGCGCTCGCGCCCGAGGTGCGCGTCTGCGGCGTGGCGCCGGGCCCGGTGGCGATCGAGCGCGGCCAGGAGGAGCGCCGAGCCGCCGAGACGCTGCTCGGGCGCGTCGGCTCGCCCGACGACGTCGCCGAGGCGGTCCTCTACCTGGCCGGCGCGAGCTTCGTGACAGGCACCACGCTCGTGGTCGACGGCGGCCGCTCGCTCAAATCCGGCGGGGCTCCGGAGGCGTAGAAAGCAATGCGATGGAGCTCGCGCTCGACAGCATCCGCTTGCCGCGTCGGTCGGAACCAGCCACCATCCCCGCGGTGGCGGCGAACGACCTCAGCGACGGTGAGCTGATCAGCCGGACCGCCGATGGCGACCGGGGGGCGTTCGACGTCCTCTATCGGCGCTACTCGCGGCCGGTTTTCGGGCTTGCTCTGCGCCGGCTCGGCGACCGTGGCCGCGCCGAGGACGCGGTGCAGGAGACCTTCGCCTCGATCTGGCGCGCCGCCCGCAGCTATCGGCCCGAGCGCGGGCCCGGCGCGCCTTGGCTCTACGCAGTGGCGCGCAACGCGATCACCGACCGGGGCCGCGCCCGTTACGAGGCGCCGGCCGAGATCCCGGACTCGCCCTCCCCGGACGCCGGCCCGGCCGAGCGCGCCGAGTCGGGCTGGACGGCCTGGCGCGTCCACCGCGCGCTCGAGGAGCTCAACACGAACGAGCGCAGCGTGATCGAGCTCGCGTACTGGAGCGGCCTCTCGCAGTCGGAGATCGCCGAGTTCCTGAACATCCCGCTCGGCACCGTCAAGACACGCACCCGCGCCGCGCTGGCCCGGTTGGCCGTCTTGCTCGAGGAGGAGCTCGGATGAGCGACCGTCCCCCGAGCTTCGACGAGCTCGCCGGCGGCGACGACCTCAGCCCCGAGGAGGCCGCGCGCCTGGAGCGCGTCCACAACCTCCTGATCGAGGCGGGGCCGCCGCCCGAGCTGCCGCCGCACCTGCTGCAGGAGCCCGACCCCGAGGGCACGCGCCGCGACAACGTCGTCGGCCTGCCGCGCCGCCGCGCGGGCGCGCTGCTCGGCATCGCCGCGGCGCTCGCGCTGACCGCCTTCCTGGGCGGGTTCGTCTGGGGCACGCGGCATGCGCCGTTCAACGAGGACTTCTCGGTGCCGATGCACAGCACGGCTGCCGGCTCGCAGGCGCAGGCGGTGATCCACGTCGGCAAGGTCGACTCGGCGGGCAACTGGCCGCTGAAGGTGGATGTCGAAAACCTGCCCGCGCTGCCGAAGGGCCAGTACTACGAGATGTTCCTCAGCCGCGGCGCCGACCGGCGCGCGGCCTCCTGCGGCACCTTCCGCGTCTCGGGCTCGAGCGGCGACGTTCGCCTGAACGCGCCCTACCGGCTGAACAAGTTCAACGGCTGGATCGTGACACGCGAGAAGCCGGGCAGCGGCAAGCACCCGGTGGTGCTTTCGACCTAGGGCGCCGTTCGGTCGTTCGCGACGAACGCGGCGTACGTGACCGGCATCTTCTCTTCCAGGAACCGCTCGCAGGCCTCGGCGTAGCGGCGGATCTCACGCTGAGCGGTCTCGGAGTTGCGCAGCGAGAGGAAGTTCATCAGCGAGCGTGCGTTGACCGTCCAGTAGAACTCGGTGTAGGCGCCGACCGGGAGCACGCTCCGCGCCAGCTCGCGCGCGACGCCCAGCTCGACCAGCTGCTCGTACGCCAGGTAGGCAGTCTCGTAGACGGCCCGCAGCTTCTCGCGCGTCGCCTCGGCGAGCTCGTCCGAGACCGGCTCGAACGAGTAGGCGCCCGGCTTGCCGACCTGGCTGCGCACGTCCTCGGGCTCGGGCACGTAGAAGTCGTCGGTCGCCTTCGCGTAGCGAAGGCTGAACTCGTTGAACGAGCCGACGCGGTGCCGGAACCACTCGCGCGCGACGAAGATCGGGCAGCGGACGTGGAAGCGGAAGGCGTTGTGCTCGAACGGCGTCCCGTGGCGCTCGCGCATCAGGAAGCGGATCAGGCCTCCGTCGGACTCGTCGAGCTCCTCCTTGCGGCGGGCAAAGCTGACCCGCGCGCCGTTGGCGACCGAGAGGTCGTCGGCCATCGCGTCGTCGAGCCGGACGAACCCGTGGTCGAGGACCGGGATGGTGTTGTCCGGTATCACTTCGGTCGTGACCGCCACGCCGGCGAGTCTAGCGGGGCTGTATGTCGGCACTTCCGGCTGGTCCTATCCCTCCTGGAAGCCCGGTTTCTACGCCCCGGGCACCAAGTCCGAGGACTTCCTGCAGTACTACGCCGAGCGCTTCCCGACGGTCGAGCTGAACACGACGGGCTACCGGTTGCCTCGTGAGGAGCTGTTCGAGCGGTGGGCCGAGCAGACGCCGCCCGGCTTTCGCTTCGCCCCCAAGCTGAACGCACACAGGCGCGCCGACCTCGGCACGTTCGCCGAGCGCGTCGGACTGCTCGGCGAGCGGCTCGGCCCGATCCGCGCGGTCGTGACCGCCGCCCGCGACGAGGGCTTGCTGACGCTGTTGCTGGGCTCTTTCGACCCGTCGCTCTCGCTGGCGCTGGATCTCCGCCATGCGTCGTGGGACGGCATCGAAGCCGAGCTCCCACCAAATGCCGTCCGGGTGAACGCGCTCGAGGCCGACGCGCCCTTCCGCTACCTCCGGTTGCGGGAGCCGCCCTACGACGACCAGGCGCTCGGCGAGCTGGCCGAACGCATCGATCCGCTGCTCGCCGCGGGCATTCGGGTCTACTGCTACTTCAAGCACGAGGACGAGCCGACCGCGCCGGAGTACGCCGCGAAGCTCCTCGCCGCCGTCGGAAGGTGATGGCAATCCGCGCGAATCGCCCTACAGTAGGCCTGTCGTGAAGGTCGTGATCTTCTGCGGCGGACGCGGGATGCGGCTCGAGAGCGGCAACTTCTCCGAGCGCCTCCCAAAGCCGATGGCCTCGATCGGCGGCCGCCCGCTGCTCTGGCACATCATGAGCTACTACGCCCACTTCGGGCATCGGCGCTTCGTGCTCTGCCTGGGGTACCGCGGCGGCGGCATCCGCGACCACTTCCGCAAGCCGGAGTTCAAGCGCAACGGCTGGGAGATCGAGTTCCTCGAGACCGGCCTCGACGCGAGCATCGGCGAGCGCTTCGCGGCGGCGCGCGACTCGATCGACGAGGACGTCTTCCTCACGTCCTACGGCGACACCCTCACCGACGCCGACCTGCCGACGCTTATCCGCACGCGCGAGGAGAGCGGCAAGCTCGGGAGCTTGCTGGCCGTCCCGCCGAACTACACATTCAACGTCGTCACGAGCGACGAGCACGACGTCGTCACCGGCTTCCACGACGTCGCCGACTCGCCGCTCTGGATCAACGGCGGCTTCTTCGTCTTCGACCGACGCGTGTTCGACTACGTCCAGGAGGGCGACGACATGCCGGAGATCCTCGGAAGGCTGATCGCCGACCGCGAGCTGCTCGCGATCAAGTACGACGGCTTCTGGTCGCCGATGGACACGCTCAAGGACCGCGAGCGGCTCGAGGGCCTGGTCCGCGACGGGCGAAGCAACTGGCAGGTCTGGGCTCCGGCCCGCGCATGCTGACCGTCGACCTCGGGGCCGGGCGCCAGCGCCTAGCCGTGCTCGCGATCGGCGCTCACGCCGACGACATCGAGCTGGGCTGCGGCGGCACGCTGCTGCGTCTGGCCGGCGACGTCGAGGAGCTCGAGCTGACGTGGGTGGTGCTCAGTGCCGCCGGCGCGCGGCGCGAGGAGGCGGAGGCCGGAGCGCGCGCCTTCGGGGCGACCAAGGTCGAGATCCATGACTTCGAGGACGCGTTCTTCAAGTACGGCCGCGAGGTGAAGGACTACTTCGAGACGCTCAAGGCGGTCGAGCCCGACCTCGTCCTCACGCACACGGACAACGACCGCCACCAGGATCACCGGCTCGTCGCCGAGCTGACCTGGAACACCTTCCGCGACCACCTGATCCTCGAGTACGAGATCCCCAAGTACGACGGCGACCTCGGGGCGCCGAACGTGTTCGTCCACCTCGACGAGACGATCGCGCGGCGCAAGGTCGAGGCCCTGCTGGAGTGCTTTGGCTCGCAGCGCTCGAAGGAGTGGTTCACCGAGGACCTCTTCCTGGCGCTGCTCCGGCTGCGCGGGATGGAGTCCCGAGCCCCGAGCGGCCTCGCCGAAGGCTTCTACGGCCGCAAGCTGGCCGTCTGACCCGCGAGCTCGACGATCTGCTCGACCGCGAAGCGGAGCTCGTCGTCGGTGTTGAAGAAGTGCGGGCCCAGGCGCAGGCCGACGTCCGGGCGCCAGTCGCAGATCACGCCACGCTCGGCGAGCTCGCGGTTGACGCGCTTCGAGCCGGGCACCTGCACGACGACCGTTCCGCCGCGACGTTCCGGGTCGTGCGGCCCGCCCGCCGGGAAACCCGCTTTGTCGAGCAGCTCGACCAGTAGCGCCGTCTGCTCCTGCGAGCGGTTCCGGATCCGCTCGACGCCGACCTCCTCGACGACGTCGTAGCCGGCGGTCGCCGCATACAGCCCCGGCACGTTGGGCGTGCCGGTCAGGAAGCGCGCGGCGCCCTCGGCGTAGTCCTGCTCGGCCTCGAAGGCGAACGGGCGCGCGTGCGCCTGCCAGCCGGTGAGCGCGGGCTCGAGCGTCGCGGCCAGGTCGGGGCGCACGTAGAGCCACGCCGCGCCCGGGCCGCCGCAGAGCCACTTGACCGAGCCCCCGACCGCGAAGTCGACGCCGAGCGCGGTCACGTCGAGCGGAACCGTGCCGACCGACTGGTAGGCGTCGAGCACGACGAGCGCGCCCTCCTCGTGCGCCCTGGCGACGATCGCCTCGACGTCCTGGATCTCGCCGGTCTTGTAGAGCACGTGGGTCACCGGCACGAGCAACGTCCGCTCGTCGATCGCCTCGACCACGCCCTCCGCGTCGGCGGCGACGAGGATGTCCGCGCCCCGCTGGGCCTGGTAGAGGTAGCGCACCGACGGGAAGTTGCCCTCCTCGTAGACGACGCGCCGCCGTGGCCCCTCGAAGCTGAAGCACGAGACGACCACGGCCTCGGCAATCGTCACGTTCTGGTGCATCGAGACCGAGCCGGGCGGGGCGCCGATCAGGCGAGCGATCTGGTCGCCGACCGTGAGCGGAAGGTCCCACCAGCCCTCCTCCCAGGCACGCACGCCGCGGGTGTTCCAGGTGCGCGCGTACTCGAGCACGCGCTCCTCGGCGGCCGCGGGCATCGCGCCGAGCGAGTGGTTGATCAGGTAGGTCGTCTCCGCGAGGATCGGGAAGCGCTCGCGGTACGCGTGCAGCTCGGCCACCGCGCGCGAGTATAGGGACGGGCCGGACCTGGTCCCCCGAACGAGGGAACCGGCGGGTCGAATCACCTTTAGGGGTGATTCCGGCCGTCCCTGCCGCGAATACGGTCGTCGAGACGAACTTGCGGCCGTGCGGAAGCGCGAAAAGGGGAGAGCGACTTGCGGAACGATGATGGAGTGCGGGGCGAGAACCGCGGCAGCGGCCTCTGGGGAACGAGGCGGGGCGGTCGAGGCTCGAGCGAAGGACGCAACCAGGCTGTGAAGCGCGGCCTGCTGGCGCTCGTGGTGCTCGCGCTGGCGGCACCGCTGGCGGCCTCGGCGGGCAGCCACGACCACGGTCGCGCCTGGCGCGACAGCTACCTCGCTCCGTCGCTGCAGCGCGCGGCCACGCAGACGCCGAATGCGTCCGTCCCCGTGATCGTCCAGAGCCTCGACGGCTCCGGCCGCGCTCAGAGCGCTCTGAGCAAGTTCGGGACCGCGAGCTCGAAGCTCGGGATCGTCGATGCGGCCGCGGGCGACGTCGTCGCCGGGGACCTGCCAGAGCTCGCAGCCACGAATCCTGGGCTCGTGATCACGCCGGACCAGCCGGTCGTGCTCGACGCGAAGCCGGATTCGAAGCCCAAGAACCCGAAGAACCCGCACAGCCCGGCGGCCTTCACTTCGGGCGCAGACTGGCCAGCCGCGGTCGGAGCCGACCAGCTCTGGCCGGCCCTGGCAAACCTCCAGAACACGCACGCGAGGGGACCGGACTCGGCGCCCTCGATCGCCTTCGTCGACTCCGGCATCGACTCGAGCCGCTCCGACTTCGGCGGCCGGGTGCTCGCGCAGCTCGACATGACGTCGCTCGAGAACAATTCACCCGGTGACGGCAGCGGTCATGGGACGCTCGTCGCAGGTCTCGCAGCCGGCTCGGCGCCGGGTCACGCGGGCGCCGACCCGACCGCCGGGATCGTCTCCCTCGACGTGATGGACGACCAGGGCATGGCGCGCACGAGCGACGTGATCGCGGCCGCCCAGTGGATCCTCAGGAACCACCGCGCGTACAACATCCGGGTCGCGAACTTCTCGCTCCACTCCGCGTCCCCGACGAGCTTCCGGTGGGACCCGCTCGACAAGGCCGTGGAGAAGCTCTGGTTCGCGGGCGTCGTCGTCGTGGCTGCCGCCGGCAACCAGGCCCAGGGCGGCAAGTCGACGCCAATGGCTTACGCGCCCGCGAACGACCCGTTCGTGATCACGGTCGGGGCGCTCGACCTGCACAACTCGACCAACCCGGACCGGGCGGATGCAGCGCCGTGGTCGGCCTGGGGCTACACGCTGGACGGGTTCGCGAAGCCGGAGCTGAGCGCTCCCGGCCGCGCGATCACCGGCCCGGTGCCGGCCGGCTCGACGCTGGCGGCCGAGAAGCCGGCGCAGGTGATCCGCACGCCGGGCGGCACCTACATGACGCTCTCTGGCACCTCGCTCTCGGCGCCGATCGTGTCTGGCATCGCGGCAGCGCTGCTGACACTGAACCCAACCCTCTCGCCCGACCAGGTCAAGGGCGCGCTCATGCTCAAGGCACGGGCGCTGCGCAAGGTGACAAACCGCGCGGCCGGGGTCGGCGAGGCGTACGCGCCCGGCGCTGCGTCGGTGCAGTCACCCCCCAACCCGAACCGGGCCCTCGACGCCTTCCTCGTGCCAGACCCTGAGGACGACGGGGTCGTCTTCGACGACGTCTCCTGGCTCGACGCGGCCAAGGGGTCGCTCAGCTGGGACGCGGTCTCCTGGCTCGACGTCTCCTGGTCGGACGCGGCCTGGTCGCTGGTCTCCTGGTCGGATGTCTCGTGGAGCGACGTGTCCTGGAGCGACGTCTCCTGGTCGGATGTCTCCTGGGCCGACGTCTCGTGGAGCGACGTCTCCTGGGCCGACGTCCAGAGCAACGTCTACGGAGACGTGGCGCCTTGAGCCGCCTCCTAGCTCAGGCGTTTCAGCAGCCCCAGCGCGCGCTGGTCCCACGGCACACGGTGAGTGACGCCCGCGTCGCCGACCCGGCCGCGGTTCGCGAGGTACCAGTCGTAGGTCTCGCAGAGCGCCTGCTGGTTCGAGAGACGAGGAGCGAAATCGAGCAGGCGTTGCGCTTTGGCCGTCTCGACGTAGGAGTCTCGGTGCGCGGTGCGGTAGTGCCATTCGGCCAGCGGTGAGAGCCGCGCCAGCTCGAGCGCGCGCAGGGCGAGCTCGGCCGGCTTGACAGGCACAGGGCGCAGGCGACTCCCCGAGCCGGCGTGCGCGATCAGGCCCTCGAGGTCGGAGCGGACGGTGCCGAACTCCGTCGCGCCGACGTTGAACGTCTCGCCGGCGACCGGCGCGCTCGCCGCGGCGAGGGTCGCCTCGACCAGGTCCTCGACGGCGAGCAACTGGTAGCGGTTCGTGCCGTCCCCGAGGATCGGGATGCGCCGGCCCTCGCGGATCCAGTCGAACAGGATCTCGAAGACGCCGAGCCGCTCCGGGCCGATGAATGTCTTCGGACGGAGGATCATGACCTCGAGCCCGCGCCGGCCGACCTCGCCCGCGACCTGCTCGGCCTCGATCTTCGACTCGCCGTAGTGGCCGACCCCGACAAGCGGTGAGGTCTCGTCGATCGGGTGGTGCTTCGGCACGCCGTAGACCGCGGTCGAGGAGATGAGCACCGCCCGCCGCACGCCTGCCTCGAGCGCCGCGGCCAGAACGACGGCCGTGCCGTCGACGTTCACCGAGCGGATCGAGTTGCGCGAGGCCTGGATCGGCAGCGCCGCGGCGGCGTGGACGAGCACGTCGGCACCGTGGGCCAGCTGCGTGGCCGCGACGGGGTCGCGCGCGTCGCCGCGCACCTCTTCGACCGAGCGCTCGAGCTCGGCGTCGTCCAGCGGCGCGAGGTCGAGCGTCCGCACCTCGTTGCCGCCGGCCAGGAGCCGGCGCGCGAGATGAAGCCCGAGGAAGCCGGCCCCGCCGGTGATCGCCCAGCGCATCGGGGCAGGACTCTACGCGCGCGGGGCGAATCGGGTCCGCTCGTGGCCGGCAGACCACTCGCCTTCGGGGCGGCCCTGCTGGCGGGGCTCACGCTGGCAGCGGCCGCGCACGCCGGGAACCCGCAGATCGCGGGCCTCCAGGTCGCCCTGCGCGCATACGGGCTCTACAACGGCCCGGTCGACGCGATCGCAGGGCCCAAGACGGTGCTCGCAACCAAAGCGTTCCAGCGCCGCGCGGGACTGCCGGTGGATGGGCGCGCCGGCCCGGCGACGCGCCGAGCGCTCGGGCCGCTCGGCACGCCGGTCTTCGGCCGGCGGACTCTTCGGCGCGGGCTCTTCGGCTGGGACGTCTCGGTGCTGCAGTTCATGCTCGCGCGGCGAGGGCAGCTGGTGCCCGTCTACGGCTTCTTCGACCGCGCCACCGAGCGGGCGCTGCGGCGCTACCAGCGCGTGAAGCGGCTGGCGGCCGACGGGATCGCCGGGCCCGTCACGCTCTCGGCGCTCGGCCACGCAACCCCGGGCGTACGGCCGGTCCGCCCCGCGCCCGCCCCGTCGCCGAGCGTGCGCACGATGCTGACCAACTGGGCGATCGCGTACCGGCTCGACCCGGCGCTCGTTCGGGCGCTCGCGTGGATGGAGTCCGGCTTCCAGCCAGGGCTCGTCTCGTCGGCCGGCGCGCGTGGCGTGCTGCAGGTGCTGCCGAGCACGCGCGGCTACGTCGAGAAGCAGCTGATCGGCCACAAGGTGCCGCGCTCGACCTCCGGCAACATCCGCATCGGCGTCGTCTACCTGCGCCAGCTGCTGAGGGAGTTCCACTACAACCGGACGCTCGCGCTCGCCGCCTGGTACCAGGGGCCGTACTCGGTGCGCAAGCACGGGCGGCTCGCGGGGACGCGCCTGTTCGTCCGGAACGTCCTAGCGCTGCTGACTCGCCGCATTTAGCGGCTGCTTCAACGGCTGGGGCGGCGGCTTCGAGTCGACCAGCACCGCGGCCGCGAGCAGGATCGCCATCCCGACCGCGCTCTCGCCCATCAGGCTGCGCGGCAGGCCGGCGAAGAGCGGCGCCCCGCGCTCGAGCTTGGGTCGCACGAGGAAGTGGTGCGCCGCGCCCCAGGCCAGCGCGAGCGAGACGAGTCCGAGCTTCACCAGCAACACCTGCCCATACCTCTCGTTCCAGAGATCGGCGAGGTGCGGCAGCCGCAGGATGCTGAGGTAGGTGCCGGCCCCGAGCAGGACGACGATCAGGACCGTCGCCAGGCGCGAGAAGCGCAGGAAGGCCCGCCGCCGCAGCCCGGGCTCGAGCGGCCAGATCACGAACGCGAGCTGCACGAGCCCACCGACCCAGAGCGCCGCCGCCGAGAGGTGCAGCCAGTCCGCGAGCTCCGAGAGCGAGGACGAGCCGGCGTCGGCGGCCGAGTGGCCCGACAGCGAGAGGCCCGACGCAAACCCGAGCGCCAGCAGGAACGCCGGCCAGAGCAGCCACTCGCGGTCGCTCAGCCAGGCGAGGAAGAGGATCGCCGCGACGAGCGCGTAGCCGAGCGTCATCGCGACGAACGCGTACCCGAAGCGCGTCTTCGCGAGCGGCGAGAGGTCGCCGTAGAGGAAATCGACGAACGGGAGCTGCAGTGCATCTTCGGCGCGCAGCAGGAACGCGACGATCCCGACCTCGAGCGCGCCGACCACGCCGGCGCCGATCACCAGGTAGAAGCGCCGCTGCGCGGCCTCGCCGAGCGGCCCCCGCACGACCAGCAGGCGGAAGCCGAGGCCGCCGGCGAGCAGCGCGAGCGCGACGAAGTAGAGCCAGCGCACGAGGTGCTCGCTCGTCGTCGGGCCGCCGGCGCCGAAGGCTCCGGTCACGGGCGGCGCCCGCATCCGGACGCCGAAGGTGAACACGCCCGAGACGACGTGCCCGTCGGCGGAGACCGCGCGCCAGCGCACCGTGTAGCCGCCGCGCGGCAGGCGCGAGACCGGAGCGTCGATCGTCCGCTTGTCCGCGCTCGCGAGCGTCCGGCCCGAGAGCACGCGGCCTTTCGCGTCGTAGACCCGGATCGCGTTGGGCAGCACGTCGACGCTCTGGTCGAAGTACAGCCGCACCAGTGAGGGCGAGCGCTCGACGCGCTTCCCGATCGCAGGCTCGGTCTTCGTCAGCGTCGCGTGCGCCGAGGCCGCCGCCGGCAACGCCAGGGCGAGCAGCGCGACGGCGAGCAGCTTCCTCACCGGTGCGGCTCCCCGGCGAGCGGCGAGAGGTGGCCGAAGACGGGCGCCACGTCGCGATCGGAGTAGAGCAGCACCGAGGCGACGACGAGCGTCAACGCCAGACCTGCGCCCCAGGCCCGTGCCCGCGGCCGGAAGACCATCAGCAGCGGGAACACCGCGCCGATCAGCGCCGTCCAGCCCAGCGCGTGGTGCAGGAAGGCGGCCCGAGCGAAGTACCAGCCGTTCTGCTCGTGCACGAGCAGCGCGATGCCGGAGACGGCGAGCGCGAGCGGCAGGCACAGGCGCCACGCACGGGCGTGCAGCTTGCCGCGTACCAGGCCGAGCTCGGCGGCGCCGGCGAGCATCATCGTCTGGGCCCAGGCGCCGTGGGCGACCATGTGGATGGTCGAGTTGGTGAAGAAGACCATCACCGGCCACATCAGCACGCCGAGGCTGAAGAGCAGGCTGGGCCAGAGGTAGGCGCGCCACGCCCGGCGGCTCCAGACCTCGTCGCCGACGATCGCCCGCGCAAGCAGGCAGACCCCGAGCAGCAGGAAGCCGGTCGCGAACAGCCAGTGGACGTGCTCAGCGGGCGGCTGATGCATCGTCCTCGAGGTCCTCGATCAAGCCGGGCGCGATCAGCAGTGCGAACACGACTCCGACGGCGATCACGAGCAGCGGCGGCTCGACGAGCAGCCACCAGAGACCCTGCCCGTGCGGGTGCAGCACCGTCAGCCGGTAGGGCTGCAGGAAGCCCCACGCGACGCCGCCGAGCATGGTCATCGGTCCCAGCACGGCTACGAGCCGGGCTCTGGCCGTGCGGGAACGCGCGAGTGCTTGCTCCGAGATGAGTTGTGTGCTCATTCCACCTCCCCAGGTCGGGACGACACGGTCCCGCGGGCTCTGGGCGCTGTCCGCGGGTTACGCGGGGAGGGGCGGAGGTCGGCTCTCGAAGGCGAGGCCGAAGAGCTCTCTCGGGGCGGCCTTGGTCGGCCGAGCGTGCGGGACGCGCGGGAGCTCGCCGTCGCCACGCCCGATCCGGTCGGCGCGGGCGCAGGTGTCCTCGGCGTAGCGCTCGTACTCGCGCAGCCAGGAGGCGACCGCGCCCCAGGCGACGGCGACGAGGACCGCGAGCACGGCGAAGACCGGCAGAGCCGAGGTGTGCAGCCAGGGCGCGAACAGCGGCCAGCGCCCGGAGGCGGCCTGCTCGGCGTCGGCCTGGACGAGATAGAAGGTCGAGGTGGTGAGGAACGCGAGCGCCCAGAGGCGCGGCGAGAGGTCGAAGCGAAGGCGCGGCAGCGGCGCGGCGTCCTTGCCGACGGCCGCGAGCACCCGCCGTCCCGCCCGCGCGGCCGTGTGCGCGCGGACGAAGCGCCACGCGAGGCGCGCCAGCAGCAGCGCGACGAGCAGCTTCACGGCGGCGAGCAGGAACGGGTAGTACTCGGCGCCCGAGTAGCCCGAGGAGCTGACGTGCTGGCCGACGTTCAGCCGATGCGTGAGGCTGCGGCCGAACAGCTCGGCGATCAGCGCGAGCAGCCCGAAAGCCAGTCCGGCCGAGAAGCGCTGGTGCCGCCGGGCACGCTGCATGAGGTCAGTGTGACCACATCCGGAGTTGAGTTCAAACGCCTTCGGTCGCAAGCGCATGGACCGGTAAACGTCCGGGGTGCGGGGGGAAATTCCTAGCCGAGCAGCGTCAGGTTCCAGCGCGGCTCGGACGGGCGGTCGAACCCGAGCAGCAGGATCCGCTGCCACTGGCCGAGGCAGAGGTCGCCGGAGGCGAACGGGATCTGCTCGCCGCGCGGGCCGAGCAGGATGCAGAGCAGCCGCTCGCGCTCGCGCTCGTCCTGCGGCACCAGCCGGGCGAGCAGCTCCTCGAGGTCGGTGAAGAAGCCCGACTCGCGCTCCTGCACGCGCACCAGCGCGACCTCGTCGGCGGGCGAGATGTAGGCGATCCCGCTGTCACGGCCGGAGGCGGACAGCTCGCGCCGGATCTCGTTCGTGATGTCGAGCACCGTCAAGGACGGCAGCGCCGACGCGATCGAGTACGGAACCTCGACGCTCGTCATGCGGGGCTCGTGACCTCCCGCGGAAGACGGAAGCTGACGTTCTCCCTTGCCACCTCGACCTCGCCGAGCTCGTCGAAGCCGAACGACGCCAGCCCGCGGAGGACGAGCGCGACGAGCTCTTCGGGCGTCGAAGCGCCCGCGGTCACGCCGACCGTCTCGTGACCGGCGAGCAGCTCGGGGTCGATCCCGCTCTCGCCGTCGATCAGCAGTGCGGTCGCTCCGTGCCGCTGGGCCACCTCGACCAGACGGATCGCGTTCGAGCTCGCCTCGGAGCCGATCACGAAGATCAGCGTGGCGCCCTGCTTGGCGAGCTCCTTGACCGCGTCCTGACGGTTTTGCGTGGCGTAACAGATGTCGTCCGCGGCGGGCCGCTTCAGGTCGCCGAACCGCTCGCCCAGCGCGTCGACCGTCTCGGCCACGTCGTCGAGCGAGAGCGTCGTCTGCGTGATCACCGCGATCGGCTTGCCGCCGGAGTCGAGCTTGGCCGCGTCCTCGGGCGACTCGATCACGACCGTCGCCTCGGGCCGCTCGCCGCGCGTGCCGATCACCTCGACGTGGTCGGCATGGCCGACGAGCGCGACCAGGTGGCCGCTGTCGGCGTAGCGCCGCGCCTCGGCATGGACCTTCGAGACGAGCGGGCAGACGGCGTCCACCACGCGCAAGCCGCGGGACTCGCAGTTGGCGCGCACCGACGGAGCGACGCCGTGCGCCGAGAGGACGCAGATCGCCCCGGCCGGGATGTCGTCCTCGTGGTCGACGAAGACGGCGCCCAGCCCCTCGAGGCGCTTGACGACGTGGTCGTTGTGAACGATCTGGTGGCGGACGTAGACCGGCGGCCCGTGCTGCTCGAGCAGGATCTCGACGATCTCGATCGCGCGGTCGACCCCGGCGCAGAAGGAGCGCGGCGCGGCAAGCAGGACCTGGCCTATCTCGACCACTCCTTGGCCGCGTCGCCGAGCCGGCCGAGCGCGCGCTGCGCGTCGACGGCCGATCGGACGAAGCCGCGCGGTGATCTCGCGAACACGCGGGCCAGCGCCGGCCAGTCGTAGCCGCCGTCCTCCTTGACGCCCGCCGCAAGCCCTTCCAGCGGCCGCGAGGGCGTGTCGCTGACGGCGCGCAGCACTCCGCGCAGCCGTCCGCTGCGGGCCAGCGGGCCGCTCTCGAGATCGACCACGTCGGCGCCGGTGCGCTCGTGCAGCCGCCGGCGCTCCGCGGGGTTGTCGACGATCGCGTCGACGGCGAGGATCGTCACCGGCTGGGCCCCCTCGACGCCGAGCGGGCCGTCGTCCCAGAGCACCGTGCCCTCGACGTCGACAACCCGCGTCGCGTCGACCACGGTGCCCGGAGCGAGGCCGTCCCGCAAAGCTCCCGTGAGCCCGAACGACACGACAGGCTCGTCCGGCACGCCGTTGGAGGCGCCCAGCCCGACCAGGGCCGAGCGCGCGCCGGAGCGACGGGCGACCCGCAGCTCGGCGACCGTTGCGCAGGCAAAGGTCACCCCGTCAGCGTCCATGCCGCGCTGCGGACGGTCTCCCTGACGCTGCCGGTCGCCTCGAAGGCGGCGGACGGCTCGAAGCCGGAGTGGATCGCGCAGTGCTCGCAACGCGCGTCGTTGCCCGGGCCGTACTCCTCCCACTCGATCCCGTCGAGCAGCGCCTCGTAGGTCGGGAAGATCCCGTCCGTGAGCAGGTAGCACGGGCCCTTCCAGCCGTACGGGTTGCGGGTGATCGAGCCCCACGGCGCGCACGCCAGCTTGCGCTCGCCGGTGAGGAAGTCCTGGTAGATCGGGCTCGCCAGCCAGCGATAGCCCTTCTGGCGCGCGGCCGAGCGAATGACGCGGAACTTCTCCTCGTGCTCGTCGCGCGTCATCGTCAGCGCCGGGTCGATCTGCGAGTACTGGTAGCCGGGCGCGACGAGCATCCCGTCGATCCCGAC
>Ga0207648_10004277_pt1 | contig 14724 bp, 8 predicted proteins | sample KBSMisM32_FD_184310 | JGI IMG/M metagenome (GOLD analysis project Ga0207648, IMG submission 184310) | Miscanthus rhizosphere microbial communities from Kellogg Biological Station, Michigan, USA - KBS Miscanthus M3-2 (SPAdes) (version 2) | ecosystem: Host-associated > Plants > Roots > Rhizosphere...
TCCTTCAGGCGTCGAGTCTCGGAGCCATCGGGGATCGTGCGGACGAACACGATCACGTCGACGGCGAACGCATGCGTTCGAGCTTTCATCCGTTCTCGCCATTGATTCATGGTTGGCGAGAGGTGCACGAGCTGTTCCCGGCGCAAAACACCAGGATTTTCAGCGTCGGACTGCCAAAACGTTGCCGAAAATGCCGCGCGCCGATCGAGCGCAGATCGCATTTTCCGCCTTCAACCTTTTTCCCTTCCCTTCCTTCCCCCTCCGTCCTTCCAACCTTGCCGCCCTACGTTTCCGCCCTCCAGCCTTCCCGCCTTCCAGCCTTGGCTACGGCGTCACCGTCTCGACGCGCAACGGCTCCGCCTTGATCGGTTCGAGCTTCTGCCGCTGCAGCAGCTGATTCACCGGCGGCATCCGGCTCTTCGACGTCGTATCCAGCTTTCCGAGTTGTTCGTCCAGGCGCGTCGACAGCGTCCGGAAGACCGTGTACGCCTGTTCGGTGGGTTTGACGTCCGCGCTCTCGATCACACCCTGCAGCGCGGCGATCTTGTTGTTCAACTTGATCGGGAAATTCAGCGGGTCCTGGCTGCTCTGCAGCTTGACCTGATAGATCTCCTCTTCGATCGCGCTCAGCGCGGCGGCGAAGTCGTCGAGCGCCTTCGCGATCGGCGCCGATTTGGCGTCGAGCTTGCCCTTGCGGTCCTGGATCTGCGCCTTGATGCCGCGCACCAGCAGCACGGCCTCGTTGGCCTGGCTCGCCTTGTCGCGCACCTTGATCGCCAGGTCGAACTGCTCCTGCAGATCCTGGTCGCTCACCTCCTTCAGCAGCGTCGGCTCACGCTTGATCGCGAACGACTCGGCCGCCGTCGCGCCGTCGGCGGTCACCTTCACCTGGTAGGTTCCCGGCGGCGCCAGCGGTCCGCGCGAACTGGCGGCCCACATGATCAACCCGGGGAAATCGGTCGCGCCCGGATACCGCATGTCCCACACCAGCCGCTGCAGGCCGGCGGCGACCGGCGGGTGCGGTTCCGGCGGACGCCGCGGCCCGCCTTCGTCGGCCGACGGCTCCGGCGGTTTGCGCTCGGCGTCGGCGGGCGTGCCGGTGAAGATGCGAATCGTCTTCCCCTGCGGATCGAGGAACTCGATCGTCACCTTCTGCGCCGGCTGCTTCAGGTAGTAGTCGACCGCCAGGTTGCGATCGAGACCGCGCAGCGCGTCGGTCGGCTTGTAGAGATGGAAGTTGGTCGTGGTCTGCAACCCGCCCTGCCGCAGCGGGCCGATGTTGTCCATCACGTAAAAGCCGCGGCCGTGGGTGGCAATCACGAGGTCGCGCTCCTCCACCGCCAGGTCGTGCACCGGCGTGTCCGGCAGGTTCTGGCGCAGCGACTCCCACTTCGCGCCGTCGTCGAACGAAACGTAGATGCCGTGCTCGGTGCCGAGATAGAGCAGCTTCGGCCGCTTGATGTCCTCGCGGATCGCGCGCGCGAAATCGTTCGGCGCGACCCCGGTGGTGATCGCGGTCCAGGTCTCGCCGTAGTCGTCGCTGCGGAAGACGTAGGGTTTGAAATCGTCCTGCTGATAGCGATTGGCGGCCACGTAGGCCGTGCCGGCGCGGAACGGCGACGCCTCGATCAGACTGATGCGGGCGAAGTCGCCGAGATCCTTCGGCGTGACGTTCTTCCACGACGTGCCGCCGTTGCGCGTCACCTGCACGTAGCCATCGTCAGAGCCGGCCCAGATGACGTTGCCATCCTTCGCCGACGGCGCGATCGTGAACACGGTCGCGTAGGTCTCGACGCCGGTGTTGTCCTTGGTGATCGGACCGCCGGAGGAGCCCATCGTCTTCGGATCGTGCCGCGTCAAGTCCGGGCTGATGCGCGTCCAGCTCTGGCCTTCGTTGGTCGATTTCCAGACGTGCTGCGATCCGACATACAGCGTCCCCGGATCGGTTGGCGCCAGCACGATCGGGAACGTCCACTGGAACCGCTCGGTGATGTCGGCCGACGCGTACCCCATCGGGTTGTCGGGATAGGGATTCACCGCACGCTCCTGCCCGGTGCGGCGATCGAGACGGGTGATCAGGCCGCCGTAGCTGCCGGCGAAGAAGATGTCGGGCCGCCGCGGATCGCTGGCGATGTAGCCGCTCTCGCCGCCGCCGACCGAGTAGAAGACCTGGTCGGCGCCGCCGCCGGAGCCGCCGGGTCCGCCTTGCGGCGGCTGGCTCGACACGCACGCCGTGCTGTTGTCCTGCTGCGCGCCGCAGATGTGATACGGCACATGTCTGGTCGTGATCACATGGTAGAACTGCGCCGTCGGCATCGTCTCGGGCGTCCAGGATTCACCGCCGTTCACCGACACCGTGCCGCCGCCGTCGTTGGCTTCGATCATCCGGTTCGAGTCGTTGGGCGCGATCCACAGGTCGTGGTTGTCGCCGTGCGGAACGGTGATCGTCTTCCACGTCTTGCCGGCATCGGTCGAGCGGTAGAAGCTCACGTTCAAGACGTACACCGTGTCCCTGGCCTTCGGGTCGGCGTAGACGCGCGTGTAGTAGAACGCGCGCTGACGCAGGTCGCGCCGATCGCTTGCCTTCGTCCAGGTCGCGCCGGCATCGTCGGACAGGAAGAAACCACCGTCGTCGGCTTCGATCTGCGCGTAGACGCGGTTCGAGTCGGAGCCCGACACCGAGAGGCCGATCTTGCCGAGGGTGCTTTTCGGCAGGCCGGGATTGCGGCTGATCTCGGTCCAGTGATCGCCGCCGTCGGTCGACTTGAAGATGCCGCTGCCCGGGCCGCCCGACGACATCTCCCACGAGTTGCGGGAGGCCTGCCAAAGCGCCGCGTAGATCACCTGGGGGTTGTTCGGATCGATGATGAGCTCGTTGCCGCCGGTCTTGTCGTCGCGGAACAGGATCTTCTCCCACGTCTTGCCGCCATCCTTCGATCGGAAGACGCCGCGTTCGGGGTTGGGCGCCGCGTGATGGCCGAAGGCGGCGACGTAGACCAGGTCGGGATTGGTCGGGTGCACGCGGATCTTGGCAATCACCTGCGTCTCGGTCAGCCCGATGTGCGTCCAGGTCTTGCCGCCGTCGGTCGACTTGTAGGCGCCGCCGCCCTGGATGATGTTGCCGCGAATGTCCGACTCGCCGGTGCCGATGTAGACGATGTCGGGATTGGACGCCGCGACCGCGACGGCGCCCACCGACGAATATCCGATCAGCCCGTCGGTGACCGGCTTCCAGGTGGTGCCGCCGTCAGTCGTCTTCCACAAGCCGCCGCCGGTGGCGCCCATGTAGTACTCGAGCGGCCGCGCCGCGCTGCCGGCGACGGCGATCGAGCGGCCGCCGCGCGCGGGGCCGACGCTGCGCCACCGAAGCGCGCCGAAGGGACCGGCCGACGCCGGCTGCGGCGTGCCGCCGCGCTGCGCCAGCAACGGCAGCGGATCGAAGGTGATGAAGAAGAGCGTGATCAGCGCGAGGAAGCCGCAGCTTTTTTTCGTGCGTGCCATCCCGTAATACTACTTCGGGACGTTTGACACGACCACGAAGCGCGTCAAGCGATTCCTCCCGCGCCACAACGCGCGGCCCGACGTCGCCGGCAGCCCTTCGCGCTCGTGAAGAATCTTCAACCGCAGCCCTTTCGCCACCAGCTCCTCGTACGCTTCGTGACGCATCAGGCAGTAATACGGCTCGGGTCGCGTCAGGAACTCCGCCGCCTCCGCGTGTGTCTCGAGAAACGTCGTGTGCCGGTTGACGTAGTAGCGGTAGACCGGGCTCCACCGGTTCAACCGGTAGCTGGCAATGCGGTCGGTCGGCTGCGCATGCGCATCGACCCACGCGGCCACTTCGGGCACGACCTTGCGCTGCTCGAACGACGGCAGGACGAACAAGATCAACCCGGCGTAGGTCGCCAGCATCGCCGACAGCACGCGCCACGGTACGCTGGGCGGGGTTGCGCCGCGCAGGTCGGCGATCGTGATCAAGACGCCCGCGGCAAAGAGGGCGGCCGGCACGATCGCGGTACCCCACGGCAGCTCGAGGCCCGCCGCCAGCAGGTAGCCGCCGCCGGCGCCCACCATGATGAGGAGCGGGCCGATGAGATAACACCCGGCGCGCGTCGCCAGCAGCGCCGGGTCGCCCCGCCTGGCGCGCACGTCGCTCCACCCGCGCGCGCACAACACGCACAGCGCCGGCACGGCCGGGAAGACGTAGTGATCGAGCTTGAACGTCGACAGCGTGAAGAACAGGGTGATGGTCAGCGGCCAGGTCCACAACAGCGTCTCGATCGAGTCGAGGCGTTCACCGCGCGCGATCGCGCGCAGGTTGTCGATCAGGCGGCCGACGAGCAGGCCGGTCCACGGCAGCAGTCCGAGCGCGAGAATCTGAAAATAGAAACCGTAGCCGGGTTGATTGCGGAAGCGCGAGGCGGTGAAGAGCTTCAGGTTCTCGTCGAGAAGATACCCGCTGACGAAGTCCTGGCCGAACCGCAGGTACAGATAGAGGAACGGCGGCGCCGACAGCACGACAACGATGAGCAGGCCGACCGCCCAGTGCAATGCGAGCAACTGCCGGCGCAGTTCAGCCGAAACGGCGATCGACACCAGGAGAGCAAGGCCGCAGAGCACGAGCGCCACCGGACCCTTGGTCGCAATCGCCAGCGCGAGCGACACGTAACCCATCCACTGCAGCCGCGGCCGGCCCCCAAGCGCCGCCACGCTGATGCACGCAGCCGCGCCGAACAGGAACATGGTGAAGAGCGTGTCCAGGATCGCGTAGCGCGCCAGGCCGAAAACGCCGGGATTCGACACAAGGATGAGCCCGGCGACGATCGCGACCTCGACGCCGAGCAGCGTGGCGCTGAACCATCCCGTGATCGCCACCAGCAGCAGCGCTGCCGACGCTGGCACGAATCGCGCCCCGAGCTCCGGGTCGGCGAACAGCCGCATCGCGACCGCCTGCAGCTGGTGGAACAGAACTGGCTTGTCGAAAAACGGCTGCTCGTTGTAGTGCGGGGCCCACCAGTCGCCGGACGCCAGCATCTCGCGCGACGTCTCTGCGTAATGCGCCTCGTCGGGATCCCAGAACGTGGGTGTGCCGAGGCGCCAGAAGAGCACGACGAAGATCAGCGCGATGGCCAGCAGACCAACCGGCGGGGCAACCTTTGACATTTTGATGACCTGCCCGCTGACCTATAATGGGCGGCCGCGCGACCGCCCTCGCGACGGCACGGCAGAGCTTACACGTTTGCGATGCGCGTTGAAACGAAAGACTCCACTTCCGACCGGATGACCCGACCCTACTCGTACTGCCCAGTGCTCATCGTCGAGGACGACGTCGATCTTCGCGAGATGATGGCGCAACTGCTGACGCTCGAGGGGTTCGACGCCGCCACCGTCGCCAACGGCCGCGAGGCGCTCGATTACCTGCACCATGCCAGCATTCCGAACGTCATCCTCCTCGATTTGATGATGCCGGTGATGGACGGCTGGGAATTTCGCCGCCGCCAGCAGGCCGACCCGAATCTGGCGCCGGTTCCGGTGATCGTGCTATCGGCGCTCGACCAGGCGCGTGCCGGGAAGATCCACGCCGAAGCCTTCCTCAAGAAGCCGCTCGACTTCGATCGCCTGCTGTCGCTCGTCCGCACCTACTGCGACGAATCGTGACGAGCATTGACCCTTCAACCGTTCGACCCGACCCAACCAACGCACCTGACTCACCCGACCCACCTGACCTAGTCAGGTAACATGCTTAAGCGGTGGCGCGGCTTCGACGCATTCGCTCCTGGTCCGCGACGGTCGCGAAAAGCCTGCTGGGGCTGATCGCCCTTCTTCTGCTGCTCGTTGCCGCGGCGCTCGCCGCGGCTGAAACCGGCTGGGCGAAGAACCGGTTGCGCGGCCTGATCATCCGCCAGGCCAATCAATACCTCACGGCGACGCTCGACATCGGTCGTCTCGAGGGTTCGCTCTTTCGCGGGCTGCAGCTCGGCGACATCTCGCTGAGCCGCGACGGACGCACGCTCATCCGCATCGACGAGGTCGCGCTCAGCTACAGCATCCGCGAGCTCGTGCAACGCGGCACCACGATTCGCAAGGTGCGGCTGACGCGGCCCTACGTGGCCGGCCAGAAGATGGCGGACGGACGCTGGGATCTCGGGGCACTGGTCAAGCGCGAGTCGCGCGAGCAGGAGCGCACCGGGCCGAATCGGCCGATTCGCGTCGAGTCCATCGAGATCGTCGACGGACACATCTCGCTCGGCAGCCCGCTGTCGTTCGGCGCGGCGCACATCCCGACCGACTACCAGTCGCTCAATGCCGCGTTCTCGTTTACCTACGTGCCCGTCCGGTGGACGCTGCAGTTCGATCGCGTCTCCTGGATCGGCCACGCGCCTGATCTCTCGGTCAATCCGCTGCGCGGCGCATTCGGGCGCGGACCGGGCGGATGGTTCTTCGAGGACTTGTCGGTGAAGACCGCGCGCTCGGCCTTCACCCTCGACGGGCGCGTCAACTCGACGCGTCCGACGACGCTCGATCTGCGCGTGCGGGCGCCGAAGTTCGCCTTTCAGGAATGGTCGGGCGTGCTGCGCGGGCTGGCGAACATTGCCGTGGAGGCCGGCTTCGATACCTCGCTGAAGGGACCGGTCAACCAGCTCGAGACCGATCTGCGTCTCGCTGGCACCGGCGGCGGCGTGCATGGCCACCTCACGCTCGATACGACCGTGCCCGGGTGGCACGGAACGGGAGCCGTGGACGTCGATCGCCTCAACCTCGCGCGCTGGCTGAATCACGAGGAGCGGGCGTCGGACATTACCGGGCACGTCACCTTCAACCTCGCGCTGGAGCTCGGACGCCGTTTTCCACGCGGCGTCTACACCTTCGATGGACCGCACGCGATGTACATGGGCTACGCGGCGGATTCGGTCAAGGCGCGCGGGCAGATCACGGCGACATCGGTGCTGATTGCCGAGGCCAACGCCGTGGCGTACGGCGCCCAGGTGACGACGCGGGAGGGATCGATCGGCATCGACTCGCCGTTCCCGTTTCATTTCCAGGGCACCACGACGCGCATCGATCTGCGCCGGCTGCCGGCGGCGATTCCGGTGCCGCACGTGGAGAGCCTGCTCACCTTCGACTACGACGTCGACGGCCGCTTCACCGATCCGTTCATCTCCGGGCGCGCGGAGTTCGCCGCCTCCGAGTTCCTCGGCGCGACGGTGGGCGCCGGCACCGTCGGCACGATCGACACGCTGCAGCAGCCGCTCCGCTATACCGGCGAGGGCGATGTGTCGGGCATCAGCCTGCGCCGCTTCGGCGAAGGGCTCGACGTCGCCTGGCTGCGCGATCCGCGCTATGCGGGCACGTTGTCGGGCCGCTTCCACGTCGATGCGACCGGCGCCAGCGCCGCCGACCTGAGGCTCGAGGGCGGCGGCCGTCTCGCGGATGCGCAGATCTTCAACGGGCGGCTGTCGGATGCCGACGTGTCGGTCGAGATCGCGGACGGCACGCTGCAGGCGTCGTACAACGGACGCTTCGACAACATCGATCCGTCGGTGCCGTTCGACGATCCGCGGCTGGCGGCGTCGCTCACCGGCAGCGGACGGATGCAGGCCAGGGTTCGCGAGCTGTTGACGCGCACGACGCCGACCGGCATCGACGACTACGACATCAGCGGCACGGTCACCCTCGGCCGGTCGAAGCTGCGCGACGTCGACCTCGACTCCGGCCGCGGCACCGCGACGCTGCGCGACTCGACGCTGACGATCACCGAGTTGCAACTCGCCGGCCCCGGGCTCGACGGACGCGTCAGCGGCCGGCTCGGTCTCGCCGGCGAGTCGGTCACCTCCGATCTGCAGTACGAGATCGTCCGCGCCGATCTGGCGTTCCTCGGCTCGCTCGCCGGCTACGATCTCGCCGGCTCCGTGACCACCCGCGGCCGGGTCACCGGTCCGTACACGGCGCTGCACGCCACCGGCGATGCGACGCTGAACCAGGTTCGCGGCTTCGACGTGTCGGCGCTCGCCTTCACCGGTCAATACGACGTCACGATCCCGTCCGGCGACGCCATGCGCGCCAACGCCAGGGTGTCGGGACGCGGAGAATTCCTGACTCTCTTCGGGCAGGAGATGCAGACGGTTGAAGGGACCGTCAGCTACGAGGCGCAGCGCCTCGGCTTCGACGTGCGCCTCGCGCAAACGGCGTCGCGCACCGGCCGGCTCGCCGGCTCGGTGCAGCTCGATGCGGACAAGCGCCAGGCGACAATCAACGATCTCTCGCTGACCCTCGGGCGCGCGCCGTGGCGGCTCACCCGCGGCACGGCGCCGCCGGTGGTCTCGTGGAGCGACGAGGAAATCGCGGTGACGACCGCCGGGTTCGTCGACGGCAACGACGACGAGCGCATCGTCATTGGCGGCAGCTGGCGGCAGGACGGGCGCGGCGCGCTTCGCATCACGGCGACGCACGTCTATCTCGACACGCTGCAGGCGGCCTTCGATACCCCGACGCGTTACGGCGGCGTCCTCGACCTCGACGCGACGGTGAGCGGCACCCGCGCCGACCCGCGCGCCACCGGCACGATCGAGATCACGAACGGCCGCGTCGAGCGCGTCAGCTACCAGAAGCTCGCCGGAAGCTTCACCTACCTCGGGCGCCGCATCGAAATCGACATGCGGCTCGACCAGGGGCCGGGAACGTGGATCACCGCGGTCGGCAACCTGCCGCTGGGGCTGATGAACCGCGAGCTGCCGGATGAATTGCTCGACGTCGAGATCAAGTCGAGCACCGTCAGCCTCGGGCTGCTCGAAGGAATCACCGGAGTCGTCCGCGAGGTCGGCGGCGAGCTGACCATCGACGTGAGGGCGGTCGGCACCAGCCGCGACCCGCACGTGGCCGGCAAGGTCGAGATCCGGAACGCGCGCTTCGTGACCGTCGCCAGCGGCGCGCGCTACAAGAACGCGCGCGCCTCGCTGCTGCTCGCCGCCGACAAGGTGACCGTGCAGTCGCTCCACGTCGAGGACGTCGACGGCGATCCGCTCGACGTCCAGGGCAGCCTCGGCACCCACGAACTGCACGTCGGCGACCTCGAGATCCAGGCGACGGCGCGGAAGTTCGAGGTGATGCGCAACGCGTTCGGCCGCGTCGACGTCGATGCGGCGGTCGAAGTGCGGGGCCGCTCCGAGCGGCCGCGCATTGCCGGCATCGTCACGATCAATTCCGGGTCGCTGCGGGTCGACGAGATCCTGGCGCGCACCTTGTTCCAGCCGTATTCGACCGAGGAGACGGCGATCACGGAGGCCGATCCGATTGCGGCGTTGAACCCCTGGGATCGGCTCGGCCTGGATCTGTTCCTGCGCGTGCCGGGCACGCTGCGGATGGTCGGCGAGAACGTGCAGATCTCGCCCGGCACGCCGATCGGCCTCGGCGACATCAACCTGCGGCTGACCGGCGATCTGTATCTCTACAAGGATCCGGGCGAACCCATATCGGTGACCGGCTCGTTCGACTCGATCAGCGGCACCTACGCATTCCAGGGACGCCGCTTCGACGTGATCTCGGCGAGCTCGATCAATTTCCGCGGCGATCTCAACCCGGAGATCTACGTGACCGTCAACCGGGTGATCTCGGGAGTCGAGACGCGCGTCAGCATCTTCGGTCCGCTGAAGCAGCCGGAACTGCGGCTGGCGAGCGTGCCGCCGCTCGACCAGGGCGACATCCTGTCGCTCATCCTGTTCAACACGTCGATCAATCAGTTGTCGGCGGCGCAGCAGGAAGAGCTCGTGGTGCGCGCCGGCACGCTCGCCGCGGGATTTCTCGCGACGCCGATCCTCACCGCGCTCGAAACCGAGATCGGCCTCGACATCTTCGAGATCGAGCCGGGCGAGTTCGGCTCCGGGGCAAAAGTGACCGTCGGAGAGGAGGTGGCGCCCGGGCTGGTCGCACGCTTCAGCCGGCAGTTCGGTGGCGAGCCTTACGACGAAGCAACGATCGAGTACTACCTGTCACGGCTGTTCCGCTTGCGCGCCACCTTCTCGGACGCGCAATCGCTGAGCGCCCGTTCGCCCTTCCGGCGCGTCGAGCGTGCCGGGATCGACTTCCTCCTGTTTTTCAGCTTCTGAGCATCGCGGCCGCCCGCGGTGGGAAGCGAAACTCCCATTAATGGCCGCGCCAGTTCCGCTTCAGCTTCCCCGAGCCGCGCGAGCTGCATCGGACCAGCGCGCATCCTTAGGCAATCAAAGGGTTTACGTCGGGCCCCGATCACCTCGTCGCTTGGCAGTCTCTCTGCAGTTCGCTTCCGCCGAGGTACACGCACGTGATTCATACCAGCAGAGCCGGCCGCACCGCGGCCGCCGTCATCCTGGTGCTGGTCGTCGCCGCAGTCGCGACTGCCAGCATGCGGTGGAAGCAGTGGAGGCCGTCGGACGCGTGTCTCCTGTGCGGCTCGGGCGACATGGAGGTGTCGTCGTCCGCGGCGGCATCGCCGTCGCCGATCACCGGCACCGCGGGCATGGCACCTATCGGCGCCGCTCGATCGACCGCCTCGGCGCTCGGCGCGACGCCGCCGCGCGTGGCCGTCGAATCGAGCTCAGGACGGCGGCCCGGCGTCTACCGCGAATCATGGCAGCCCTGGGGCGCAGGCGGCTCGTTCCGCACCGCCGTTGGTGATGGCAATCCCCCATCGTCGTCTCTCGGCGGACTCTGGCGGCTCATGAGCATGGTTCGGCCTGGTGGCGGACCGTCTGTCGGCAGCGCGCCGTCCACCTCGGTAGCGGCGCGCGCGCGAACCGCCAGCACGCCGCGACAGCCGCGAAGCGCGCCGCCGAGCGCAGGGCCGCGTCCGCCGGGACCCGCCGCACCAGCGGCCCCGGCACCGACGGCCGCATTCACCGAGCACGCCGCGGCGCTTCCGGATCCGTTCGATCAACAGCCGCCGAGCGGCCCGCTCGATCCAGGGGGACCGGGTGGTGGCGGCATTGGCGGCGGGGGCGATTTGTCGACGACGCCCGAGCCCGGCTCGCTGATGCTCATTGGCACCGGCCTCGTGGGAATCTTCGGCGCGCTGCGCCGCCGTCGCTTGATCTGACGCTGTGTCCCGGGTTCTTGGGCTTCTCCTCGCGTTGACGATTGGCTGGCTCTACGCCGGCATCGCATCAGGGCTTGCCGCCGAGTGGGCGTCGAGCCCTGACGCGTCTTACGGCATTGTCCTCGCCGCGGTGGCGTGGCTCGTCATCTGGCGCCGCCGTGATGGGCTGATCGAAGCCTTCGATCCCTCCGGCGCCGCGGCGCCCGGCGCCGCGCTCATGGGGTGCGGCCTGGCCATCTATCTCGCTGGCCAGCTTGGCGCCGATCTCTTCCTCACCAGGATGTCGTTCGTCGTCGTCGCCGCGGGCGCGACGTGGTTCGTGGCCGGACGCCGGACGCTGCGCCTCCTCGCGGCGCCGCTTTTCTTTCTCGCGCTGGCCGTTCCGTTGCCGTCGCTCGTCGCCGGCGCGCTCACGCTGCCTCTCCAGCTGACCGCCTCGCGCGTCGCCGAAGCCTCGCTCACGACGATGGGCGTCGCGGTATTTCGCGACGGCAACGTGCTGGAGTTGCCCTCGACGGCGCTCCAGGTCGCTGAGGCGTGCAGCGGACTGCGCTCGATCATCTCGCTGGCGGCGCTGAGCGTGCTGCTCGCCTGGACGGACACCTCGCTGCCCCGCCGCATCGCCATCGTCGCGCTGAGCGTTCCGGTGGCGGTGGTGATGAACGGATTCCGGATCGCCGCGACCGGCCTTGCCTGTGAGGCATGGGGCCCGCGCGCCGCTTCAGGCTCGTGGCACACCTTCACCGGCTGGATCACGTTCGTCGCGTCACTGATGGTGTTGATTCAGCTGCAGCGGCTGATCGCGCGCGCGGTGTTGACGCCGGCGATCTGGCCGGCGCGAACGGTGCGCGCATGAGCCGCGTCCGCCTCCTCGTCGCCATCGCCTTGATCGCCGGCACCGGCGCGCTGGCCACAGCGGCGCGGACGCCCGGGCGCGTCCCCGCGGCAGCGCTCGATCGGCTGCCGTATCGACTCGGCGAGTGGCAGGGCCGTGACGCGGCGGCGCTCGACGGCGAGACGCTGCAGGTGCTCGGCGCGGACGCGTACTTGAATCGAAGCTATGCGGGCGGCGCCGCCGCGCCGGTCGGGCTCTATATCGCGTACTACGCGGAGCCGAAGCCGGGCGTCAGCGTTCACTCGCCGCTGCATTGCCTGCCGGGCACCGGCTGGGAGCCGATCGAGGTTGCCACCGTCGCGCTCGGCGCAGGGCACGCACGCCGCCTCGTTGTCCGCAAGAACCGCGACCGCGCCCTCGTGCTGTATTGGTACTCGGTCCACGGCCGCGTGCTCGCCGGCGAAGTCGCCAGCAAGGCGTGGCTGCTGCACGACAGCGTGCGGTTCCGCCGCAGCGATGCCGCGCTCGTCCGCATCGTCGTACCGTTAGCCGGCGGGTCCACGGCTGCGGCTGAAGCGCGGGCGCTCACCCTTGCCCGCGATGTCCTTCCCCACCTCTCGCGCCTTTGGAGTTGACGATGGCTGCTCGCACCAATCTCGCCGCCGTTCTCGCCGTTGCATCGCTGACGCTGGCCTGCGGCCGCGGCGGCGACACGGCGCAGCGCTACATCGAGCGCGGCGATCAATACGCTGCCGAAGGGCGGCACGACGCCGCGGTGATCGAGTACCGCAACGCGTTGAAGAAAGAGCCGGCCCGCGCCGCCGTCTACACCAAGCTGGGCGACTCCTATGCGGAGCAGGGGAAGCCGGAAGACGCCTACCGCGCCTACTGCAGCGCCGTTGACCTCGATCCCGCCGACGGGCACGCGCGCGTCGAAGCGGGCCGGCTGCTCTTCTCGGCGGGACGCTTCAACGAGGCGCTGGTCCGCGCGGTGCAGACGCTCGAGCGCGACGAGCAGAACGTCGATGCGCAGATTCTGTCGGGCCGGGCGCTGACCAAGCTGCGCCGCTACGACGACGCGATCGCGCAGCTCGACGCCGCGGTCGCGATCGATCATCGCCCCTCCGCCTACGCGGCGCTCGGCGACGCGAAGCTGGCCGCCGGCGATGCCGCCGGCGCCGAAGCGGCGTTCCGCGCTGCGGTCGAGCGCGCGCCGCAGTCGGTCGAAGCGCGCGTCGCCCTCGCCCACTATCTGTCCGCCACGTCGCGCGCCGCCGAGGCTGAACAGCAGCTGTTGCAAGCGGTGTCGGCGAACCCGGCGAGCGAGCTGGCGAACCGGGCGGCGGCGAACTTCTACGTGTCGAACCATCGCGACCAGGCGGCGGAGCCGTTCTTCAAGACCGCCGCGGCGCAGCCGAATCAGAAGTTGAAGTCGACGCTGGCGCTGGCCGACTACTACTCGGCGGCCCGGCGCTACGACGACGCGCGCGCCGTGCTCGACCGTGTCACCAGCGGACCGATGGCCACGCCTGCGAAAATCCGCCGCGCCGCCCTGGAGCTCGAAACCGGAACGCCGGCAGAAGCGCGTCGGATCATGGACGGCGTGTTGAAGAAGCGTCCGACCGCGGACGCCCTGGCGGTCAACGCGCAACTGCTGCTGCGCGAGAAAAAGCCCGAGGACGCACTGACCGCGGCCCGGGCCGCAATCGACCTCGAGCCGCAGAACGCCGCCGCACAGTACGTGGTCGGCACGATCGAGCTCGACCGCCGCCACTACGCCGCGGCGGAGCGCGCCTTCCGCGAAGTGCTGCGGCAGAACCAGATGACCGGTCCGGCGACGCTGCAGCTCGCCCGCGCCCGGCTTGGCAGCGGCCACGCAGCCGAGGCGGTCGACCTCGCCGAGCAGGCCGCCTCCGAGGGCGGCGCGCGCCTGACGCTCGCCCGCGCGCTCATCGCCGACGGTCAGATCGCCCGCGCCCGCGACGAGCTCGTCCAGCTCGACGCCGCACAGCCGCCGTCGCCCGAACCGGCGATCCTGCTCGGGTCGATCGCGCTCGCCGGCGGCAACGTGCCCGAAGCGCTGACGCACGCCGCCCGGGCGCTGTCGATCGCGCCGAAGTCTGCCGAGGCGCTGGTGCTCGCCGCCCGCGCCGCGCTCGCCACCGGCGACAAGCCGGCGGCCGAGCAGTATCTGGGTCGCGCCATCGCGGCCGATCCGGCTTCGTTCGAGAGCCACACGATGCTCGCCGATCTCTATGCGTCGCGGCGCGACTTCGAGCGCGCCCGCACGACGCTGGAGCAATTCGCGCAGCGCCAGCCCGACAACGCCGCGCCGCAGACCGCGCTCGGCATTGTCCTCGAGGCAGCCGGGCGCCCGGACGACGCGCGTGCCCGCTACGAGCAGGCGCTGACGCTCGACCCGAAGGATCCGATCGCCGCGAACAACCTGGCGCGCCTCTACGCCTCCGACGACACCAAGGTCGAGCGCGCGATCGAGCTGGCCCGGACCGCGGTGGCCAGGCTGCCGGAGGATGCGGACGCGCACGACACGCTGGGCTGGGTGGCGTACCGGGCGGGCCGGCTGTCGCTCGCGGCGTCGGCGTTGGAACGGGCGACGGTGCTGGATCCGAAGGACGCGGGCTACCGGCGCCACCTGACCGAAGTGCGCGCGGCAATCGCCGAAGAGGCGCGGCTGGCGGCGGAAGCGAAGGCGAAGGCGGCCCAGCCGGCGACGCCCTGAGCGAGCATTAGCGAGTCGAAGCGCTAGAGCAACAGGGTCTCGACCCTGTGCGCGTGGACCATCTGCTCGCACGGTGGCCAGGCG
>Ga0207648_10004278_pt1 | contig 14723 bp, 9 predicted proteins | sample KBSMisM32_FD_184310 | JGI IMG/M metagenome (GOLD analysis project Ga0207648, IMG submission 184310) | Miscanthus rhizosphere microbial communities from Kellogg Biological Station, Michigan, USA - KBS Miscanthus M3-2 (SPAdes) (version 2) | ecosystem: Host-associated > Plants > Roots > Rhizosphere...
CGCGCGGCCCCGGGTCCGGGCGGCGATGGGAGCGCGCGCGCAGCGATCGATCTGGACTTGGGCGCGGCGCGCTTCGCCGAAGTGTGGGAGCGTCGCATCGCATCGCCTCCGTCGCCCGACGCCGAAACGGTGTACGGGGAGCTTCGCCGGCGGTACGACGAGCCCTTTCGCCAGTATCACAACCTGCACCATATCCTCGATTGCCTCCGGCTTTGCGACGAAGTCGCGTCGCTGCTCGTCGATCGCGATGCGGTCGAGCTGGCGTTGTGGTTTCACGACGCCGTCTACGACACCGGCACGTCGACCAACGAGCTGCGCAGCGCCGAGCTGTTCCTGACGATGTCGCCCGGCGCATCCTTCCTCTTCCGCCACCGCGTCTGCGATCACATCCTCGCCACCCGGCACTCGACGACGGTGCGCGATCCCGACCGCCGTTTCCTGGTCGACATCGACCTGTCGGGCTTCGGCGCGCCGTGGGAGGAATTCATGCGCAACGGCGCGTTGTTACGCGAGGAAAGCTCCGGGCAGAACGACATCAAGTACCACCACGGCCAGGTGGCGTTCCTGAGCCGGCTGCAGGAGCGCCGCCACTTCTTTGCGACCGAGTATTTCCGCGCGCGCTTCGAGAGCAATGCGCGCGAGAACCTGCGGCGCGTATTGGCCGAGCTGCGGTCGAAGGGATTCGGCACCACGGCGCCGCCGAGCTTGTAGACCTCTCTAGCGCGAACCGGCAAGCGGCAAAGCGGCAAGCCGGATGTTGCATTGGTGCACGCCAATCCGCCCCTCGGCGTCGATTTCGAACCGATGGAGCGCGCCGCCCTGGAGCCGTAGCGGCGCCTTTCCCGTCATGTCCCAGCCGGTGGCGGCAGCGAGCACCGCCCGCATCACGCCCTTGTGCGTTACCGCGACCACGGATTCGTGCCGGTGCGCGGTCGCGCGGAGCCACTGCAGGACGCGATCGCGCACGTCGCGCGGGCTCTCGCCGCCTGCCGGCCGGAAATCCAGCCCTGCCGCTTCGTTGCGCACGAACGCCGCGCCATGGCGCTCGCGCAATTCGTCGAGGCGAAGGCCTTCCCAGTCGCCCCAGTCCATCTCGATCAGCGCAGGCTCGTGTTGCGGCGAGGCGCCCGACAGGATTTCCGCAGTCTCCACCGCGCGCCGCAACGGGCTCGAGTACCACTGCGCCGATCGCGAAATCAGCGACGCGTCGCTCATTCCCGTTCGCCACGCTTCGACCTCCTTGCGGCCCGCAGCGCTCAAGGGGACATCGCGGCGGCCCTGCATCCGGCCTTGCTCGTTCCATTCCGTGCTGCCATGACGCAGGAAGGTGACGATCATCGCGGAACCGCGGAAGCTTGGTCGGCGCGATCGGCGGCGGATCCGTGTTCTGCGCATACGCGACGCAGCACCGCGTCAAGGCGCCGGGCGGCGGCGGAAAGATCGTGCTGCGAGCTTGCATACGCGAGGGCTGCAGCCGCCATTCGCTGACGCAGCCCGGTTTCGGTCATGAGCCGGTCGATGGCCCGCGCAAATGCGACGGCATCGCCCAACGGCACGAGCAGGCCTGTGCGATCGGCCGCCACGACGCTCGCCACGCCGCCGCCGTTGCCCGCGATCACAGGGAGACCGCAGGCCTGCGCCTCGATGAACGCCATGCCAAAGGCCTCGTCGATCGCGGGCCAGACGAAAAGGTCGCTGGCCCGCAGCCAGCGGGCCACGTTCGCCGCATCCTGAAAGCCCACCCGGCGAATCTGCGATGGATCGAAGCGCGCGAAGGCGTCGTCGACCTCTGCGCGAGCCACGCCGTCGCCGACGATGACGAGCTCCCAATCCGGGGAGGCGACGCGGGCCAGCGCGTCGGCCAGCAGCCGGTACGATGCGAGCTTCGCACCGGGCCGCATCATCGCGACCGTGACGAGCCGCAAGCGGTTGCCGCGTACGGGCTCGTCCTCGGCCGATGCTGCGGGAGGCGCGGCAAAGGATCCGACGTCGACGAACGGAGGCACGCACTCATCCTCTCGCGCCTGACCACGCAGATGGCGAATGCCGGGAACGTCGACCGGATTGAAGAAGATCGTCGCGGCGGCGGCCTCGATGGCGGCAACCGATGCCGCGTAACCGATCGCCCACTTGCCGTCCCGCTGTTTCGACGCGGCCGACGCCTCCGCGACCACGTACGGTATGTCGAGCGCGCGACTCACAGTTGGCCCGAGCCAGTCGGGCGCCTTGTGGTAGAGGTGATAGGTGAGCCACACGTCGGGTCGAAGTGCGGGATGCGCGAACCGGCGGGCGAGACGCCCCGCCATTCGCTGCCCGATCAGAGCCAGCCGGGCTTGGCGGCCCGCGTCTCCGGCACGATCGAAGCTCCTGAATTTCGACGCGACGAACGGGTCGTGACCCGCGACGCGCAGCGCGCGGACGACCGACTGTCCCAGCTGCCGGTCGCCCGAGGGGACAGGGTGATCCACCGGCTTCAGCGGCGCATAGAAGGCGACTCTCATGCTGCGCTGACGTAGGCTCCGAGGCGGGCCGCAAGACGATCGGCGCCGGCTTCCAACGAAAAGGTACCCGTCGCTCGCGCGAATCCGGCATCGCCCAGGCGTCGCCTTTGCGCCGGGTCGCCGATCAGCCTCGACAGCGCCTCCGCCAGCGCACGGATGGCCCGCGGCTCAACGAGAATCCCGGTCGCCTCGTCCTCGATCAGTTCCGGAATCCCGGAAACGCGCGTCGACACGCACGCCAGTTTCTGGCTTTGGGCTTCGAGCAGCACGTTGGGCAATCCGTCGCGGTCGCCGTCAGGGCTCACGCGACACGGCAACGCGAAGATGTCCGCCATCCGGTACGCGGCAAGGACAGCCGCTTGCGCCTGCGCGCCTCGCCACTCGATGCGCGCGTCGATGCCCAGGCGGTGCGCGTGTTGCTTGAGCTCGCCCAGCATCGGACCGCCGCCGATGTGCGTGAATCTCCAGTGCCGGTCGGGCGGAATTTGCGCAAGCGCCTCGAGCAAGTCGTCGAAGCCTTTCTTGTCGACCGCACGGCCTACCGCGAGGATGTGGACCGGGCGACGCGGATCGCTGCCGTCGCTGTCCCCGGCCTTCTCAGGGGGAGCAGGGAATCGCTGCGTGTCGATTCCGTGGTAGTTGAGGTCCACGATCCGCCCGGGTCGCGCCAGATCGCGCAGATGCCGCGCATTGACTTCGGTGCACGTGGTCATCCACGTGCACGCGTCGAGCTTCTCGCGCTTTTCCCATTCGGGAGTCGTCCAGATGTCCTTGGCGTGCGCCGAGCAGCTCCAGGGCAGCGCACGGAGGAGGGCGGCGTATCGCGCGACCGATGCCGGCGTGTGCAGGAAGTGCGCGTGCAGCGCCACGACGTTGTCAGGCATCTCGGCCGCCAGCACCAAGGCCTGGCCGAGGCGGCGAATCCTGTTCAGCGTCGGATCGCGGCGGAAATCGCGCCACCATGCGGCGACTGCTTTCCCGTAACCGGAGAGGCGCCGCGCGTGTTGCCACCCGCGAAGCACGCGGAGCGGTTCCTGGTGCAGGTATTCGGGCAGGTAGTACACAGCTGCGCGAATCTCGCCATGGATCGGGTGCGTTTCGCGATCGGTCGGGTGGCGCAGCGAATAGAGGGCGAGCGGCAGGCCGCGCTCTTCCAGGGCATGAAGCTCCTGCGCGATGAAGGTTTCCGACAGCCTCGGATAACCCTTGAGGATCACTGCGATGACGCCGGCCGCGTGCGGACCATCCATCCGGTTCTCGTTCCTGTCGCGCGGGGAGCGTCCGATGTTACCATCGCCGGGCCTCCACGTTCGCTGTTGCCGTCGTCCGGCAATCGGCTTTCGATAAAAACCCGGTCGAGAGGCTTCGCGACGCATGGAACGGTCCTTATTCCGCTATATCTTCCAGCACACCTGGCGCAATCAGGTGTTGCTGCTGATCGTCACGGCGCTCAGCTTTCCGCTGATCTACGTCAACCTCGCAATTCCGAAGGAAATCGTCAACAACGCCATAGGCGGAAAGCACATCCCCAAGACGGTGCTGGGCTTCGAGGTTACGCAGATCTCGTACCTGATGGCGCTGTCGTTCCTGCTGCTCGCGCTCATCACGTTGAACGGCATGATCAAGTACTGGCTCAACGTGTACAGCGGCGTCATCGGCGAGCGCGCGCTGCGCCGGATGCGCCACGATCTCTATCAGCAGGTCCTGCGCTTTCCGCTCCCGCAGTTCAAGACCATGTCCTCCGGCGAGATCATTCCGATGATCGTCGCCGAGACCGACCCGATCGGCGGCTTCATCGGCGAGTCGATCAGCCTCCCCGCGTTCCAGGGTGGCCTGCTCGTCACGTACATGGTCTTCATTTTCATGCAGGACTTCTGGCTGGGGCTCGCCGCGGTCGCGCTCTATCCGCCGCAGGTATGGCTGATCCCGCGCCTGCAGAAAAGGATCAATCTCCTGTCAAAGGAGCGCGTGCAGCAGGCGCGCCAGCTTTCCGACAAGATCGGCGAAACGGTCGCGGGCGCCGCCGAGATCCGCAGCAACGACACGTTCCACCGCGAGCGCGCGGACATCAGCGACCGGCTCGGCAGGATCTACGCCATTCGCTTCGACATCTTCAAGCGCAAGTTCTTCGTCAAGTTCCTGAACAACTTCCTCGGGCAAATCACGCCGTTCTTCTTCTACTCCGTCGGCGGGTATCTGGTGATCCAGGGCAATGGCGACCCGAACAAGCTGACGCTCGGCGCCCTGGTCGCCGTGCTCGCAGCCTACAAGGACATCCTCGCGCCGTGGAAGGAGCTCCTCACGTGGTATTCGACCAAGGAGGACATCCGGATCAAGTACGAGCAGATCGTCACGCAGTTCGAGCCCCCGGGGATGATCGATGCAAAGCTGATGGAAGAGCCCCCCGCTGCGATCCCCTCGCTCTCCGGCGAGATCGCGGTGTCCGGACTGGTGTATGCCGAAGACGGCGGGGCGAATCGCGTCGATCGCGTGTCGTTCAATGCGCCCGCCGCTGCGCACATCGCGCTGCTCGGCAAGGGCCACAGCGGCAAGGACGACGTCTCGCACCTCCTCGCGCGACTGATCTTCCCGACCGGGGGCCGCCTCGCCATGGCCGGCGTCAACTTCGCCGATGCGCATCAGGCCGTTCCCGGACGGCGTATCGCGTACGCGACCCAGAATGCGTACATTTTCTCGGGCTCGCTGTCGCAGAATCTCTATTACGGACTCATGCATCAGCCGCTGCGTCCGGCCTCCTACGACGAGGCCGGGGCGAAGCGCGAAGAGACGCGCGTGCGCGACGCGGTGGTCGCGGGCAACAGCACCGACGACATCCGCGCGGACTGGATCGACTACGAGGCGGCCGGCGTTGCCGATTCAACGGCGCTGGCAGAAACGGCGCTCGCGGTGCTGCGGCGCGTGGAGATGGAGCAGGAGATCGTCGGCTTCGGCCTCGCGAGCGCAGCGGACCCTGTGGCGCATCCCTCCGTCGCCGCGATGGGCCTCGAGGCGCGGGCGCGAATCCGCGATCGCGTGCAAAGGGAAGACTTGGCGTCGTTCGTCGAGCTCTTCGATCCCACGCGCTACCATTCCAATATCAGCGTGGCCGAGAACCTGCTGTTCGGAACGCCGCGAAGCCCCGCGTTCCAGCCGGCCAACCTGCCGGGTAACCCCGAGTTCGTCGCATTGCTGCGCGAGGTCGGGCTCCTGGAGGACCTCACCGCCGCAGGCGTGAAGGTGGCGGGGCTCATGGTCGAGCTGTTCGCGGACGTGGCGCCTGACAGCGATCTCTTCGACGAGTACAGCTTCATCAGCGCCGACGACCTGCCCGAATTCCGGATTCTGCTCGCCAAGATCGCCGATGGTTCGCTCGCCGCGACGTCGGACGAGGAAGGGGCCCGCCTTCTGGCGCTGACGTTCCGGCTGGTCGCCGCGCAGCATCGCCTGGGCGTGCTCGACGAGCCGATGCAGCGCAAGATTGTCGAGGCGCGGGCGGAATTTCGCCGCCGCTACGAGAATCGCAAGGATGTCGTCGAGTTCTTCGAGCCCGACCGCTTCAGCTCGACCTTGTCCATCCAGGACAACATCCTGTTCGGAAGAGTGGCCCTCGAGCACGCGAACGCGCAGGCCCGCGTGAATACGCTGGTGCGTGAAGTAGCCTCCGAGGTCGGAATGAACCCCGAGCTCGTCCGGATCGGTCTGGATTACGAGGTCGGCAACGGCGGGTCGCGCCTTTCGTACTCGCAACGGCAACGCCTCGCCATTGCGCGGGCTCTCATGAAGAACCCAGACGTGCTCGTGTTCAACGAGCCCACCTCGGGTCTCGATCCGGCGTCCGAATTGCGCGTGCTGAACGGCGTGCTCGACTGGGCGAAAGGGCGCACGGTCGTCTGGGCATTGGGGCGCGCCGACCTGGCGCGGACCTTCGACCGGGTGTTCGTGCTGGACGACGGACGGTTGATCGAGCAGGGCACTTTCGCGGAGCTCGAGCGCCCGGACAGCGCGCTGGCGCGGCTTCTCGCTTGACGGGGACGCGAGCAGCCTGTCGATCGGACCGGTGACGGATGGAGCAAGTCATCCGGGGTTTCGTTGCCATCGCGTTCGCGGTGTTCGCCGGCATCGCGCAGTCGGCCGTCTACGAGGCGACGCCCGCCGACTATCGCCAAATGGTGAAGCTCCTCCAACCCGGCGATACGCTTCAGCTGGCGGCCGGCGAGTATCTCGACGGGCTGACCCTGCACGAGCTCTCCGGGGCGCTGGGTCGGCCGATCGTCATCGCGGGACCCGAGCAGGGAGGATCGGCGACGTTTGTCGCGCGCCCGGGCCACAATACGATCAGCATCTCCAATTCGCATTATTTGCTTATCAGGAACCTCGCGCTCGAAGGCAACAAGCTTCCGGTCGATGCGGTGAAGGCCGAGGGAACCTCCATCTCGGCGCACGACATCACGCTCGAGAACCTCGTCATCCGCGGTCACGGCAACCACCAGCAGAACGTCGGCATCTCGACCAAGTGCCCCGCGTGGAACTGGGTTATTCGGGGCGTCACGATCATCGGCGCGGGCACGGGAATGTATCTCGGGGATTCGAACGGCAACGCGCCTTTCGTCGCCGGGCTGATCGAGCGAAACGTGATCGTCGACTCGATCGGTTACAACCTGCAGATCAAGCATCAACTCGTCCGGCCCGACCTCCCTGGGATGCCGATGGGAACGAGCGTCACCGTCATCCGCCACAACGTCTTCGCCAAGCCGAACGCAGGCTCGCCCTTCGAGGCGCGCCCCAATGTGCTGGTCGGCCACTTTCCGAAGGAAGGGCGAGGTGCCGAAGACACCTACGCGATCTACGGCAACTTCTTCTACCAGAACCGCCACGAGGCGCTGTTCCAGGGTGAGGGCAACGTCGCGGTCTACTCCAACGTCTTCGTCAACGATTACGGCGATGGCGTGCGGATCCAGCCGCACAACGATGTTCCGCGCCGCATCGCGATCGCCTACAACACCGTCGTCGCCAAGGGTGCCGGCATCGCAGTCACGGTGCGGGACGGCACGCCCCGTTACCCGCAGGAGGTGAGCGGAAACGCCGTTTTCGCGGGGATGCCGGTTACGGCTGCCAATGGCATCCGCAATCTCGACGCCTCGCTCGCTGACGCCGCGTCGTACCTCCGAAGTCCGTTCGCATCGCCGCCGGGCCTTGATCTTCACCCGGTGCGAAATCTCGCTAGCGCGGTTTCCGGGAACGCGATCGCACGCAAGCCGTGGCCGGATTGGGGACGCGATTTCGACGGCGTTCCGCGCGCGCCGGGCGCCATTGGCGCCTACGGCCGGGGTGCGACGCCGCAGAGTTGGACGCTACAACTCGAGCGCAAGACCCTCGGCCCACCCGCAAGGCGCGCGGCACGGGGGAGACTGAGCGAAACCGAGCCAAGCGACGTAGTTTCGCCCCGCCTATAATGGCGGCCATATTCATCTTGGGCGCCTCCGCGCGTCATCGGTCATGAAACCAGAGATTCCAAGCCTCGCCACGATATCCGTCCTGCTGGTCGCAGTCGGGCTCGCCGCCTGCTCGAAATCGTCCGACCCTGCGGCGACCGCGAAAACGGGTGGGCAGCAGGCCGCGGCGCCCGCACCCGTGGCGGCGCCGTCGCCGACGACGTCCGCCCACGAGGACTCCGGCATCGCCTGGCACAAGGGCGGCGTGGACGCTGCCTTTGCGGCAGCGAAAGCCGAAGGCAAGCCCGTCTTCCTGTACTGGGGCGCGACATGGTGTCCGCCGTGCAACCAGGTGAAGGCGACAATCTTCAATCGCCAGGATTTCATCGAGCGGTCCCGCCATTTCGTTCCCGTCTACATCGACGGCGACGCGCCGAACGCGCAGAAGGAGGGGTCGCGCTTCAAGGTCAGCGGATATCCGACGATGGTGCTGTTCACGCCGGACGGCACCGAGATCACCCGGCTGCCCGGCGAAGTCGAAGGCGACCAGTACATGCGGGTGCTGACGCTCGGCATGAACGGCGCGCGGCCGGTGAAGGCCACGCTGGCGGCAGCGCTCGCAACCGGCGCGCCCGGGCGCGACAAGCTCGCGCCAGAGGACTGGCGCATGCTCGCTTACTACTCGTGGATCACCGACGAGCAGCAGCTCGCGCCGCAGAAGGAGCTTGCGGCAACGCTCGCGCGGCTCGCCAAGGCGTGCCCCGCGGACCAGGCGGATACGGCGACGCGTCTCGAGCTGCAGGCGCTGGCGGCCGCGGCGCACGACAAGGGGAAGGCAACGCAGGCCGACAAAGCGGTCGCCGAACGCCTCATCGCGGTGCTGGGCGACGAGAAGCGGGCGCGCGAGAACTTCGATCTCCTGACGAACTACGCCGGCAGCATTGCGGGTCATGTCGCGCCGGGACGCTCTCCGCAGAGATCCCGGCTGATGGCGGCGTGGAATTCCGCGCTGGACCGCTTCATTGCCGATCCTGCGCTCGCCACCGACGATCGGCTGGTCGCCACCAACGCGAAGATCGAGCTCGCGAAGCTCGACACTCCGTCCGAGCCGTTGCCAGATGCGCTCCTCGCAACGGTGCGTGCGGAGGCCGCGCGCGCCGACCGCGAAACGACCGACGTCTACGCGCGGCAATCCGCGATCAGCGGTGCCGCGGACATCCTCGCGGAAGCGGGTCTCCTCGCCGAATCGGACGCATTGCTCACGAAAGAGCTCGCGCGCTCGCATTCCCCGTACTACTACATGCTGGGCCTCGCCGCCAACGCCAAGAAGCGTGGCGACAAGGCGGGCGCGCTCGACTGGGCGGAAAAGGCGTACGCGGCGGCCAAGGGGCCCGCCACCCGCCTGCAGTGGGGAGTGAGCTACATGCGGGCGCTGCTCGCGGCGGCGCCCGAAGACGCGACGCGTATCGAGCGCGTCGCCGGGCAGATCATCGGCGAGCTCGAAGCCACGCCCGAGACGTTCTACGAGCGCAATCGCCGGTCGCTGGAGCGGCTCGGCAAGGAGCTCGCGGCGTGGAACACGGACAAGCGCCACGAAGCGTCGCTCAATCGCATTCGCGCGGAGATGGCCATGGTCTGCGCCAAGCTTCCCGCGGGCGATCCCGCGCGCGCGACATGCGACGGCGCGCTTCGCCCGGCCAAGGCTTAGACGATCAGAACCTGCCGCAGCGCAATGTCTAGCGGTAGGGATCTGCCGCGTCGCGCAAGCCGTCGCCGAAGAAGTTGAAGGCGAGGATCACGACAATGACGGGCAGCACGGGCAGCATCAGCCACGGGTAGAGCGCGACCACGTTGATGTTCTGGGCTTCGTTCAGGAGCACGCCCCAGCTCGTGATCGGCGGGCGCAGGCCGATGCCGAGGAACGACAGCGCCGTCTCGCCCAGGATCATGCTCGGGATCGACAACGACGCCGCCGCGATCAGGTGGCTCATGAAGCCCGGCAAGAGGTGCCGTCCAATGATCCGCTTGGGGCTCGCTCCCATCAGGCGCGCGGCCGTGCAGTAGTCCTCCTCGCGCAACGCGAGAAGCTTCGAGCGAACGGCCCGGGCGAGCCCCGTCCAGTCGAGCAGCGCCAGAATTCCGGTGATCCCGAAATAGACGAGCAGCGGGCTCCACGTCACGGGCAGCACCGCCGACAACGCCATCCATAGCGGCAGCTCGGGAAACGAGCGGATGATCTCGATCACGCGCTGGATGATCGTGTCGGGCAAGCCGCCGAAGTACCCGGCAATGCCGCCGAACAGGAGGCCGAGCGCGAAGCTAATGAAAATGCCCAGGAGACCGATCGTCAGCGAGATTCGCGCCCCGTAGAAGATCCGTGACATGACGTCCCGGCCGAGTCGGTCCGTTCCCCAGAGAAACAGCGACGCACCCTCCGGCGGGCACACGAGGTGGAAGGACGCCTCGAAGATTCCCCAGAATTCGTAGACATCTCCCGAACAGAAGAAGCGCAGGGGGTAGGGGCGCGCCTTGTCTTCGGAATACTCCCGCTTCAACGTCTCCATGTTCAGTTTCTTGACGAGCGGATAGACGAAGGGGCCGACGAACTTGCCCTCGTGCATCCAGTGCACGTCCTGCGGCGGGGCATAGATGAAGTCCGCGTGCCGCGAGTGGAGGTTGTACGGAACGAGAATCTCCGTCACGAGGCAGGAGCCGTACATGAGCAGGAGAACGATGCCGGATATGACCGCGACCTTGTGGCGCTTGAACTTCCACCACATCAGCGTCCATTGCGAGGCGAGGTAGAAGTGCTCTTGCTCGACGGTAAGGCGTGCCGCCGACGTGGGATCGAACGGCGCCGTGGAAACGACGTGCCCCGGGGCGTCCCCGACCTCGGCGAGCGTGCCGGTCGCCACGGAGTTCATTGTTGAGCCCCCACGCTTGCGGCCGCAATGGATTCGGCCGCTGCGCTGCCCCCTGAGGGGGTGAGATGCGCGCCCTGGGACCGCCCGGCGGCGCTCATCGCGCGACCCCCCCCTGCAACCGGATGCGCGGGTCGAGCGCGACCAGTGCCAGGTCGGAGATCAGGACGCCGACGACGATCATGAACGCGAGGAACATAAGAAATGAGCCGGCGAGGTACATGTCCTGGCTCTTGAGCGCTGCGAGGAGCATCGGGCCCGTGGTCGGCAGCGACAGCACGACCGCGGTGATCTCGGCGCCGGAAATGATGTGCGGCAGCAGGCTGCCGATGTCGGAGATGAAGAAGTTGAGCGCCATGCGCAGCGGGTACTTCCGCAGCACCTTGCCGGGCGGCAGGCCCTTGGCGCGCGCGGTGGTGACATATTGCTTCTGCAGCTCGTCGAGCAGGTTCGCGCGCATCTTGCGAATCATGCCCGCCGTGCCGCCGGCACCGATGATGAACACCGGGATCCAGCTATGTTCGAGAATCGAGACGATCTTCGGCCACGACCACGGCTTGCCGATGAACTCGGGCCCCATGAGACCGCCGATCGAGGTTCCGAAGAACACGTTGGCCAGGTAGAGCATCACCAGGGCCAGCATGAAGTTGGGAATAGCGATGCCGAGGAAGCCCAGGAGCGACAGCCCATAGTCGCCCCAGCTGTACTGGTGCGTTGCCGAATAGATCCCGATGGGGAACGCGACGGCCCACGTGAACAAAATGGTGAACGCCGACACGATGATCGTCAGGAACATTCTGTCGCCGACGACCTTGGTAACGGGCAGGTTGTATTCGAACGAATAGCCGAAGTCACCCCTGAACATGCCTCCCACCCAGCGCAGGTACTGCTCCACCGGGGGTTTGTCGAGCCCGTACTCCTGCTTCAGGAAGGCGATCTTCTGCGGGTCGACTGACTCACCCTGTGCCTGCAGCTCGGCGATGTAGCTTTCAAGATAGTTGCCGGGCGGCAGCTGGATGATCGTGAACACGATGATGCTGATCGCGATCATCGTCGGGATCATCAGGAGGATCCGGTTCACGACGTAGCGCAACATCAGCGGGTCTCCTGCGCGTCCAGCCAGAACGTGTCGGGGTGGTACATCCCGAAGTACGATCCGGGGTCCCAGCTCCAGAGCCCTTCGGCCGGGACGTTGCGGACCCGGTTCCGCGACACGATGGGCTGCAGCGCCTGCGACACGATGCCGATCGTGTAGACCTGTTGCGCGTGGATCCCGAGAATCTGCAGCCAGATCTGCTCACGCTCGGCCGGGCTCCCCGAAAGCCGCCACTTTTCGTAAAGGTCGACGAGCTCCTTCACATCGGGCAGCGCGGGGGGTTCGCTCCCCTTGCCGCCGTTCTCGTAATACTGGCCCCACATCGGCCACTGCAGCTGCTCCTGCGCGGTGGGCGCAAGCTCGTCCGGGCTCATCTCGGAGGTCGGTATGCCATTGTTGAGTCCCGACCACACGGTCATCATCGACTTGCCGGAGTAAACGCGCTTCCTGAACACCTCGCGCACCGACGGCCGCGAGAAGAGCGCAATCCCCAGCTTGCGCCAGCTGTCGCGCACGAGCTCCAGCACGTCGGTTTCCTCGGTGCTCTCGCCGGCAGTGTCGACGATGATCTCCATCGCCCGGCCATCGGGCAGGAGGCGCAGCCCGTGGGCGTCGCGCTTCCCGAGGCCGATCGAATCGAGCAATGCGTTGGCCGCCTTGATGTCGTACTTCGTCCAGGCGGTGCGGAAGTCCTGCCTGAACAACGGACTGCGCTGCAGCACGGTGTTGCTCGATTCCTTCGCCAGGCCGAAGTAGACGGCCTCGTTGATCTCGTGCCGGTCGATGCCCAGCGACAACGCACGCCGAAATCTGACGTCGCGCATCAGCTTGCGCCATTCGGGATCCTCGACGTTGAGGTTGGGATAGAGCGCAATCTGGGAGCCGATGCCTTTCGCCCAGAGCAGGACGCGATACTGGTTGCGCTTCGCGTTCTCCTTCAGGAACGTGTAGTTGTCGAAGCGAAGGTCGCGTGCCTGGATATCGACGTCGCCGGTGCCGGCCTTGGCGGGTATCAGCTTGCCGTCGGCGATGTTCGCCACGACGCTGTCGATGTAGGGGAGCTGCCGGCCGGCCTTGTCGACGCGGTGGAAGTACGGGTTTCGCACGAACACGAACCGCGTCGAGGGCAGCGGGGTCGTATTGATCCACGGCTCGAGCGTCGGCAGATCCGGATTGTCGAAGCGGAACTGCTCGTCCTTCTTCTGGTGATAGCCTGCCCAGCTTCGGGCGCCGGCTTCCTTGGCCTGGGCTTTCGCCTTGTCGAGGCCGATGTAGCGCGGGTGGAACTGCTTCAGGTAATGCGCCGGTCGATAAATGTACAGGGGACTCGGACCGGCGAGCGCCGGAAGGAACATCGGGTTCGGTTCGTCCCAGGTAAAGCGCACCGCGGTGTCGCTCAGCACTTCGAAGCGCGGGCCGCGGTCGCGAACCTTCAGGATGCGCGGCAAGCCGAACGGCGAAAGATCGGTGTTGTTGGCCACGTCCTCCCAGAAATAGCGGAAGTCTGCCGACGTGAAGGGTTGGCCGTCCGACCACCGGTGACCGGGGCGCAGGTGGAACGTGAAGATCCGGCTGTCGACGTTCTCGACGCGTTCCAGGATATCGGGCACGAGGTTCAACTGATCGTCGTAGCCCACGAGCCGCGAATAGCCGTAAACGACCATCATGCGAATGTCGCGATCCTTCGCGAGCAGCGTCCGCAGCTCGCCGCCGTAGCGGCCGATGGTCCAGTCGGGGCGGGTGATGTCGACGACCAGCGGCGTGCGCGGAAGGCGCTGCGCCATCGGCGGGAGCTTGCCGGCTTCGACGTCGGCCTTGAGCAATGGCGGCTCTTCGCCGCGGGTTGCCCCCACGCCGAGGACGACGAGCGTGAACGCGAAGAGGAGGGAGGCGGGTAGTCGCATCATGCCGAGAGCCTTTCCTGCTGTCCGGCGGTCTGCATGCGCACGCGATGGCCGTCGCCGACATCGACGAGCTCGCCTGCGCTGTCTTCCGTCCACCCATAGGGCGCGCGCCACTCCTGCGGCGAGCGGGCGGCTCCGTCCAGCACCGCGGCGAGATCGAGCTTGCGATTCAAGTCGGCGTACGGCACGGCGGCGAGGAGGCCGAGCGTGTAGGGATGCAGCGGATTCTTGAACAGCACCTCGCGGGGCGCGATCTCGACGATGCGGCCGCGACACATCACGGCGATTTCGTCGGCGATGTAGTCGACCACCGCGAGATTGTGCGAGATGAAGAGATAGGTGAGGCCGAGCTCGGCCTGCAGGTCTTTGAGAAGGTTCAGGATCTGCGCCTGAATGGAAACGTCGAGCGCCGAGACGGGCTCGTCGCACAGCACGAGATCGGGCTTCAGCGCGAGCGCGCGGGCGATGCCGATCCGCTGGCGCTGCCCGCCGGAAAAGCTGTGCGGATAGCGGTTGAGGAAGCGCGGGTCGAGTCCGACCAGGCGCATCAGCTCCTTCGCCATCTCCGCCCGGTAGTCCGCATCGCCGACCTCGTGAATCACGAGAGGCTCGCGCAGGATGTCGAATACGGTCATCCGCGGGCTGAGCGAGCCGAAAGGATCCTGAAAGATGTACTGGACGCGCCGGCGGAAGCGCATGAGTGCCTCGCGATCGGCCTTGACGACGTCGACCATCGTCCCGCGATCGTTGAACAGCACCTGCCCGCTGTCGGGCTCGAGCGCGCGCATGATCACCTTCGACAGCGTCGTTTTGCCGCAGCCGCTTTCGCCGACCAGGCCGAAGCATTCACCGCGCGGGCTCGCGAAGCT
>Ga0207648_10004283_pt1 | contig 14715 bp, 14 predicted proteins | sample KBSMisM32_FD_184310 | JGI IMG/M metagenome (GOLD analysis project Ga0207648, IMG submission 184310) | Miscanthus rhizosphere microbial communities from Kellogg Biological Station, Michigan, USA - KBS Miscanthus M3-2 (SPAdes) (version 2) | ecosystem: Host-associated > Plants > Roots >...
CAAGGAGACCAGCATCTTCGAGCGCCACCTCGCGCTCGAACAGGCGGTCGCCGGCAGCCCACTCGTCGCCGGCAACAAGGTCAGCCTGCTGCAGGATGGCCCGCGCACTTACCAGGCGATGGCCGACGCGATCGAGGCGGCGCGCGACCACATCAACATGGAGAGCTACATCCTCGAGGACGACGAGGTCGGCCAGCGCTTCGCCGCGGCGCTGATCGCCAAGCGCCGGCAAGGCGTGCAGGTGAATTTGATCCACGACAGCGTCGGTACGCTGCGCACCTCGGCCGAGTTCTTCCAGCGCTTGCGCGACAACGGCATCAACGTGCTTGAGTTCAACCCGGTGAACCCGCTGGCGGCCCGCGCCGCCTGGGACGTCAACCAGCGCGACCACCGCAAGATGCTGGTCGTCGACGGGCGCCGCGCGATCCTCGGCGGCATCAACGTCAGCAGCGTCTATTCGGGCGGCTCGTTGCGCGAAGGCGCGCAGGACGGCCCCGCTGCTGGCCTGCCGTGGCGCGACACCGATCTCGATGTCGAGGGCCCGGTCGTCGCCGAGTTCCAGAAGCTGTTCATCGAGACCTGGCGGCGCCAGCACGGCCCCGAGCTCGGCCAGCGCAACTACTTCCCGCCGCTCGCGCGCACCGGCGACGCGGTGATGCGCGCGATCGGCAGTTCGCCTGACGCGCCCTACAGCCTGATCTACGCGACCCTGCTGTCGGCCATCAACAGCGCCGAAACCGAGATCTGCCTCACCAACGCGTATTTCACGCCCGACCCGCAGCTGCGCGCGGCACTGAAGTCGGCCGCTGCACGCGGCGTCGATGTGCGACTGGTGCTGCCGAGCCGGACCGATTCGCGCCTCGTGCTGTACGCCGGCCACTCGTACTACGACGAGCTGCTGGAGGCCGGCGTCAAGATCTACGAGCGGCGCGAGGCCTTGCTGCACGCCAAGACCGGGGTGATCGACGGCGTCTGGTCGACGGTCGGCTCGGCGAATCTCGACTGGCGCAGCTTCGTCCACAACCAGGAGCTCAACGCGGTCGTGCTCGGTGCCGAGTTCGGCGCGCAGATGCATGCCGCGTTCGAGCGGGACCTGGCGGCGTCGACGCAGATCACGCTCGACCAATGGCGCCAGCGGCCGCTCCATCGCCGCGTGCGCGAATGGCTCAGCCGGATGTGGTCGTACTGGCTCTAGTGAGCTGGCCGCCTTCCGCTCGTCACGACCGCCCCCGGGCATAGCGATTGCTGGCAAGGGGCACGCGCGGGAGGCCCGATGAACGACGACAGCAAACGACACGCACTGATGGCCGGGTTGCCATCCGACCGCCGCCTGTTCGAGATGTCCAGGGACGCGAAGCAGCGCCTGGTCGAGACGGTGATCGCGCGTGCGCTGGACGCGATCGAGGAGGAGCAGCTCGCGCCCGATCAGTGGCAGTCACTCGACCTGAAGTCGGCTCTGGCCACGCTCGAGGCCGGAATGTACGTCGCGGCGATGGCTTTCGTCGAACGGGCGCTGGCGGCAGGGCCGGAGTCGCGCGGCGCGCTGGCCGGTGCCCCAGGCGGAAATGGCGGCGCGTCGATCCACGACCTGCGCGCGCAGCTGGCGCTGACGCAACGCGCCCTGCGCTGAGCTGCTGCCGAGCCCGGCTCTCAGACCTTCAGATCGCGACCACGACCTCGATCTCGCCGGTCTTGCGCGTCACCTCGATGCCGACGTTGTTCTGGTAGCGCAGCAGCAGCAGGTCGACGTTGTGCGGCCCGATCGACAGCTGCTTGATCTTCATCCAATCGATGAACGCCGGCAGGTGCGGCGCGCTCAAGGTGATGCGCGGCTTCGCGGCATGGAAGTCCAGCCCGAGGCAGCCCTGCAGCATGCCGAACACCGCCGCCGAGGCCCAGGCCTGCGGCGCGCAGGCGACCGGGTACAGGATCGGGCTCTCGGCCGGGCGCCGCGGGAAGCCGCAGAACAGCTCGGGCAGCCGGTGCTGCTGGAAATACAGGCTCGCATCGAACAGGCCGCTGAGCACGGCCATCGCCTCGCGGGTGCGGCCGTAGCGCGCCATGCCGGCGGCGATCAGCGCGTTGTCGTGCGGCCAGATCGAGCCGTTGTGGTACGACATCGGGTTGTAGCGCGCCTGGCCGCAGGGGATCGTGCGGATGCCCCAGCCGCTCGAGAAGTCGGCGCTCGCGAAACCGTCGACGATGCGGTTCGCGTGCGCCGGCGACGCGATGCCGGTCCACAGCGCATGGCCGGCGTTCGACGACGGCACCTTGCACTGGCGCTTGTCGCCGTCGAGCGCGATCGCGTAGGTGCCGATCTCTTCGCACCAGAACGCCTCCTCGAAGCGCTGCTGCAACAGGTGCGCCTCGCCCTCGAGCCGTTCGGCCAGCGCCGTGTCGTCGAGGTGGCGCGCCAGGTCGGCGGCGAGCAACTTGGCCTCGTACACATAGGCCTGGACTTCGCACAGCGCGATCGGCGCCTCGGCGAGCGTGCCGTCGGCATGGAAGATCGAATCCTGCGAATCCTTCCAGCCCTGCTGGACCAGCCCTTCGCGGCTGCGCCGTGCGTACTCGACGAAGCCGTCGCCGTCGGCATCGCCGTAGCGGTCGATCCATTCGAGCGCACGCAGGACGTTGGGCCAGATGCTGCGCACGAAATCGAGGTCGCCGGTGCGCCGGTGATAGGCACCGGCCAGCGCGACGAACAGCGGCGTCGCATCGACGGTGCCGTAGTAGCGCCCGAACGGGATCTCGCGGGTGCGCGCCATCTCGCTCAGGCGCGCCTCGTGCAGGATCTTGCCCGGCTCGGCGTCGCGCTGCGGATCCTCGGCGCTGGCCTGGGTCTCGGCCAGGAACGCGAGCACGCCCTTGGCGAGCGTCGGGTCGATCCAGAGGAACTCGCGCGCGGTCAGCACGCCATCGCGGCCGAAGGTGGTCGAGTACCAGGGCACGCCGGCATACGGGTACGGGCCGGTCGGCAGCTCGGTGGTCAGCATCGCCAGGTCGGACGCCGAGCGGTCCAGCCACAGGTTGACCAGCGGGTTCGAGGTCTCGATCACGCATTGCCGGCTCAGCGCTGCGCAGCGCACCGCGTTGTTGTCGCGGTAGGCCTTGTCGTAGCCGACCCGCGGGGGCACCGGCGCATCGCCGAACTCGCAGGCGACCGTGCAGTACAGGTGGCTTTCGTGGCCGGGGTCGAGTTGCACGTCGAAGTCGGCATGGTGCTCGGTCAGGCGGCTCGGCTGCGGCTCGAACTGCAGCCGGGTGCGCCGCAGCCGCTCGTCGCGGCCCCGGTACGGAAGCACGACCTCGCTGCTGCCGACCTCGTTCGCCAGCCGGTCGCCGGCGCGCTCGCGCTGCATGCCCCGGACCTCGAACAGGTCGACGAAATCGGCGTCGAAATGCAGGCTCAGGCAGGCGCTCACCGGCTCGCGGCCGTGGTTCGTCAGGCGAATGTGCTCGTAGCAGGCGCCCTGCCACAGCAGCTTGGCGCGAAAGATGTGCAGGAGGCCCTTGGCCACCAGGATCGCACCCCCCACGCCGAGGTCCGGGTTCATCAGCTCGACCGTCAGCAGGCTGTTCGCATCCTTCACCGAGCAGCCGAGGAACAGCGGGCGCACGCCGTCGATTGTCAGCTCCTGGTACGACAGGAAGCGCGTGTCCTCGTGGTACAGGCCCTGCTCGCCCGGGCCGAGCGCCTGGATGTCGCCGAAGCGGTCGAACAGCACGAAGGTCTGGTCGTTCTTCAGGACCTGCGGCGTCTCCTCAGTCCGGGCCGAGGTCGCCGCCACGTACCACTTGTCGCCGATCTGGATCTTGTCTGCCATATGAAGCTCCTGGGCGCGCCGAGCCGTGCGCGGCGATCAGTTGCCGATAGACCGAAACATAGCGGTTTGCCATCGTGGCCGACGTGAAGCGCTGCTCAAACACCTCACGACAGCGTCGGCGATCGATGCGGTCGATCGCCCGGGCGGCGGCGATCGCATCGGTCTGGTTGTCGACCACGAATCCGGTCACACCGTCTTCCAGCACTTCGCGCACCGAGCCGTTCGGGTAGCTGATGACCGGTGTGCCGCAAGCGTACGCCTCAATCATCACCAGACCGAAGGGCTCGGGCCAATCGATTGGAAACAAGAGCGCCCGGGCGTTACCGATGAAGTCGTCCTTCGCGCGCTCGTCGACCTCGCCGATGAAGTGCACCAGCGGGTGGTCCAGCAGCGGCCGGATCTCGCGTTCGAAGTAGACCTTGTCGGCAGCGTCGACCTTGGCCGCGATGCGCAGCGGCGTGTTGCAGGCGATCGCGATCTCGATGGCGCGGTCGACCCGCTTCTCGGGCGAGATCCGGCCGATGAACGCGAAGTAGTCCTGCGGCTGCGGATGAAAGGTGTACAGCGAGACCGGCAGGCCATGGTGCACGGTCGCGAGCCAGTTGACCTCGGGCAGCGGCTCGCGCTGGCTGTCGGAGATCGACACCAGCGGGTGCTCGGCGAACTCGCGCAGCAGCGCCATCAGGTCGGGCAGGTCGAGCCGGCCGTGCATCGTCGTCACGCAGGGCCGGCCGCTGTGGCGCACGATCGGCAGCTGCAGCACGTCGATGTGGAAATGGATCACGTCGAACGCCGCCGCGGCGTCGAAGACGCGGCCGATCATGATGGTGTGCCACGCGATCCAGTCGGGCGTGCGCGGGTCCAGCCGCAGGCTGCGCTCGATCACCGGCACGAGCCGCGCACTCGTCACCGAATCACCGCTCGCGAACAGGGTCACGTCGTGCCCCATCTCGACGAGCGCTTCGGTCAGGTAGGAGACGACGCGCTCGGTCCCGCCGTAGGCTTTCGGCGGGACGCTCTCGAACAGGGGCGCAACCTGGGCGATCTTCATCCTGGCACTCCTTTCGTCCCCGTTGGTTCGGCAATCGGCGCGCCTGCGATCAGCGCCGATTCCTACAGGCGCGAGGCGCGCAAGCCGGCAGTATTCTTGATCCGGCTGGCGACACTGACGACACACCACCACCGGGGAGACGCATGGGTCACGCGACGACAGAGCCGACCGCGCTGCGCCTGGCGCGCCGCCCGCGCGCGCAGCCCCGCAGCGCCGCGCCAGCGGGCCCGCAGGCCGTTGCCGACAGCCCGCGCGGCACGGTGGCGTTCTATGGTGGCAACGCGCGTGCCAAGGGCAGCGACCACGATCGCCGCACCAAGGCCGAGGTCGCGCGCGGGCTCGCCGACCTGCTCGGCCTGGGCTACGCCGGCGAGTTCGCCGCGGGCGAGCGCCCGGCCGGCCCGCTTTACATTGTGCCGGCCGAGACCCTGGGCCCCCAGGACGACCTCGCGGCGCTGGGCATCGAGGGCGAGGCCGATTTCTTCGGCGGCTATGTGCCCCACGCTTTCATCGCGAGCAAGCTGATCACGCACCCGCTGGTGCGCGCCGGCGCCGCGGCGCCGGCCGGCTGGTCGCGCGCGCACGGCGCGGCGCTGCGCGGCGCGGTGCTGCCGGGTCGGTCGGTGTTCAGCGCCGCCGATGCGCGGCGCGCCGCCGACGAGTTGCTGGCGCTCGGCCCGGTCCGCCTGAAAGACCCGGCGGGCGTCGGCGGCGCCGGCCAGTGGGTCGTCAACGATCGCGCCGAACTCGAGCAGCACCTGGAGCGCCTCGGCCCGCAGGCGCTGGGCAACGGGCTGGTGCTCGAGCAGAACCTGAACCGGGTCACGACCTGCAGCGTCGGGCAGGTTCGCGTCGGCCCCTGGCTCGCGTCGTACTACGGCACCCAGCGCCTGACACGCAATGGCCGCGGCCACGAGGTCTACGGCGGCTCGACCCTGACCGTCATGCTCGGCGGCCTCGAGACCCTGCCGGAGCGCGCGCCCGACGAGCCGACGCGCACCGCGGTGCGTCAGGCGCTGCGCTATCACCGTAGCGCGTTCCGCCACTTCCCCGGGCTGATCGCGTCGCGCTGCAACTACGACGTCGTCCAGGGCGTCGACGACGCCGGCCGCTGGCACTCCGGTGTGCTCGAGCAGTCGTGGCGCATCGGCGGCGCGAGCGGCGCCGAGATCGCGGCGCTGCTGGCGTTTCGCGCCGAGCCCGGGCTGCGCGCGGTGCGCGCGTCGACCTGCGAGCTGTATGGTGCGGCGGCAGCGGCACCGGCCGGCGCGCGAATCCTGTTCGACGGCGCCGACCAGCACGGCGACCGCCTGGTCAAGTACGTGGAGGTCCACACCGATGTCGACCCATGACGAGAAGATCGAGATCGCCGTCGACGACGGCCACATCGCCGGCACCCTGATCACGCCCGGGACGCTGGTGCCGGGCGTGCTGTTCGTGCACGGCTGGGGCGGCAGCCAGGACAAGTACATCGGCCGCGCCCGCGACGTCGCAGCGCTCGGCTGCGTCTGCCTGACCTTCGACCTGCGCGGCCATGCGCTGACACGTGGCCAGTACGAAACCGTGTCGCGCGCGATCAACCTGCGCGACGTGCTCGCCGCCTACGACACGCTGGTCGCGCGCCCGCACGTCGACCGCAGCGCGATCGCGGTCGTCGGCAGCAGCTACGGCGGCTACCTCGGCGCGATCCTGACCTCGATGCGGCCGGTGCGCTGGCTCGGGCTGCGCGCGCCGGCGCTGTACCTCGACAAGGGCTGGGAGTCGCCGAAGCTGCAGTTGCACAAGGACCAGGACCTGCCGACCTACCGGAGCAACCTGGTCGCGCCGGCGGAGAACCGCGCGCTGCAGGCCTGCCAGGCCTTCGAGGGCGACGCGCTGCTGGTCGAATCCGAGCTCGACACGATCGTGCCGCGCACCGTGCTGACCAGCTACCGCGAGGCCCTGACCCACACGCGGTCGATCACCTACCGCTGCATCGAAGGCGCCGACCATGGCCTGACGCAGGAGCACGACCAGCGCGCCTACACCGCGTTGCTGGTCGGCTGGCTCAAGGAGATGATCCTGGGCGCGCGCGCAAGCACCATCGTGCCGACCGCGACCCCGATGGAGCTCGCGAAGAACCCGGAAGCGCCGCCGCAGGAGGTCTCGCGCGGCGCCTGAGCGACGCGGGGCGTGATTCGTCGGCCGACCTTGACGCCCGGCGCGTGCCGAGGCAGCGGGAGGGCAACTCCGCTCATGCCCCAGCGGTCCGATCGCGCCAACCCTGAACCTACCCTACGCAGTCTTGATCTCGTGCGCGCGCAGCACCGCGCCGAGCCGCAGGTTCAACCGGCTCGCAAGCTCCTGCCGCAACGGCCCGTCGGCGACGTGCCACACCGCCACCTCCAGATGCACCGTCGGCCCGCCCAGCGACGACACCAGCACCACCGCCGGCGGATCCTTCAGAACGCCGGTCTCGAGCCGGGCGGCGTCGAGCAGCCAGCGCGAAACCTGTGCCAGGTCGGCGCCCGCGGCGATGTCGATCGGGATGCGCAGCCGAATCGGTGCTTGCGCATACACCAGGTTGACGACGTTGTCGGTGATGAAGCGCTGGTTCGGGATCAGGATCGACACGTTGTCGTGCGTCACGATGGTCGTGCGGCGTGCGCCGATCTCCCGCACGACGCCTTCGACACCGGCGACCTCGACCCGGTCGCCGGTCTTGATCGGCCGCTCCAGCATCACGATCAAGCCGCTGATGAAGTTGCTGATGATGTTCTGCAGCCCGAAGCCGACACCCACGCCGATCGCACCGGCAACGACGCCGAGCGCCGCGAGGTTGATGCCGGCGTTCTGCAGGATCAGCGCGAAGCCCACGACCAGGATCACATAGCGCGCCAGCGCACCGAACGACTGGCGCGTGCCGAGATCGACGTGTTCGAGGCGGTGCAGCGCGCCCCGGGTGATCCAGCGCTGCGCCAGCGACGACAGCCAGATCACCGCGAGCGCCAGCAGCACCAGCTGCGCCAGCACCAGCACCGTGACCGGCACGCCAGCGAGCATGAACAGCCGAAAGTCGGCCACCTCGAGCAGGGATTTCATCGGTTTGTAGTCGGCGGCAAGCGCGGCGCGCGATCATCCACGCCGGCAAGCGGCGCTCCTGCGCAGCGCCACCCGCGCCGGCCGAGCTGCGGCACACTTGGGCTCCAGTGCATAGCAACACCCGCGATGGAGCCCGCATGTGCCGAAGCATCAAGACCCTGTTCAATTTCGAACCGCCCGCAACCGACGAGGAAGTGCGCGCCGCATCACTGCAGTTCGTGCGCAAGCTCAGCGGCTTCAATCACCCGTCGCGGGCGAATGCCGCGGCCTTCGATCGGGCGGTCGACGAGGTCGCCGCCAGCGCACGGGTGCTGATCGCCTCGCTGGTCACGACTGCCGATCCGCGCGACCGCGAGATCGAGGCGGCGCGGCTGCGCGCGGCACGCGAGCGGCATCCGCCCCGCCCTGCGCAAACTTACACGCCGAACCCGCAGGAGACCGATCGATGAGGCCGGCATCGTGATCCATGTCGTGCGACTGGGCAGCCCGCGCGGCGAGCGCGAAGGCACGCGCATCGGTACGGTCCGACGGCCGCCGCGCGGCGTGCCGAAGACCAAGTTCGCTTCCGGGGACTGGTACGACGTCTGGTTGCCCGAGCTGGCCCCCAGCGTCGAGACGATGAAGCTCGGCCAGCAGGCGACGACGCCGGCGCAATGGACCGCCTTCATGCGCAAGTACCGCACCGAGATGGCGGCGCCGGGCAGCGCCCACGCGCTCGATCTGCTCGCGACCTTGTCGCGTCACAGCGACTTCTCGGTCGGCTGCTACTGCGCCGACGAATCGCACTGCCACCGCTCGGTGCTGCGCGGGTTGCTCGAAGAGCGCGGCGCGCTGATCGCGTGATGGGCGGCGTGGTGTGCAGTGCTTCAGCGCCGCGGCAGAATCGGCGGCCTCACCACTTTTCGCCACACCCATGCGCGCTGCCGCCGCTGCGTTCATCGCCCTCGTCACCGCGAGCCCATCGCTGATGGCGATCGACCTCGCACCGCTGTGGAACTTTAGCGACCCGGCCGCGAGCGAGCAGCGCTTCCGGGCCGCGCTCGCCAGCGCGCGCGGCGACGACGTGCTGATCCTGCAGACCCAGATCGCGCGCACCTATGGCCTGCGTGGCAACTTCGCGCGCGCCCGCGAGATCCTCGACGGCATCGAGCCGGCGCTGCACAGTGCCGGCGCCGAGGTGCGCGTGCGCCATGCGCTCGAACTCGGCCGCAGCTGGGCCTCGGCCACGCACCCCGACGCATCGCAGACGCCCGACGCGAAGGCGCGCGCCCGCGCCGCCTACCAGCGCGCCTTCGAGCTCGCACAGGCCGCGCAGCTCGACGGCCTCGCGATCGATGCGCTGCACATGCTGGCCTTCGTCGACACCGCGCCGGCCGACCAGCTCAAGTGGGGCCAGCGGGCACTGGCGCTCGTCGAGACCTCGCCGCAGCCGGCCGCCAAGGCCTGGGAAGCCTCGCTGCGCAACAACGTCGGCCTTGCGCTGCACCAGCTCGGTCGCTTCGACGAGGCGCTGGCGCAGTTCCAGCGGGCGCTCGTGCTGCGCGAGCGCGGCACCGATGCCGAAGCGACGCGCATCGCGCACTGGATGGTGGCCTGGACCCTGCGCGTGCTCGGCCGCGCCGACGACGCGCTGGCGATCCAGCTGCAGCTCGAACGCGAGTGCGACGCTGCACGCGCCCCGGACCGCTACGTCTACGAGGAGCTCGAGCTGCTGTACCGGGCCCGCGGCGACGCGGACCGCGCCCGCTCGTACGCCGACAAGCGCGGCGCGCTGCCGCGCTGACCGTCGCGCGCGCCGCATCCGTCGCGCGCACTGCATCGATCGCCGTCACGCTGGCGCAGACCCGCAGGTACGCGCATTGCCGCGTACCGGCATCATGGTCAGCCTGGAACAAGCGCTGCGCGCGTTGCTGATGTACGCGCTTGTTCCGCTGTGGGCGGCCGCCGGCGTCGCCGACTGGCTGTGCCACCGCATGCAGCACATGGAGCTCAGTGCCGGCGTGCGAGAGTCGCTGCTGCACCTGCTGATGCTGGCGATCCTCGGGCCGGCGACGGTCGCCGCGCTGCTGCTCGAAGTCAATGCCATGCTGCTGGCGCTGCTGCTGCTCGCGGCGGTCGCGCACGAACTCGTGTTCTGGTGGGACCTGGCCTATGCCAGCGCCCACCGCCCGATCGGACCGGTGGAGCAGTGGGTCCACAGCGTGCAGTTCGCGGTGCCGTGGGTCGGCCTGGTCGGCCTCGCGCTGCTGCACCGCGACCAGGCGCTGGCGGTGTTCGGCGCCTCGGGCACCGCGCCGGACTGGTCGCTGCGTCCGAAGGACGAGCCACTGCCGCTGGCGTACGTGGTCGGCGCGCTGGGTGTCGGTGTGCTGCTGGTCGGCCTGCCCTTCGTTGAGGAACTGCTGCGCTGCCTGCGCGCGCGCCGGCGCCGTTAGGCCGGCTTCGCGACCATCAGGGAGACCACCACCACCAGCGCGACAAAGGTGGGGTGCCGAGCACACCCACTGACGCGGCAGGCGCCAGGCCAGTGGCGCGGCGGCAGCGCGGTGCGCTCGCGCGCCGCGTCTCACGCCCCGCCGATACCCTCGATGACGCGGCCGGTGCCGCCGCACTCCGGGCATTCGGCGTTGTTGTCAATCCGGCCGCTGCCGCCGCAGCGCCGGCAGACGTTCTCGCCGGTGCCCGGCGTGCCGGGCGCGGCCTCGTCGCCGGGGTTGAGGGGCGGCGCTGGCGCGGTCGCTGCGCTTGGGTCGCGGCGGCTCGCGGGCAGGTCGGAGCCCGGTGACGGATCGGTGTTCGAAGCGGGCATGGCAACTCTCCGCAGCGGTGAGGATTCGTGTGCGGCAATCGGCACGCCTGCCCGCGATCACGCCGGCGCTGCGCCCTCCCCACGCGCGATGCCGTCCCAACCGGCCGACAGCGGCGCGGCGCCGTGGTCCAATCGGCCGAGACCGATTCGACCGAAAGGCCCCGATGAGCGATGACCGCGAGGAGGCGCGATGAGCAGCCCGACCTGGCCGACGCTGGCCGCGTTCGCACTCGCCAGCCTGGTGCTGGCCGCCACGCCAGGCCCGGGCGTGGTCTACATCGTCACCCGCACGCTCGCGCAGGGGCGGCGCGCCGGCCTCGCCTCGATCGCCGGCGTCGCGCTCGGCAACCTCGGCAATGCGACGATCGCGTCGCTCGGGTTGGCAGCGCTGCTCGCGATCTCGTCGCTGGCGTTCACGCTCGTCAAGTTCGCGGGCGCCGCCTACCTCGTGTGGCTCGGCATCCAGGCGCTGCGCGCACGCGACCCGCGCGCAGTCGCGCCCGCCGCACCACCGAAGGCGCCACGCCACGGACGGATCCTGCGCGACGGCGTGATGGTCGCGCTGCTGAACCCGAAGACCGCGCTGTTCTTCGCCGCGTTCCTGCCGCAGTTCATCGACCCGGCCGGCTCGGCGGCGCTGCAGAGCATGCTGTTCGGCGCGGCCTTCGTCGCGATCGCCGCCTGCTCCGACACCGGCTACGTGCTCGCCGCCGCGGCGGTCGCACCGGCGCTGCGGGGTGCCGGCCGCTGGCGTGCGCGCGGCCGCGTCGCGACCGCGCTGGTCTATTTCGGCCTGGGCGCGTTCACCGCGCTCAGCGACCCCAGGCCGCGATGAACGCGCGCGCCTGGGCGCCGACCGTGGCGGCGTCCTGCCCGGGCTTGTAGAGCGCCGAGCCGAGGCCGAAGCCGTTCGCGCCGGCGGCGCGGTACGCGGCCATGCCGGCGGGCGTGATGCCGCCGACCGGCAGCAGCACGGTGTCGGGTGCGAGCACCGCGCGCCAGGCCTTCACGACCGGCGGCGTCAGCATCTCGGCCGGGAACAACTTCAGCGCGCTCGCGCCGGCCGCGAGCGCCGCAAACGCCTCGGTGATCGTCGCGACGCCGGGCAGGCAGACCATGCCGAGCTGCACCGCGGCACGCACCACCTCGGCATCGAAATTCGGCGCGACGACGAGCCGGCCGCCGGCGGCATGCACGTCGCGCACCTGCGCGGTCGTGAGCACGGTGCCGGCGCCGACCAGCGCATCGGGCAGAGCCGCGCTCATCGCCTCGATGCTCGCCAGCGGCTGTGGCGAATTCAGCGGCACCTCGATCAGGCGCCAGCCTTCGGCGGCGAGCCCCGCGCCGATCGCGAGCGCGTCGCCGTTCGGCAGGCCGCGCAGGATCGCGACCAGCGGCAAGGTGCGCAGGGCCTGCGCGAAAACGTCATGCGGGTTCATGCATCGATTCTCGTCGCAATGCGGCGCAGCCCGGCCCAGGTCGCCGCCGCGCCGATGGGGCGCACGACCGCGCCGCGCTGCGCCAGCGCGCGCGCATAGCGCTGCGTCAGCGCATCGGCGCCGATCACGACGACCGCCGCGCCGGCCGGCATCGGCTGGCTGCGCAGTTCCTCGCCGATCACCAGCCCCGACAGATAGCTCGGCCGCTCGTCCACGGGCATGCGCTCGAACAGCGACAGCGTGCGCACGCTGAACGCCGACTGCAGCAACCCCGGGCTGCGCTGCGCCTGCGCGACGCCGGCGTCGAACGCAGCCTCGCACAACGCCGCATCAGCGTCGGGCAAGGTGCGCGCGAGGATCGAATGACGGCGCAGCAGCGCATAGAACTCGCCGGTCATCGCGGTCGTGAAGCGCACGATGCGGCCGCCTTCGACCTGCGCCCATTTGCTGTGCGTGCCGGGCAGCACGAACAGGCCGTCGTCGACGCCGAGCAGCTGCAGCGCGCCGAACACCTGCGTCTCTTCGCCGCGCATCACGTCGGGCGCGCCGTCATGCTCGCAGCACAGGCCGGGCACGATCGCGATCCGCGCCGGCTCGACCCAGACGAGCTGCGCCGCGACCTCGGCCAGCCCCGCGGGGCAGGCCGCGTACGGCGCCTCGACCCAGCCCTGCCGGCTGCCGGCCATGCCGGCGATCAGGCAGCGCGCATCGGGCTGCGCCATCCAGTCGCCGAAGTGCTCGGCGAGCACCGCGGGGAACGCCCCGGGGGCGACGCTCAGGATGCCGCGCGCGAACGTGCGTTCTTCGAGTACCTCGCCCGCGGCACCGAGGCGCGCGCCGCGCAGCGACGAGGTGCCCCAGTCGACCGCGATCAATGGCGCTTGCGATGCCGAGTACATCGGCTTCAATGATTGTCCCGTGGCACGAACGCGCCGCGCTTGCCGACCAGGAAATCGAGGTCGACGCCCTGGTCGGCCTGCAGCACATGGTCGACATACAACCGCCAGTAGCCGCTCGCCAGCGGCGGCGGCGGCGCCTGCCATTCGGCCAGGCGCGCCGCGAGCTCGGCATCGCTGATGTGCAGCTGCAGGCGCCGCTGCGGCACGTTGAGCTCGACGATGTCGCCGTTGCGCACCACCGCGAGCGGCCCGCCCGCCGCGGCCTCGGGCGCGGTGTGCAGCACGACCGTGCCGTAGGCGGTGCCGCTCATGCGCGCATCGCTGATGCGGACCATGTCGGTGATGCCCTTGCGCAGCACCTTCGGCGGCAGCGGCATGTTGCCGACCTCGGCCATGCCGGGGTAGCCTTTCGGGCCGCAGTTCTTCAGCACCATCACGCAGGTCTCGTCGATGTCGAGGTTCTCGTCGTCGATGCGCTTGTGGAAGTCCTCGATGTCCTCGAAAACCACCGCGCGGCCCTTGTGCACCATCAGCGACGGCGTTGCCGCGCTCGGCTTGATGACCGCGCCGCGCGGCGCGAGATTGCCGCGCAGCACCGCAATGCCGGCCTTCTCTTTGAAGGGCGTGGCCAGCGGCTGGATCACCTGGGTGTTGTAGTTCTGCGCATCGGCGATGTTCTCGCCCATCGTGTGGCCGCTGGCGGTCATTGCATCGAGGTGCAGGTGCTGCGCGATTTCCTTCATCACGACCGGCAGCCCGCCGGCGTAGCAGAAGTCTTCCATCAGGTGCTGGCCCGAGGGTTGGAGGTTCACCAGGCACGGCAGCTCGCTCGCGAGGCGGTCGAAATCCTCGATCTCGAGCTTGACGCCGAGGCGCCCGGCGATCGCGATCAGGTGGATCACCGCGTTGGTCGAACCGCCGATCGCCGCGAGGGTCTTGATCGCGTTCTCGAACGCGGCGCGCGTCAGGATCGTCGACAAGGTCTGGTCGGTGTGCACCATCTCGACGATGCGCCGCCCGGCGTTGCGCGCCAGCACGTTGCGCCGGCCGTCGACCGCCGGGTACGCGGCATTGCCCGGCAGCCCGAGCCCGAGCGCCTCGACCATGCTGGCCATCGTGCTCGCGGTGCCCATCGTCATGCAGTGGCCGTGGCTGCGGTGCATGCAGCTTTCGGCGTCGAAGAAGTCCTGCAGCTTCAGCGTGCCGGCGCGCACCTGCTCGCTCATGCTCCACACGCCGGTGCCGGAGCCGAGTTCCTGGCCGCGCCACTTGCCGTTGAGCATCGGCCCGCCGCTGACGCCGATCGTCGGCAGGTCGACACTGGCCGCGCCCATCACCAGCGACGGCGTGGTCTTGTCGCAGCCCATCAGCAGCACGACGCCGTCGATCGGGTTGCCGCGGATGCTCTCTTCGACGTCCATCGACGCGATGTTGCGGTACAGCATTGCGGTCGGCCGCAGCAAGGTCTCGCCGAGCGACATCACCGGGAACTCGAGCGGGAAGCCGCCGGCCTCGTAGACGCCGATCTTGACCTGCTCGGCCAAGGTGCGGAAGTGCGAGTTGCACGGCGTCAGCTCGCTGAATGTGTTGCAGATGCCGATCACCGGCC